>OLNH01000064.1_pt1 | contig 99838 bp, 90 predicted proteins | sample 1643101 | NCBI WGS metagenome assembly OLNH01 (sample SAMEA3136758, study PRJEB25190) | human gut metagenome | biome: human gut; feature: human-associated habitat; material: faeces | place: Austria | collected 2013 | reverse complement strand
ACCCTGTCTTGCATGACCAGTTCCTTTCTGTCTCCAAGGTTTTCTTCCGCCTCCGGAAACTTCAGAACGTGTTTTTGCTTTCTGTGTTCCCTGACGATTATTTGCAAGCTGGCGAACAACTGCTAAATGCACTAAGTGGTCGTTGACTTCAACACCGAACACTGCATCGTTTAATTCCATTGTTCCAACTTCTTTGCCTTCCATATTATAAACAGATACGTTTGCCATTTTATGTGGTCCTCCTTTCCAACGAAAACTTATTTACCGCATTTTACAGTTTCTTTGATTGTAACTAAGGATTTCTTAGGTCCCGGAACTGCGCCTTTTACTAACAGCAAGTTGTTTTCAGCGTCAACTCTTACAACTTCCAGATTCTGAACAGTTACTTTTACATGTCCCATGTGTCCTGGCATTCTTTTTCCTTTGAATACTTTGGACGGGTCAGAACAAGCACCGTTGGAACCTGCATGACGGTGATATTTAGAACCGTGAGCCATAGGTCCTCTGGACTGTCCGTGTCTCTTGATAGCGCCCTGGAATCCTTTACCTTTGCTGATTGCAGTTGCGTCGATTTTGTCGCCTGCCGCAAAGATGTCCGCTTTGATTTCCTGTCCTAATGTGTATTCGCCTTCTAATTTTAATTCTCTGACGAATCTCTTGCAGGAAACACCAGCTTTATCAAAGTGTCCTTTCATTGGTTTGTTTACAAGATTTTCTCTCTTGTCAGCAAAACCAACCTGTACTGCTTCGTAACCGTCATTGTCCATGGTCTTAACCTGTGTTACCACACAAGGACCAGCCTGCAATACAGTTACTGGAGTTAATACTCCGTCTTCGTTGAAGATTTGAGTCATTCCGACTTTAGTAGCTAAGATTGCTTTCTTCATTCTTTTTACCTCCTGTGAATCTACAGCGGATTACACTGTGATGTGCAATCATCCTAGACAAACAGTCAACATAAGTGGATGCTTAAAGCATTGCTTCTATATCAACCTTGTAAGGATAATCTCTCTTAACCTTAAACAGAATTATTTCTGTTTCATTTTGATATCAATGTAAACACCAGCCGGCATTTCCAGTCTTGCCAGAGCGTCAACTGTTTTCTGTGTCGGTGCAATGATATCAATCAGTCTTTTATGAGTTCTCTGCTCGAACTGTTCTCTGGAATCTTTGTATTTGTGAACTGCACGCAGGATTGTTACTACTTCTTTCTTTGTAGGAAGCGGTACCGGTCCGCTAACAGTTGCTCCATTCTTCTTAACAGTTTCGATAATTTTGCCTGCTGACGCATCTACTAACTGATGGTCATAAGCTTTTAAAGTGATTCTCATTACTTGACTTGCCATAAAAAAAGTCTCCTCCTTTTCGCACTTTTAATTAGTACGACAAGCGGCGACTGTACACATTCCCGTGTGTGTCATCTTGATTTCTACACACACTCCCACCTTAGTGGTAAGTCTTTAGATGTAATACAGTGACTTGTCGTCAGTTTCCTAACTTGACATTCGCTCCACGGAAAACCTGTCTTTGACAGCAACCTCGCGCTTCATAGCTATCATGTCACAGCACTTGTTAGTATAATGGAAGTTTTTCCAAAATGCAAGCTTTTTTTCAAGAGTTTTTATATTTTTTTGTATTTTTTTCCATACATAACAAAGAACTGTCCGAACCATAAAAAACTGCCCCAGTAACGCACATCAGGAATTTGTTGTATTCCTGACGGCTGTTCCATAGGACAGTTTTCTCTTCTTATACAATATCTGAGTAATCCAGCAATGTAACTTTATTTTCTTCGTCGGTCTTGACTTCCGGAGTTTCTCCTGCTGCCTGTGCTTTGGCGAGAAGTTCCTGTACGCTTGGACTTTTCGGTACCGCATTTACATCAACCGGAATCTCCTCTTCGGCCTCTTCAGATTCTGTTTCTTCTATATTATTATAGTTCTCAGAATCAGAAATTTCTGTCTCCGGTTCAACAGGAATTTCCGGCTGCTCTGTTTCCGTGCTGCTCTGCACAGTTTTTTCCATCGGCTCTGCTGCCGCTTCCTGTGCTGCCTTTTCCAGTTCTTCTGCATTCGGCATAACTATGGTAGCATCTGGTGTCTGCTCCGGTTCACTGACCGCTGCAACACCCATAGCAATGGAAGACATCGCATCCTTCATGGCATCATCAAAGCCCTGAAGTTCCGGACTTTCTTTCTCTGCGGAAGCCGGCGGAAGTTCTTCGTCCTCCTCCTCATCCAGAAGTCCTTTCTTCGCCAGTTTGCGGCGGCGCTTTTCTTCCTTTCTCAGACGGCGGCGTTCCCGGAAGCTGAGTTTTTCTTCGTCTTCATCCTCATCTTCTTCCTCGTCCGTATCGCCGTCCTCATCTTCGTCTTCCTCCTCATCATCCCTGTCTTTTCGCCACAGTTCTGAGAGAATAAAGAGAATCACCAGGAAAACAATTCCCACGCCTACTACTATCAAACCTTCTTTGCTTTGAAGAGCGATAGCTGCATATCCGATAAAGGGAACCACTACCACAACTTTAGGAACAGATTTGTTCAAGTTGATATTTTCAGTGTCACTGCTTTTGCTGTAGACATCTTTCACCTGATAAACGCCTGCACTGGCATCCATATCCTGAATCTCATAAATGTAGGTGCTGGAACCTTCGTTATAGATAATCTTATCCTTCTTTTCCAGTTTCTTTACATTGACGCTCTTTCCGTAGGCCACAGAACCTACCGGAAGGTTTGTATCTGTTCCGGTATTGTCGTTCATAACCGTATCCACCCCGGCAAAAGGAGGTACCAGAAGAGCGGCTGCAATGATTATGGAAAAGAGAACCACCAGATTCACTATAATTTTCAGTATTTTTGACATTTGTGTACTCCTCACTTTACAACTTTGCCTTCATGTTTTCATAATATAATCTATATTAACATTTTTCGGCACAGATGTATAGTGCCAATTTATTATTTCGTTTCCGCTGCAAGGAAAGCGCAGTATCCTCTGTAAGCTTCATAGATATCCACTTTGCTTGCAATTTCCCATGGAGCATGCATATTCAGCACTGCCACACCGCAGTCAATGACTTCCATATTATAGTTGGCCAGTATGTAGGCAATGGTTCCGCCGCCGCCCTGGTCTACTTTTCCAAGTTCTGCTGTCTGGAAGGAAACCTGGTTGTCATCCATAATTTTGCGCAGTTTCGCAATGTATTCCGGGTTGGCGTCATTAGAGCCGCCTTTTCCCCTGGAGCCGGTGTATTTGTTGAAGGTAATACCGTGTCCCAGGTATGCGCTGTTTTTCTTTTCCATCACTTCCGGATAATTAGGGTCAAAAGCTGCACTTACATCTGAAGACAGCATCATGGAATTTTTCAGCGCTCTTCTTAAAAGCAGTTCGCTGTATTGTCCTGCTGCATACATCACTTCCGCTGTGGTATTTTCAAAGAAGCGGGACTGCATACCAGTAGCTCCCACACTTCCAATCTCTTCCTTGTCTACCAGCAGGCACACAGAGGTATATTTTACTTTGTCCTGTGCAAGAGTCGCCATAAAGGAAGGGTAAGAGCAAACTCGGTCATCATGTCCGTAAGCCATAATCATGCTTCTGTCCAGACCGTAATCTCTGGCCGGACCTGCCGGTACTACTTCAAATTCTGCGGAAAGGAAATCTTCCTCTTCCATATCATATTTTTCTTTCAAAATGGAGAGAATCTGCGCCCTGACCGGTTCTTCTTCCTTACCGTCCAAAGGCATGCTTCCCACCAGCACGTTCAGGTTTTCTCCCTCAATGACCTCTGCAGCTGTTTTCTGGAGCTGCTTTGCAGACAGATGAATCAGCAGGTCGGAAATACCAACTACCGGGTCATCCCCGTCTTCACCGATAACCACATTCACTACTTCGCCGTTTTTCTTTGCCACAGCCCCGTGAAGCGCCATAGGAAGGGTCACCCACTGATATTTCTTCACACCGCCGTAATAATGAGTGTCCAGAAGTGCCTGTTCCTGGTCTTCGTATAAAGGATTCTGTTTCAAATCCAGTCTTGGGGAGTCAATATGCGCGCCCAGGATTCTCATACCTTTTTCCATGGGTTCTTCACCGATAATGTACATAGCCAGGCATTTTCCCATATTGTTGGCATATACTTTATCTCCCGGCTTCAGGCTCTCGCCATTTTCAATCACTTCATTCAGATTGCGGTATCCGGCTGCTTCTGCCTGCTGTACCATTTCAGTCACACATTCCCGCTCTGTCTTGCAGGTGCTCATAAAGGATTTATATTTTTCGCAAAAATCAAAAACTTCTGTTTTCTCACTGTATTTTTTCCAAGCATTTTCTGTTTTCATTTTATCTTGCCTCCTGTATTTTCTGTTCTTTCTCGATTCTACTACAACTTTCTCCTGATTGCAAGGCAGATCTTGATTCTTCCCCCGCCTTCCATTATAATAATGTTACTGTTTAATGCTTTAAACAAATAGCAATGCAAAAGGTGGAAACCGCTATGGATACAAAGCAGAAAATCAAAATCATGGAAGACCTTTCGCTAAATGCCTGGCCTTCTTATCAAATGCAGATATATGACGGCTGGATTCTCCGGTTTTCTTATTTTTATACGCACAGAACAAACTGTATTGAGCAGCTTGGCCCTTCTTCTATCCCCTTACAGGACAAGCTGGATTACTGTGAGGACATTTATGAAAAATGGGGAACTCCGGCCATTTACAAGATTAACCCTCTTCTAGACAGTTCTTTTGACCAGAAGCTGATGGAACGCGGGTATTTCATGGCTCATGTAACAGAGGTAATGACACGGAGCCTGTATGCATATAAGGCGTCCGGAAAGCAGAATCCAAATATCACCCTTCATACGGAAATTTCAGACCAGTGGCTGAAAGGGCTGTTTGCCATGAAAGGAATGACAAACGAGACCCATTTAAAAATCGTCCCTTCCATGTATGCAGCCATTCCAAAGGACACTCTGGCCGTATGCGCATGGCATAGCGGCAGAATCATCGGAACGGGACTGGGTATTCTGGACCGGGATTATGTAGGGCTTTATGCCATTCACGTACACCAGGACTTCCGTGGAAAAGGAATTGGGCGGGCTATCTGCGAAACACTGCTGGAAGCCTCCAGACAGCGCGGTGCGGCTTTTGCTTATCTGCAGGTGGTGCAAGGGAATCGTCCTGCAAAAAAGCTGTATGAAGCCCTGGGATTTGAGGATTTTTATACTTACTGGTTCCGCCAGCAGTATTCCGTGGCACGGGGCGAAAATATCCCCTGTGAGGGACAGAAGTAGATACTTTTCCGCAAAAAGGGCCAGCCGGATTTCGCAGATGGAATTCCGGCTGGCCGCTCACATTCTCTTTATATTTTCCTCTTCCTATTATTTCGCTTTATTACTCAGGTATTCCTCTATGCTCTTCATAGCTTCTTCTTCGTCAGCACCGTCTACGGATACTGTTACACTTTCCCCGTTATCCAATCCAAGACTCATCATTCCCATGATGCTCTTGGCATTCACCTTTCTTGCTTCGCTTTCCAGGTAAATGTTGCTTGTGTACTGGCTCGCTACCTGTACAAGCATTGCGATAGGTCTTGCCTCCAGACCGTTTGAGATTCCGATAGTAATGGACTTTCTAATCATACTTGTTCCTCCTTGACTCCTCTGAGCTCCTCTGCTATGCTGCATATTTTCCGCAGTCTGTGATTAATACCGGATTTTCCTACAGGGATTGACAGTAAAGTTCCAAGTTCCTTCAATGATGCCTGTGGATATTCCAATCTCAATAAAGCTGTCTCTTCCAGATTTTCCGGCAGTCTGTGGAGACCTACGGTATCCCGGATATAAATAATATCCTCCATCTGCTTCACAGCGGCATTTACCGTTTTGTTGATATTCGCTGTTTCGCAGTTCACCTTTCTGTTTACAGTGTTGCGCATCCCTTTCAGAATCCTGACATTCTCCAGGTTCATAAGAGACACTCCTGCTCCCATAAGTCCCAAAAGTTCTACGATTTGTGCGCCTTCCTTTACATAAACAACATGATACTTTTTGCGTTTTACTATCTTGGCATCAATTTCAAAAGACTGGATGATTTCCTGCAGCTGCAGGGCCTTCGCCGGAGTCGTACACACGATTTCAAAATGATAAAACTTCTCTGGGTCGCTGATAGAGCCGGCACACAGAAATGCACCTCTTAAAAATGCACGTCTGCAGCAATTCTTCTGAATAACCATTTGGCTGACCAGGGTATCACTGTGTATAGGTCTTCTGTCCGCTGTCAAAAGCTTCACAGCCTGTAAAATCTTCACAGTTTCCTCCGGGTCCTCTACGTCAATTGTAAATCGGTTGTTTTTTTTGACTATTCTTTTATCAATAGAAACTTCGCCATTTATTTTAAACGTTTTTTCCAGTAATGTAAAGCACTTTCTTATAATACTTTCATTTTCCGCAGATAACCTGAGAATAATTTCTTTGGTTGACAGACGGACAATCTCGCCGTGAAAGGCAATAATGGCAGCCAGCTCCGCAATCCTGCAATGTCTGGCAGGGTCTTCCTGGCGAAGCAGCTCCTCTTTTACGTTTCCGGAGAAAGACATTTTTTTCCATCCTTTTCTATATCTCTATGTTCTACTCTGATTCCGTATTCCTCGTTTTCGCCCAGACGGCGGTACAGCTCATTCGCCAGGGTTACCGAACGGTGTTTGCCGCCTGTACAGCCCACGGCAATGACCAGCTGAGTCTTGCCTTCTGTAATATAGTTCGGAATCAGAAAACGAATCATGTCCTCCAGTTTGTCTGAAAAGGTATGCGCCAACTCAAAATTCATCACATAATCCCGAACCGGGGCATCATTCCCGCTTAAAGGACGGAGATTCTCCAGATAATAGGGGTTCGGCAGGAAACGCACATCAAAGACCAAATCCGCATCCTGGGGAATTCCATACTTAAATCCAAAGGAAAGTACCGTTACCATAAGGTTTTTAAATTCCCTGTTCTCCACAAAGATTTTTTCCAGTTCTGCCTTCAGTTCTCTGGTCAGCAGTTTACTGGTGTCCAGAATATAATCCGCACATTCTTTTAAGGTTCTCAGTTTTTCCCGTTCCCTGCGAATACCGTCATCTACTCTTCCATTTCCGGCCAGAGGGTGACTGCGCCTTGTCTCTTTATATCTTCTTACCAGCACATCCTCATCTGCGTCCAGAAAGAGAATTTCCATTCCCAATCCCGGAGTCTGAATATTTTCCAGCACGGATACCAGTTCATCCAGAGATTTTCCGCTTCGGATGTCCACTCCTATGGCTACTTTTTCGATTTCCCCCGGACCGCTGTCATGAATCAGCTGTACAAACTTGTCAATCAGCGGCACAGGCAGATTGTCTACACAGAAATACTCCATATCCTCCAGCATTTTCAGTGCCGTACTTTTGCCGGCTCCCGACATGCCCGTCACAATTACAAACCGCATAGCTCCTCCTAAAATTCTCCCAGAAACCGCACTTCCGGTTCCAGTTCTACTCCAAACTGCTCTTTTACCCGTCTCTGTACTTCATGAATCAAATCCAATACGTCCTGGGCCGTGGCATCTCCTTTATTCACCACAAAGCCGCAGTGCTTTTCAGACACCTGAGCGCCGCCCACTGAAAATCCCCGAAGTCCTGCGTCCATAATCAGCTTGCCTGCAAAATATCCCTCCGGTCTTTTAAACGTACTGCCTGCACTTGGCATATCCAGAGGCTGCTTTGTCACTCTGCGTTCCTTATAGTCCTCCATCTGCTCACGAATGGCCTGCCGCTGGCCCCGGCGCAGCTTCAGCACAGCAGAGACTACAATATAGCCTTTTTCCTTTACAATGCTGGTTCTGTATCCCATCTTCATTTCTTCCACCGACAGGGTAAGAAGTTCTCCCTCCTGGTTCAGCACAGTGACAGACTCCACAATATCTTTCATCTCACCGCCGTAAGCACCGGCGTTCATCATTACCGCCCCGCCTATGGTTCCCGGAATACCGGATACGGCTTCCATGCCTGCCAGACCTGCATCCAACGCTTCTTTTGCCGTCTTTGACAAAAGAGCCCCTGCTTTTACCAGAATCCGCTCGTCCTTTACCTCCATATCACTGAAGTTTTTTCCAAGCTGAATCACAACTCCCCTGTACCCTCTGTCGCTGACCAGAAGATTGCTTCCGTTTCCCTGTACGAAGAAAGGAAGATTCTCTTCTTTACAAATTTCTATGACTTTCTGCAGCTCTGCTGTGCTGTGGGGGCAGAGATAATAGTCTGCCGGTCCTCCAATGCGGAAGGTCGTATGATTTTTCATAGGTTCCTTCCATTTCACATTGTCGCTTCCCAGACAGCTGCAGAATCGATTTTCTATTTTATTTTCCATCTGAATACCTCTTTTATTTATTTCTGAAACACCAGGTCTCTAATAACCTCTCCGGCAATCATCAGCCCCGCCGCACCTGGCACAAAGGAGACGCTGCCCGGTACCGGTCTTTTGCTACCGCTTCTGACTTCCAGCGGCGGCTCTTTCCGTTTTTTCTTTGCCACCACTTCTGTGGAAAACAGCACTTTCACCTTCTTGATTCTTCGCTTTTTTAACTCCGCGCGCATAACTTTCGCCAACGGGCACACGCTGGTTTTCGAGATGTCCGCTATCTGAAAACAGGACGGATTCAGCTTGTTTCCGGTTCCCATACAGGAAATCACGGGAATTCCCGCTTCCTTCGCCTTCTCAATCAGAAGCAGCTTGGCCGATACGGTATCCACGGCATCTATCACATAATCAAAGGCTGAAAAATCAAACAAATCTGCTGTTTCCTCGCCAAAAAAGGTGTCGTAAGTATGGACAACCGCGTCCCGGTTAATATCCAGAATTCTCTCCTTTGCTACCAGCACTTTCTTTTTGCCCATTGTGGAGCGCAGCGCCACCAACTGTCTGTTTAAATTGGTCAGGCTGACTTCATCATGATCTACCAAAGTCAGAGAGCCTACCCCGGCTCTTGCCAGAGCTTCCACCACATAAGAGCCCACTCCGCCGATACCAAAAACTGCAATGCGGGAATTAGCCAGTTTCTGAAGCCCTTCCCTTCCTAATAGTTCTTCTGAACGTGAGAATGCATGGAGCATTTTCCGTTTCCTCCTGTAATTATAATATCGTATTTTGACTGTAATCTTTTCTATTATACTATTGTTCCTGATAAAAGTATAGATGAGTTTTCTTAAATTTCTATATCCTAAAACGCTTTAAAATCATAGCGGTACGGAATCGCAGCCTTTACGGAATGCAGGTTTTCATACAATTCACTCCAGAGCTGTGCAATGGAATCCTCACCTTCCCGTATATCGTCAATGACCAGTCCTCCGTCTTGTTCCAGAATTTCATAAGCCTTCCTGTCTTCTCCAAGTCTGTGCAAAGCAGAAATATAGTAAAATTTCAGTTTTCCTATCTCCTGTACCTGGCTTTCCTGTTTCTCAAAGAAGTCCACAATCTCTTTATATGCTTCACATAGATGCAAAATTTTCAAGCCCTCTTTTAAGTAAGATACATTCTGATTTTCCATTTGCAGTCCCTGCAGTATCCATTTTGCCGCCTCCTGCGGGCGTTCTGTAAGCAAACAGACACAGGCCAGCCCGTGATTGGTCCACGGATTTTTCTCCAAGTCACAGGACTGGAGCAGAAGTTTCTCCGCAGTTTTATAATGTTCTTTCTGATAATATCCGATTCCCGCGTGATAATAGGCATACCAGTTGTCCTTATTGGAAGATTCCAGTGTATTCACAAGGAACTGCAGATTTTCTCCGTCTATAAGAAACTCATCCGGCACATTTCCGGCAGCCGGTTTATGCAGGACTCCTGTCTCAAAAAAGTGTTTCCAGATGTTCAGAGAATCAGACACAGCTAAAAATTCCAGATGTTCTGACCATTTGCCTCTCTGGACCAATGCACCGTATCCGCTTCCGCAGTTCACCAGCTTTGCCTTCCGCTTTGCCATGGGCCTGGTTTCTTTCAGCTTTTCTTCCATGGACGCTGTTCTTTTTCCAACTTCTAAAACGGCTGTTAATTCTGCTTCTCTTTCTTTATGAGATTTCTCTTTTATGTGCTTTGGCAGTGTGACCGGGCCGTATTGTTCCAGCCATTCCCAGGCTGTGTGAGGCGCCATAGGCACACAGCCGTACTGTGTTTTCCCAAGTCCTGCCTGAATTTCCACATATCTTCCTGCCTTGTCTGTGAGAAATTCCTGCCAGTGGTCAGAAGCCTGCCCATTCCCCCAGGAAAACAGCTTTCTGCTCCTTAGTCTTTTGGTTGAGGTATGTAAAAGCCCGTATCCCTCTTTATTCAGGTTTGCAATATACTTTGGCTTTTCTTCATCAATAGCGAAAAAGTAATCTACAGATTTCGGAATTTTCTTGTAATCCGTCACATCAACGCCATTTACCATGGGAATATCCCCTTTGAATACTGCGCCGTCTGCATAAGTAAAGGCTTTTTCTGCCGGAACTACAATTCGGCCGTCTTCATATTCCGGAACTGCCATATTGCTCCACCAGTACATGGGAATGACTTCCTCACTCTCATTCACAATCCTCATTCTGCAGTTTAAAGCCCGGTCCTCCTCTTCCAGCCAGAAGTCCATCTGGTAAGGAACTTTTCTTATACGCTCATATTCATACATACGCAGCACCGGCGCCCCTGTCTGTGTTTCTGTGACTGCCGTATATAAAGGCGCTGTGGTATAAGGGGTGTGGCCTATAATGCCCATATTCCACTCTACACCACCGCTGAACCAGGCATTCCGCACAGCCAGATTGCTGAACTGAAGAACGTCATTGGTATAAAGCAGATTTGTACCCGTTGTCTTATCCCACAGTTCCCAGAGTCTTCCTCCGTATTCCGGCAGAAATACCGCTTTTAAATACTGATTTTCCAGTATTGCCGTGGAAATCTCTTTTTCTTTCAGCTTTCTGGTATAACTGTTGTACTGCCGGTAGGGATAGGCATTTTTTCTGCGCCCGTACCCCTCATAAATTTCATCCTCCTCATCCAGACGAAATTCCAGATGATTCTGTAAAATATGTTCCCCCAATAAATCCGGCACACAAGATTCCGGCCCCAAATCAGCCCCCTGCATCCTGATACATTCAAACCGTAATTCTGACATATTTTGTTCCCTCCCATAAAATCTCTTCCAAGTGTTGTTATCTCTCATCATATCTTGATTTAAAAGGTATTTCAAGCACAAAAGAAGAAGTGTATCCGGAACTTTTCCCCAGGACACACTTCTTGGAATTTTAAAAATAGGTATAGTTTTTCGGCTTCTCCTTCCATCCAATGGCTCTTTGAATATCTTCCTCATATTTCCTGTCGCTGCACTCCATTCTTCCTGTCCACAAAAAAGCCGAAAGGGGGATGGCGCCCATAACAAGGGAGGATAAATCCGCAATATTGGTTTTCAGCACCACATCAGCTTCCCGGTCACGGGTCAGAAGCACCTTGTCCTCCTGTATATGGAGAAGAATACTTCCGTTATTCTGTTCCATGAAGTCATCTTCCACCTGCAGTTTTAGCGTGAATTCTCTTTCTACAGGCTGCTGACTGTGATTCTGTTGGGCAAAATAGCCCTTCAAATCCAAAATTCGGAACATATACCCCATGTTCCTTCTTCCGATTTCCTGAATAGCTCCGTCAAAGGCCCGATTCTCCCCGCTATCTGGATTAGTAAACAGCATATGAAAAGATTCTTCATAAGTATAAATCCGCACCCGTTCTATCTGGTCTGTCTGGGAGGCAAAGAACGTCAGAAACTGCTTCATAGTCTCTATGTCCTCGCAGATAAGCTCCCGCACAACCAAGTCATGATACATATCTGTATAGTGTTCTACCTCTGCAAATTCAAAGGTGAGATATCCTGTGATTCTGCCCTCTCTTCTGCACACCACCACATAGGGCATATCAAAAATCCGATGCCTATCCATAAAGGGATGCAGGGTCGCCCCGTGGGTTTTCCCGGCATATTTCCTGTAAAACTCCAGAATTTCCTCTTCCTCCTCAGGCTTTGCGTAGGACAAGCCGGATTTGTCACCGTAGGAACGGATATACTGGGGACGGGGAGAATACATCATGGTTTCATTGCAGTAACCAAAGCCCATTTTGTAATAAAAGGCAGGGTTAAAAGGGTGCAGCGCACCCACGGTTCTGCCCGTCTTTGCGAAAAATCCCAGCCCTACGCGGACGAGATTTTTGGCGATGTGCTCTTTCTTGTGGAGAAAGCCGGTGGACAGATAAGCCGTTCCGCCCATCTGCATCCGCTTTCCCCGTACATTCACTTCAAAATCCATGAGAAGAGAAGAACCCATCAGATTTCCACTGTCATCAAAGCAGCCCAGATAACGCCCTTCCTCCGGGCTTTTCAATTCTCCCGCCATATTGTGAAGCAGAGCCTCCGGCGTTTTAGAGGGAAATCCCGTCACCACATTTCTCGCAAGCTGCGCTTCTTCTTCAGGCCGTACAAAGCGAATATCCATGCTTCTCTCTCCTTTTTACTGCCAGTCTGCCGGATATACGAAATACGCATATCGGGTCTTGGAAGGAGTCTGGAAGTGGATATGGGAATTTTTCGGAATATAAATAATATCTCCCGGATTTCCCGTTACCACGCGTCCGTCAATCTCAATTTCCAATACCCCGTCAATGACCAGGTCATACTCATCATACGTCAGCGTCCATTCAAAGCTGGTGTGGTCCAGTTCCATAATGCCGCATCCCATTCTGGGTGCTTCTTCCAGGGTCACCACATCTTTCAGCGCCACGCCTTCCTGTTGAAAAGGCTCACATTTTACAGTGTTTGTCTGAATTTTCAGGATTCCGCTGGGGTCTTTTTCCTTTACAAAATCTTCTTTGGGAGTTTCGGCTTTGGCAGATTCCGCCAGTACCCGCTTTACTACTTCACGAATCAGTTCTTCACTTACGTTCATTTCTGTCACCTCTCCTTTCGGAATGCTCTTTTTGTCTTATCTTCCTATTTGTCTGTCTGTGTGCTCTGTACCTTGGACAGCAGCTTCGGCGAAAGAAGATTAGCAAGAATCAGCGCTGTAATACCAGCCACCAGTTTTCCTACGATAACCGGGAAAATCATTTCGGAATTGACACCTGCGGTAAATCCAAGGTGATCGCCGAATACAAAGGCTGCACTGACTGCAAATGCAACGTTTAACAGTTTTCCTTTTGGGTTCATCTTATCCATAATATTAAACATGGCAATGTTGTTGGCCAGTGTTGCTACCAGACCTGCAGAACCGTTTTCGTCCATACCGAATTTCTTGCCCAGGGCATTTAAAGCCTTGCCGAACGTACGGGTAATCCAGAGTACCATAGGGAAGGCACCGATTAACACAATAGCAATCTGCCCACATGTCAAAAGTCCGGATTCCAGAGGGATGACACCGTCTGCGTTTGGCTCTACCATGATATTGAACAACGGAAATTTAATTTTTGTCTGGTACTCAAAAACAGCGATGGCTGTCAAAGCTGTAATAACGATGGTAACGCCTGTACCGAATTTGTTAAATCCGCTGATCATTTTTGCCGGTGCAAACCACAGCCCCAGAACAATGAGACCTGCGATGATAATAACCGGAATCAGGTTTACTAAAATAGTCAGAATGTTAATCTTGTACTGGGTCATGTTCATAACCAGACCGCCGACGATACAGCCGATAGGAATGGTAATCATACCGGCGAGAATACCTGCGCCCAGATATGGTCTGTCTTCTTTTTTAATAATGGAAAGGGCTACCGGAATGGTAAATACCAGAGTAGGTCCCATCATGGTTCCCAGAATCAAGCCTGAGAAGTTACCCAGTGTTTCCGTTCCTGCCAATTCCATAGCCAGGGGGTATCCACCCATATCACAGGCCAGAAGCGTGGTGGCAAACATAGATGCATCTGCGCCCAACAGTTCGTAAATGGGCACGATAATCGGTTTTAATAAAATAGCCAGTACCGGTGCTGCGGCAACAACACCTGCCATAGCCATAGCCAGCGGCCCCATAGCGTTAAATCCTTCTTCAAACTGCTCTCCGTATCCGTGTTTGTTGCCCCGGATTTTATCCACGGCGCCCACAATCATAAAAATCATCATGACTAAAATGATAACTGAGTTTACAGATAAACCGGAAACCCAGTCTTTCATACTTTGTGTAAAAACCTCGACATTGGTAATATTGTCAATTAATTCCTGAAACATACTTACCTCCTCCTGCTGCCCCGTCTGACGCTGCAGCCTTTTTCTCTTTTCAATGTGGTTACAGCAAGGACTGGAAAACCTGTGGAGAAGGCCGCGGAATAACGGTACTTTCCACATACAAATCTTTATCCTGTTTTGCCGCTGCTACGGCAGCCCGTACTGCACCTACATCTCCGGTCAGAGTTACAAAACCCTTTCCTCCAATGGCATAGCCGATACGCACTTCTATTAACGTGATGTTCGCCGCCTTGGCCGCTTCATCAGCCGCCAGAATGGCAGAAGCCACGGAATAAAATTCCAACACGCCCACAGCCCCCGGACTTTCCACGGCTACGGTTCCGGTAAGCGCCGGAATCAGCTGTTCGTGTACATTGGAAATCCGCAGGGAATCCACCACATAAGCGCCGCCTTTTGCCAGTCCTTCCTCCATTGCGGCCTTCACATCTCCTGTGTCACCGCCTACAATGATAATATATTTTCCCGGACAAACTGTGGAAGAGCGTATCAAATCTACCTGCGCGGCTTTTACCATAAAGTCGCTGGTTTCAATTCCCCTTGCAATGCTGGACAGTTCCACCATACCGATTGCTTTGCCCATGCTTTATACCTCCTCTCCACAGATTCTGATGTATGTATCTGTCACTTCTTTTACAACCCCTGCCAGTCCTGTATGAATATTTACCGAAAGACCTTCCGCCGCCTGGGCCACCAGATCGTTTTTTTCCACATACTCACCCTCGTGTACCACAGCCTGAGCGGGTTTGCCGATATGCTGAGACAGTAAAATCCGGCACTCTTTCACTTCCAGTTCTTTTTCTGCAGGAAGTTCATGTGTGACATACGGGGTCAGTTCCAGTCTGGCGATGAGCCGCTCTGTGGGAATCTTGCGATTCTGTATGGCTTCTCTGGCCTCCGGATGCATGTTTTTCTGCGGATTGATGCCTTTTTCTCTCAGCAGTCCTTTTGCGTATTCATTCATTTTCCTCGGGGAAAGTCCCATGGGGCAGGCAAACATTTCACAGACGCCGCAGCTGCAGCAGTTCACTGCACTGCCAAACGCTTTTTCATACTCTGCCGCATCGGTGAGCATGCTCTCTTTCCACAGATTTCTCATGACTACGTTCGGTCTTACTTCATGCCCCAGCATAAAACGGGGACACATATCCGTACACATTTTGCACTGGATACACGCTGCCGCAGCCTGGCGAATCATACGCTCTCTTGGCAGTTCGCTTCTCTTTACCAGATAGTGGTCTTTGGGCAGTACCAGAAGATTTCCTGTAGTCTTTGTCACCGCAGCTCTGCGGATTTCTTCCTCTTCTCTCAGCATTTTCCCCATCATGGGACCGCCCACAAGGACTGCGTACTCCCGTTCTGCAAGTTCTGCGTCACCGAGTATCTGTGTAATGGGGGTTCCCAGGGGCACATGATACATACCTGTGTGCTTCACTGCGCCGGTAACGGAAAGGTACTTTTCCGAAACAGGTTTTCCCTCCAGTGCGTCTGCAATGGAAAGCACGGTTCCCACATTATCTACCACACAGCCCACATCCAGAGGCAGCCCTCTTTCGGGAACACTTCTTCCTGTGACTTCCTGTACAATGACCTGCTCATCTCCTGCGGGATAAAAAGTTCTCATACCGCAAATCTCCACTCTGGCGTTCTGACGTTCAATTTCCGCCTGCAGAGCAGCGATTTCTCTCTTATATTTTGCCTTTGTGGCAATGACACAGTGCTCTGCTTCCAGATGTTCTGCAATCCGCACTGCCGTCCTGATAATTCTTTCGGGAAATGTCCTGCAGAGATACTTGTCTGTTTCAATCAATGGCTCACATTCTGCCGCATTGATGATAAAATACTCTGCTTTCGCATTCAGCTTCACATAGGTGGGGAAACCGGCGCCGCCGGCTCCCACGATTCCCGCTTCTTTGATGGTTTCTACGAAACTCATTGCCTCACCGCTTTCCGCTTAAATCCTGTCTTCCTCTATTTCCTGGTCGTCTACAATGCCCACCACAGTGGCGTCCACGGGAATATCCCTTCCCCCTGCCGCATTCCGGGCAGAACTTCCGCCTACATAAATCACTTTTTCTCCCACTCCGGCGCCGATAATGTCCGCCGCTACAATGGGATACTCGATGGGTTTATCGTCCAGCAGATTTACCGGCTGAATGACCAGAAGCTTCAGCCCTGCCAGTTTTTCCTCTTTTCTGGTTGCCCAGATGGTTCCGATAACTTTTCCTGTTTTCATAGGCGCTGTTCTCTCTTTCCTGAGGAGATGTCTCTGCGTTCTATGAGAATTTTATGTTTTGCTGCATATTCCTTAGCCAAATCGGACAAAATGGATTTCTCTCTGATTATCACCCGTTTTATCCGCTGATTTCCCAGAGAAATCATATCCTTTTCTGTAATGATTTTCTTGTCCAGTACAGCTTCCGGCAGTTCTTCTGCACAATCCCCGTCCGTGTCTGCAGCTGCCTCTACATGGCTGCAGGCCGGCTCTTCCGGACATCCCTCCGGGGCTTCTGTGTCCGCGCCGTGCAGAATCAAATCCGGTATCTGCTCATGGGCAGCAATCATCAGGCCGCTGTCCTTTAACATCTGCAGATTGGCTTCCAGCCGTCCGTAAAAAGCCTTGGGCGCGGTATCCCGGTATTCGTAAAGCTCAATGCCTTCTTCTGCGGCATAGATTTTCTTTCCCTCTAAAAGCGCCTGTCCCAGAAGTCTGGTGAAACCATTGTCAAAAATGCCATGGGAAATTTTTCCCAGCGCTTCGTTTGACAGGGTATAGAGCACCACGGCCTCACAGTCCTTCACACTGCACTGATAATCGGCAAGCAGAGCGCATTCCATGCGGTAATATCTGCCAAGTTCTGTGTTCTCCAGCGTTTCATGGCAAATAGTTCCGTGTTCTTCGGTGAGTACCAGAATGGAAGGCAGTTGTATGGCCTGCAGTTTTTCCTGCACTCTTTTACAGATTTCGTTTAACAACTCTGTGTCCACGCGATTCTCCTCCTTTCTGCTTTTTTCTGCCTGTCTTATGCAGGCTGACAGTTCATGGCAATTCCGGCCGGAGTTACCAGGAACGGATTTTCCGGCTTAACTGTTTTGATTCCTGTCTCTTTTTCAATGATTTTTTCAATACCCGTCAGACAGCAGGTGCCGCCGCACAGGTAAATGGTATCAATATCTTTCCCTTTTACATAACGGTTGATGATGGTGGCAATTTTTTCTACCACGGCTTTCAGCACGGGAAGAATTTCCTTGTGTCTGCTGTAATCCTGTTTGATTTCCTCTGCCTCGGCAAAGGGAACGTGATAATTGCCCGCAAGCACCAGAGAAAGGTGAGTGCCGCCTGTAGGCTCATCTTCTACCTGTACCACTTCTCCGCCTTTTAAAATGGCAAGCCCGGTGGTCCCGCCGCCGATGTCCACAATAACGCCGTCCTGAATCTCATACACGGCGTTGGCGGAACTGGGTTCGTCCAACACGGCTGAGACTTCAAAGCCCGCCCCTTCTGCCACATAGCTGTGGGTTTTTGCGCTGCTCTCCGTGCCGGCCGGCATGGCAATGGCACAGTTTATCAGCTCTCTGCCCAGTCTTTCCTCCAGCTTTGCCTTTAAGCGGCGGACAATGTCCAGGGCGCCGGAATAATCCACAACCACCCCGTCCCGCAGCACGCTGGCTGCCTGCTTCTCACATGCCACCGGATTGTTTTCTTCATCTAATACCACAAGAACAATGTAGGCAGTCCCCAGGTCTAATCCCACTTTCAGTTTTCCTTTGGCAGGAAAGGTCTTCGTCTCTGATTCCGCCACACGTCTCATAAATTCTTCCACATGCCTGATATCCATCTGCAACTGCTCTCCTTACTGTTTCCGTATAATCTTACCCAGGGTAAATCCCCGGACTGACGCTGCATTTGCCTCGTCGAAATCAATGTGCATTCTGAAGTTAAATGCATCGCTGACGCGGACAATGACATCATCAAAGGTTACCGGACGCTCGCTTAATATTTTTACGCTGACATGCTCTTTATCGGAAATCTGCAGCATTTTTGCCACCTCTGTGGGAACATGAATGTGGTTGTGCGCCACAATGGTTCCCTCGGAAATAGCAATACTGCCGGCAGGTCCTTCGATAATCATAGGGGCAGAGCCCTTCACATCTCCGGATTCCCGAAGCGGCGCCTGTACCCCAAGGGCTACGCAGTCGCTGACAGAAAGTTCCACCTGAGTGGCTTTCCGCACAGGACCAAGCACTGCCACGCGTTCCTTTTTCCCTTTCGGGCCTGTCAGTGTCACCCGCTCTTCGCTTAAAAACTGTCCCTTCTGGGAAAGGGGGCGCTTCTCATGCAGCACCTGCCCTTTTCCAAAAAGTTTTTCCACATCTTCTTCTGTGAGATGTACATGGCGGGCGGAAACCTCTACCTCTACCAGTCCGGCCTTTGTCATGGTATCCAGCACTTTGTTTATCAACTGTTCCATGCTTACTCCTTATAGCCCTCTGCCAGATACTTGCACATGATGATGTGCATGGCACTGGACATTCGGTTCAATTCTTGAATAATATCTTCTCTATTGTAGCTTCTTCCCTCATGAAAAGCGGTTGCTGCTGCCACTTCTGCTTCACGGACGGCTGCCCTTAGCTGATTCAGAAGTGCATAAGCCTTGCCCAGTGTATAATCCGGAAGCACCATCTGCTTTACATTGTAAAACTTCATAGGGTTATGAGAATGTTCCCTCAGTTCCGCATGGCTCAGTCCAATGATGCATTCCCTGCGGAAAGGTTCGTCCATGACATCACACCGCATCATTTCTCTCAGGCTCACCAGAATGTCCTGCAAATCATCAAGCAGTTTCTGGGATTCTCCCATTTCCTGAAGAATGGTCTGATTCAGGACAAAAAGTGTTTCCAGACTGTCCAGTTTGCCGCGGAAGAAAATCCGCTTATGGTCTTTTGGTACCAGTGTGTTGCCATACAGATGGGTCATATGCTCGGGTTTCTCATAATAATAAGCGCCGGTTTCATAATCCACAAATTTCGGCTTTGCCTCCTTTTCCACCTGTACCTCCGGCATAGGCAGAACTTTTGTGGCCTGCATCTCTGGTTTTTCTTCCCGCTCTTCTGTCTGCTGACTTTTCTTTGCGGTTTTGATCCCTTTCCCGTCCTCAATGCGGATTTTACACTGCTGTAAGTATTCTCTTGCAGCCGGAGAGAGGATTTTTCCCTCCGGCACAGTATAAGTTTCCGGGGTAGATGCCCGAAGTTCACTGCGTAATATAGCCTCTGTTATCACTTTCATATCAGGTAATCCACCTCCTCTCGCTGCTGTTTACAAAGCCAGCAGCCTGTGCTGGCCGCTTTTATTTTGCAAGAGAGGGCAGAATGGATTCCACTTCTTCGTGGGGCCTTGGGATTACATGAATGGAAATCAGTTCGCCTACGCGTTCCGCTGCAGCCGCACCTGCGTCTGTTGCCGCTTTTACCGCGCCTACGTCACCTCTTACCATAACGGTTACAAGGCCTCCGCCTACATGTTCTTTTCCAATCAAAGTCACATTTGCTGCCTTTACCATGGCGTCTGCTGCTTCTATGGACGCTACCAGTCCTTTTGTTTCAATCATTCCAAGTGCCTGTTGTGCTGCCATATTCGTATCCTCCTTTTGTTCTGTTTCTGATTATCTGTTTACAGATGGCAGAATTGCCTCTACTTCTTCATGTGGTCTTGGGATTACATGGATGGAAACCAGCTCGCCTACGCGCTCCGCTGCGGCTGCTCCTGCGTCTGTAGCTGCTTTTACTGCGCCTACGTCACCTCTTACCATAACGGTTACAAGACCTCCTCCTACGTGCTCTTTTCCAATCAGAGTCACGTTTGCTGCCTTTACCATGGCATCGGCTGCTTCTATGGACGCTACCAATCCCTTTGTTTCAATCATTCCAAGTGCCTGTTGTGCTGCCATATTCATATCCTCCTTTTGCTTTTCTCATGTTTAAGAATTCTGAAGACGCCTGATAATTTCGCTTACCACTGCGTCAATATCAATATCATCGTATTTCTGCGGTTTGCAGATACCTTCGGAACAGTCCGGAAGCTTGTTTCGGATGTCTTCCAGTTCGGAAAGCCCCTCTGCCACATAGCGCAGGTTCATCAAATGCTTCGGTCCCACATTTTCAGAAGTTGCACTTCCTCCTACAGCGCCGCAGCCAAGGGTCAGAGACGGCTGCAGCCCTGTGGTTCCTCCGATACCGCCAAGCGCGCTGGGGGTATTGACAATAATTCTGGAAGCCGGAATTCTCTGTGCGAAATAAGTTACCATGCTCTCATCTTTCGTGTGCATGGAGAAGGTATGTCCTGCGCCTTCGTAGTGAAGGATTTCCGTACAGAGTTCACAGATTTCCACATAGGACGGCGCTGTGTAAAAAGCCAGAATCGGCGCCAGTTTTTCGTTGGAATACGGGTGTCCTCTTCCGATGCCGGTTTCCTCTGCCACCAGCACTCTGGTATCTTTTGGTATTTCAATTCCTGCCAAATCTGCAATGACCTGTGCAGATTTTCCCACTATCATGGGATTCATGGTTCCGTTGGCTCTTAAAATAAAGCTTCCCAGCTTTTTCATCTGGTCCGGCATCAGGAAATAAGCGCCCTGTCGTTCCATCTCGGCCTGTACTTCCCTGCGCATCCCTTCCTCGCATACCACGGACTGCTCGGAAGCACAGATAGTGCCGTTATCAAACGTTTTGGAATCCAGAATCCGTTTCACAGCCAGTTTCACATCTGCTGTCTTCTCAATATAGGCCGGGCCGTTTCCCGGTCCCACGCCGATAGCGGGAGTTCCCGATGAATATGCGGCTCTTACCATAGCCGAACCGCCCGTAGCCAGTATCATAGAGACGTCCGGGTGGCGCATAAGATTGTCTGTCGCCTGTATGGTCGGAATGGTAATACAGGATACCAGATTTTCATTTCCACCTGCCTCTGCAATGGCCTGACGGATAACCTTTACGGTTTCCAGAATACTGTTTCTTGCGTTGGGGTGGGGAGAAAATACAATGGCATTTCCCGCTTTAATGGCAATCTCTGATTTATACAATGCGGTGGAGGTAGGGTTTGTAGAAGGAATCAGTCCTGCAATCACCCCTACCGGAACTGCGATGGTACGAATTTTATGTTCTTCGTCCCGGCTCAGTTCCCCTATGGTTTTCATATCTTTGATGTGCTGGTATACGCCGTCGCTGGCGAATACGTTTTTGATTACTTTGTCAGCCTCTACGCCGAATCCGGTTTCTTCATGTGCCAGTTTTGCAAGACGCTGTGCATTTCTTACGCCTGCCTGTGCCACAGATTTCACGATTCTGTCCACCTCTGCCTGGCTTTTTGCTGCCAGTTCCTGCTGTGCAGACTTGGCTTTTTCTACCAGTTCGCGTACTTCCTGTACTGACAAAAGGTCTTTGTCATATAACTGCATAATCTACCTCTTTTCTCCGGTAAATTTCAGGATAGCCTCAATCAGTTCCTGCTTCTTGGCAAAGCGGATTTCCTGCGGGGTCAGACCGGTGAGTTTCAGTTTCCGTGCCAGAGTTCTCAGTTTGGCTACGGTCATCTTCCCCATTTCCTCTCTGGTATAAACCAGCTCTGCCTCAACCGGATTTTCTGTCCTGCTCTCTTCGGACTTCTGTACGGGCTGCTCTTTCTGTTCTTCGGCGGGTGTGTTCTCCGGCTCTTCTGCTGATACTTCTGCCGGGGATTCTTCCGGTACCATGTCAGCTTTCTTCCGGTGTTCAGGGTGTGCAGTGAGCATGCTCTTTACGTCCTTATCAGGCCGCGGAATCACATGCACGCTTACCACTTCTCCCACTCTTTCGGCTGCAGCCGCTGCGGCATCTGCCGCAGCTTTCACTGCACCTACGTCTCCTTCGATAAGCACAGTCACCAGACCGCCTCTTACCCGAACCACATCTACCAAAAATACATTGGCAGCCTTTAATGCACTGTCCAAAGCCTCTACTGCCGTAAGGTAGCCGTATGTCTCAATCATTCCCAGTGCATTCATGCTTTACCTCCACCAGGGATGCCGCCTGTTCTTTTCTGCGGCTTTCTCCCTGTTTATTCTTTAGGATTCTCAGCCACAAATTCTACCGCCGCTGCAAAAGCGTCACAGGCAGCCTTGCACGCAGACTGGCTTCCTGTAAGCAGTGCGCCGCCGAAGTTCGTTTCTGATGGCGGTGCGTACAGTACGCACATTTTTACGTCTGCTGCTTTTAAAGCGGCATCTACGCCGTACATCGCTTCCAGAGGCGGGGCGATAAGATAAGCCAGGGCCTCTCCTTCCTGAATGCCTGCGCCTTCGGAAAGGTAAGAACCGGTTCTGGAAATGCACTGTGCATAGTAAATAATGGAATCATCTTCGTTTGCGGAAATGAAATATGCCTGATTTTCAATCATGTCCACGCAGGCTTCCAGTCCGCTTCTGACTTCTGCAGGGTTGGGACCTGCCAGAATTCCGATGATTTCTCCTGCCAGTTTGGTATTTGCATTTGCAGCGCCTGCATAGAAACTCTTTGCATAAACCACTTTTACATCTGCTTTTTTCGTTGCTTCATCAAGAGCTGTATAGGTAACATCATCACTGTCCGCCGTAATCAGGGCCAGAGATTTCATTCCCGGCTCCAGATTCAGTTCTTTCGCCATATCCGGGCTCACATTGGGGATAATTTTGGATGCAAGGACTGTAGCTCTTACTGGGTCTCGTTTCATGGATTTTCCTCCTCTTACTCTCTGAATTTATTTTCACTTACCATAAAGTCTTACAGTTTCAAATCCGTTCCGCTGGCTTTGTTATCCAGAATCTTTTTAATGATATCTGCAATATGGGCGCCAGCCTCAGCCGGTATGGTACCTGCTTTGTGAATGTTGGAAACAACGGTTCTTCTGGCCTCCGGCATTCCCACAGTCGCTTTGTATGCAATGTATGCAGACATGGATTCTGCGGTAATCAGACCGGGACGTTCTCCGATTAATACACAGGTCACGTCAGCGCCTGTAATTTCAGAAACCTGGTCCATAGCGCCTACACGGCCGTATTTTACAAAGAAAGGAACTCCTGTGTCGATTCCGTAACTCTTCAAGCCCTGTTCAATGGCAGGAAGCACATCGCCTACATTGGCTGCAACGGCTGCAGAGCTCAATCCGTCCGATACGAAAATCTGTACCGTTGGGTGCATTTTGCATTTTTCTTTCACGGTTTTTACTGCTTCATCGCTCAGTTTTCTTCCCAAATCCGGACGAGTCAGATATACATCTTTGTTCTCACACTGTGTCTTTACGGAAAACAGTCCCATGCTGTCAATAAAACCCTGGTCCACATCAGAGAATACGGCGTCCTGTGCTGCGGAATGTGCGGCCCGGAACTGCAGTACCGGGTCTGTTTTATATCTTGCCCCCGCCTTGCCGATTCCCAGACGGCAGGGCGCATACTGTTTCAAATCGTAATAAGCTTCTTTATTTACCGGGTTCTCTACCAGATACTGTTTGCGGATATCCACTTCTGTCACATCAGGAATGCAGCCCTCTTCGATTTTCGGCTCTTTACAGCAGGACGCACAGCCTGTAACCGCGGTTTCTTTTTCTTCTTTATTGGAATCCAGATTCATTTCCTGCAGAACCTGTGCAATGATTGTTCTTAAATCGTTTTCGTTTACCAAGATATGCTACCTCCTATTTCAAAAATACTGATGCATCTCCTGCCAGCGGTGTCAGTTTGCCGTCTTTGGAGAATCCCATCTTTTCCAGCCACATATCGAATTCGCGGATTGGGCGAAGTCCGAATACTTCTCTTAAACTGGCCGCTTCGTGATAACCGGTACACTGGTACATCAGCATACAGTCATCGCCTTCCGGAACCCCCATAATGTAGTTGCAGCCTGCCGCCACCAGAAGCGTTGCCAGGTTTTCAATATCGTTCTGGTCCGTCTTCATATGGTTGGTATAGCATGCGTCGCAGCCCATAGGAATACCGGTCAGTTTACCCATAAAATGGTCTTCCAGACCTGCGCGGGTAACCTGTTTGGAGTCGTAGAGATATTCCGGTCCGATGAAGCCAACCACCGTATTCACCAGGAACGGATTGTATTTCTTTGCAAATCCATAGCATCTTGCTTCCATGGTTACCTGGTCCCAGCCGTTATGAGCTTCGGAAGAAAGTTCCGAACCCTGTCCTGTCTCGAAATACATAACGTTGGGGCCTGTGCTGGTGGCTTCTCTCATCATCAGATCATGGGCCTCGTCCAGCATAGCTGCGGTCAGACCAAAGGCTTCATTTCCCTTCTGAGAACCTGCGATAGACTGGAACATCAAATCAATGGGCGCATGCATTTTACGAATAGCCTCCATCTGGGTGGTCACATGGGCCAGTACGCAAATCTGGGTAGGAACTTCCCATTTATTTTTAAATTCATCAAAACTCTTTAAAATTCTCGCTACACTTTCCACAGAATCGTCTACGGGATTCAGACCGATAACCGCATCCCCGCAGCCAAGGCTTAAACCTTCCATGACAGAGGCCATAATACCTTTCGGGTCATCTGTGGTATGGTTTGGCTGCAGACGGGAAGAGAAGGTTCCCGGAAGTCCGATGGTGGTGTTGCAGTGTGCGGAAATCCGGATTTTCTTTGCCGCATAAATCAAATCCAGGTTGCTCATCAGTTTGCAGACAGCTGCTACCATTTCACTGGTAAGACCTCTGGAAGCACGCTTAATCATATCGCCTGTGGTTTCTGTATCCAGAAGCCATTCTCTGAACTCTGCCACGGTTTTATTTTTATGTTCTCTGTAAATCGCCTCGTTTACACCGTCCTGAATGATTCTGGTCACTTCATCCTCTTCATAAGGCACGGCAGGATTGTTCCGCAAATCCTCCAGGGTAATGTGGGAAAGCACTACCTTTGCTGCTACACGCTCTTCTGCTGATTCTGCTGCAATACCTGCCAGCTTGTCACCGGATTTCTCTTCATTGGCTTTTGCCATAACTTCCCGAAGAGATTTAAATTCATATACCTTTCCAAATAATTTAGTTTTAAGAATCAACTCATTTCACCTCTACTTTTCTATGGTTCCCTGCTGCTTTGGCTTCTGCCCTTTCCAGCTTCAGGAATTAAAAATCAGCGTCTTTGTCACCACCGGCACCACATGTCCGTCTGCGACAGGCTCGCCGATGTCAATATAGTCACCGCTTTGTGCATGGATTCCGTCAATACAAATCACATCTTTTTTTCTCTCCATCAGGACGTTGAGTGCGTTCCCCAGAACCTTGGCAATGTCGTTTTCAATGACCAGAATCAGAGGATACGGTCCTTTTATCACCCGCTCGGCCCCTTCCATCACCAGGGCTGCCAGTTCCTGAATCTGCCGGAAACTGGTATGATACTTTCCCGAAAAAGCAATGGCCAGCTGTTCCGGTTCTCCTTCTGATTCATACAAAGCCAATCCCTTCTTCACTGCTTCTGCAAAGAGCACCGGATTTTCTTCGTCCTCCTCGGAAATCTTCAGCACCGGAATGTTTTTTATCGGCAGTTTTTCTCTGGCATAACGGATGGTACTGCCGCTGACGTCCGTGGTATGGGTTCCCGCCCCTACTACCGTGGCCCGTATGGTTTCCGCAGCAGGATAAATTTTGATTTTCTCAAAGGCACTGCAGTTTTTCACTGCCCTTGCCAGGAGGATTCCCACGTCTCCATAACGGAACACCTCCTCTTCTTCATGAAGCATACAATCTGCCACACCGCCGGAAAAGGTTACGGCCTGAATCACCGGCTGGCGGGGCAGAGGCTTTCCGTTATTGGTGTATAGCCCTGCATGAAATCCGTCGGGTTCTTCTATGTACAGAGCCATGGCAAGCTGCTGGGCCATGTATTCGCAAACCCGGTACAGCGTTTTTTCACAGGCACGGTCGCCCACCTGAATCTGAATACCATGGCTTTCTGCCAGCTTCTGAATACTGGGGAAAATATAAGAAATCTTTCCGTTTTCCACCTTGATAAGCCGTCCGCCAATATCCAGACAAGCCGTGCCCTTTGGTATGCCTTTATAAAAAAACGCAATGTTGCTGGTACCGCCGCCAATGTCAATGTTGGCTACAACCTCCCGCTTCTCTTCAGAAAGCCGGTCGCTCCCCGCGCCTTTGGCAGAAAGTACGGATTCCAAATCCGGGCCTGCTGTTGCCACTACAAAATCTCCCGCCATATCGCTGAGGGTTTCCAGTACACGGTTGGCATTCTGCTTTCTGGCCGTTTCTCCTGTGATAATCACAGCACCGGTCTGCAAATCCTCCGGCTTTCTGCCTGCCTTTTCATACTCTTTCCGGATAATCTCCTTTACCTTTGCCGCATCAATCTCCGTCTGGGATTTCAGCGGAGTAAAATAAATACCGCTTCGGTAAAAGACCTCTTTGTTTACAATGCTGATTCTGGGTACTGTATAATTGCTTGCCAGGTTTTCTATGGTCAGCCTGCTGAATATCAACTGGGTGGTAGAAGTCCCAATGTCAATTCCCACACTTAGTATTGTTTCCTGCAAAGACTATCCCTCCCTTTTGCATTCACTTGGAAATACTGATAAAGTCTGCTGTTTCGTTGATAAAATCAAAGCTTACCTCGGTTCCCTTTTCGTCAGAGCGGATTTTCAGGCTTCCGTGCAGCTTGTCCTGCACCATGGTACGGACAATGTTCAGTCCCAGACTGCCTGTCCGCACGTTTTCGGGCTCGAAACCGACGCCGTCATCTGTTACGGTAAGTCTGGAGTACACTTTTCCCTTTTCTATACGAACAGATACATTCCCTTGTTTCCTGTCGCGAAAAGCATATTTCATGCAATTCTGAAGCAGTTCGTTGACAGACAGCGCCACGGAAGTCGCTATCTCAGAATCCACTGTCATGTCTTCTCCCGTAATTTCCAGATTCAGTTTTAAATCTGACTTCAAAAAAGGCTGTACCGCATTGCGCCTGACATTTTCCAGGACTTCCATAAGACTGACACAGGCTTCTCCACTCTGGGAAAGAAGCTGATGTGTGGCTGAAATGGATAAAATCCGACTGATACTTTCGTTTAACACCCGCCGGGTTTCCTCATGCTCTTCTCTTCTGGCCTGAAGCCTTAAAAGGGAAGCTATGGTCTGAAGATTGTTCTTTACCCGGTGGTGCAGTTCCTTCACTGCAACGGATTTCAGCACCAGATTCTTCTCCTGCTCACGATTCCAGGTAATATCCCGGATAATCACCGCAAACGGAATCTCCTTTTTCATCAGGGGAATCTGCCTTACCCGCAGATAATAGTTTCCGCAGTGAACCTCCTTCAGTCGTTCCATGCTGTCTTTGGTGCCGCTCCACTCTGTCAGGCAGATATTTTTGTACTTCTGCCCTAGGATGTCGCTGACATAACCCAGATTCTGAAAAAGTTCCCTTGCGTACAGGTTGCGAAAAGACACCCGTCCCTTGTAGTCCACCAGCAGAAGCGCTTCATCTATGCTCTCTGTGAGCCATTCATTCTCGTTAATCATATGGTTCAGCGGTGTCTCAATGGCTTCATAACTCTTTCCTTCCTCCTGGTTCTCCTCATCCTCTGCAATGCGTTTTTCTCTGATGAGTACCCCGATAACCCGGGAATTGTACTTGATGGGTTCCACGGACTGAATGGTGTAGTTATTTTCCTGTGTCCTTGCTTTCATGTACTTTGTGGCAACTCCCAGACGAAAAGTCCGGGCCACAGCCGGTTCGTTTTCCTCTTTTGCAAGCATGCCCACCACGCTGCTGCGGTAAGCAGAGGGAACTTCCTCCGGCTTTGCTTCTGCCACCACAATGGCGTCCTTATCCTTGCAGGGGCAGTCCACAAAAATATCTGCTGCCTCCAGATTAGCCAGAGGCTGAAGGGTTTGGGCCATCATTTCAATTACCTGAATCTCCTCCTCTGAAAGGTCTGTGTATTCCCTGCAAAGCTGCTGTATCAACTTCTGCATCCTATTTTCCTCTGCGTATCAAAATAATCTCTGCAACTTTTTTCATGGAAATATTCTTTTCCCGGCTGATGTTGCGTATGTAGTCATAAGCCTGCTGTTCAGAAAGTCCATTTTTACTCATAATGACTCCTTTTGCCTGCTCCACCAGGGTTCGGCTTTCCAGCCGCCTGGTTACGCTCTGACACTCCTTTTCCAGCCGCTTCATGGTTCTGTTCCTCTCTACCGCAATCTCAAGCCCCGGCAAAAAAGTTCTCTCATCTACCGGCTTTACAAAATAAGCGCTGACATTGGCCTCCTTTGCTTCCTGGACAAATTCCCGGTCACAGTAGGCCGTGAGAAGCACTACGGCTTCTGCCAGTTTCTCCTCTGCAATAATCTTAGAGGCGGTCAGCCCGTCTAAAAGAGGCATCTTCACGTCCATGATAACCAAATCCGGCTGTTCCTTTCTGCACATTTCCACCACATCAAAGCCGTCTGCTGCCTCGCCTGCCACTGTATATCCTTCCTTTTCCAGAATTTCCTTTAAATCCATTCTGATAATCGGCTCATCGTCTGCAATGATTACTCGCATGTCTCCTGTCCTTCCTTGTACCCTTTATTCCCCGCTGTCCGGGGATAAAAACTCCAGTAATTCTTCAAATCCGGTTCCTGCATAGCTGCTGGTAACAAAAATCTTTCCTGCTCCTGCATTTCTCAAATATTTCTTTGCATCTTCTATCTGCTTTTCCCCTGCCAGGTCACTTTTTGTCACAACTCCGATACAGGGTTTCGCAAAGGTGCTGGAATATCCGGGAGGAAACATGGTGCCTTCCTCATCCGCCTGCTGAACCAGAATAATCAAATCCGCATCTGTGGCCGTAACGGTAAGAGCGCCTCTTAAATAAGTTCGTTCCAGATATTCGCCGGGTGTATCAATCATAGTTCCATTGACCACCTGAATGGTCTGGGTTTTATGGTATTTCAAATCCTCATTGTTTATGTACTGGCACAGGGTTGTCTTCCCGGCCATGGACCGTCCGATGAGAATCACCCTTTTTTGTTTCCTATCCATCTTTCTCTCCTGCCTTTTCCTGCTGTCAGGACCTTGTAATCGGTGCAGGCGCAAATCCCATGGCATCACAGAGCACACTCATGACATCGTGCAGTGCGGCTTCCACTCCTGCTACGTCTCCGGTAATAATCAGGGATCCGTTAAAACGGTCTACAAAACCGATTTTTACGTCTGCGGCCTTGCTTGCCACATCTGCTGCGATGATGGCGGCTTCACTGGGGGTAATGGTAAAAATCCCAATGGCGCCTTCTGCATCAATCAGTCCCATTTTCCCATACAGCGCTTCTACAGGGTGGGGAATCACATGGGCCAGCGTCACCTGCTTGCCCGGAACAAATTCCTGTATAATTCTCTCTTTTTTTTCTTCATACATGACTGTCTGCCTCCCCTTAAATCAGCCGTCCCGTATAGGCTCTTAAAAATACGCCCCGAATATCTTCCTTTGAGCATGCTCTTGGATTCGTCTTTGTGCAGGCGTCCTGATAAGCGGCTTCCACCATCTCATCCAGCACTGCGTCAAAGTCCTCCCTGGAAACCCCCGCTGCTTCAATACTGTCAGGAATATGCAGTTGTTTCATATACTGCTTTGTGGTACGAACAACGCTGAAAGCACTCTGGCGGATACTCGGTCCGTCCAGCCTCAGCACTCTGGCAATTCTGGCATAACGCGCCGCCACTGGCGTCAGCTGCTCGTGGCAGCCTGCGTTAAATGCCATCACATAGGGAAGTAAAATACCGTTTGCCCGTCCATGGGGAATATGGAAATGCGCGCCCAGGGTATGGGCCATTCCATGATTCAGTCCCAGTCCCGCGTTGCTGAATGCAAGTCCCGCCAGGCAGGATGCGTGGTGCATCTCCTGTCTTGCCTGCAAATCGTCAGGATTTTTGTAGACCTTCATCAAATTGCTTCTGACCAGCTTCATCGCTTTCTCAGCCGCAGCGTCGGTAAAATCATTGGCCCCTGTGGATACAAAGGCTTCCACGGCGTGTGTCAGTACGTCAATTCCTGTGTCTGCCGTAACGGCCGGCGGAACAGAACGTACCAGTTCAGCGTCCAGAATCGCTGCGTCAGGAAGCAGTTCATCGGATACCAGCGGATATTTCGCTGACTGCTCCGGGTCGCTGATAACCGAGAACCGGCTGACCTCAGAACCGGTGCCGCTTGTGGTAGGAATGGCAACGAAGATTCTCTTCTTGTCCAGACCGCCCTGTACGGACAGCCAGTTCATGGCTTTCGCCGCGTCAATGGGCGAACCGCCTCCCAGTGCAAATAAAACCTGTGGCTGAAATTCCAGCATTTTTCCAATGCCTTTGGTAACCGTAGCAATGTCCGGGTCAGGCTTTACTTCAGAAAATATCTGATATGCAATCTTCCTTGCTTCCAGCGGTTCTGTCAGATAACTGACTTTCCCGCTTTCATGCATAAACCTGTCCGTTACAATAAACGCCCGGCTGACACCCTGCAGAACTTCGTCCAGCCCGTCTTTCCCCATGAAAATCCGGGTCTTTAAAACAAACTCTCCCAATGTAATCCTCCTTTCTGAAACGAAAAAAGTGCCTGGTTTTCCCTTCGCATCCAATCAATACGAAAAACCAAGACACTCCAACGCTCTTAGATTAATCCATTCGCACCTGCTGCGTCGCAGATACTCCTAAATTGCTGTTATTGTAGCACACGAAAGTGCTTCTGTCAACTTTGTTTAGTTTTTTCCTCTTTTTTTTGTTTTAATATACATTTCCACCATATCTTTTTATCCATTTCAGAAAACTAGTTAGCTAACTTACTTTTTTCTCCGTATTTTCATTTTCTTTTCATACAATTTTACTTTTTACGCTTCCCGTCTTTACCTTAATTCTTCATCTTCGGACGGAAGAGAATGCTTGCGACGTATCCGAAAATCAAAGCTGCAGAAATTCCCACTGCACTGGCGGTAAATCCTCCCATGAAAAGTCCCAGAAAACCGTGTTCCAGCACAGCCTTCTTCACCCCTTTAAATAAAGTATTGCCAAAACCCAGCAAAGGAACACTGGCTCCGGCTCCTGCAAAAGAAATCAGCTTGTCGTACAATCCCACACTCCCAAGCACTGCTCCGGCACATACCAGAAGCACCATAATTCTTCCCGGCAGCAGCTTTGTCTTTTCCAGAAGAATCTGTACCAGAGCGCAAATCAGCCCGCCTACCCAGAATGCATTTACATAATCCATCTTCTCTTCTCCTCAACAATGTTCTATCACAACAGCCTGGGCAATGCCCGGCACGCTTTTTCCCTCGTTGTAGCTGACCTTGGAGAGCAACGCTCCCGTAGGAACAAAAAGCACCCGCTTCCATTCCCCCTTTTCCACCTTGGGCAGAATATAGCCGGCCAGAGTAACGGCTGCACAGCCGCAACCGCTGCCCCCGGCATGGGTATCCTGGGTATCCGCGTCGAAAATTTCTATGCCGCAGTCCATATGCTGTTTCTCAATATCAAATCCTTTTTCTTTCAGCAAGTCAAACAGAATTCTCTGCCCCACCTGTCCCAAATCCCCGGTGATAATCCGGTCGTAATCTTCTGGAAGCCGGTTAAAATCCATGAGATTCTGATAAATGGAATCACAGGCTGCAGGCGCCATACAGGCTCCCATATTCATGGAATCCTTCAGACCAAAGTCCACAATTTTTCCTGTGGTGATTCCCGTAATCCTTGCCTTTCCGCCCTTTGTTCCCAAAATGCAGGCCCCACTTCCCGTCACCGTCCAGGTAGCAGAAAGAGGTCTTTGGCTTCCGTATCCCAGGGGAAAACGGAATTCCTTCTCTGCACTGGCAAAATGACTGGACGTGACTGCTGCCACATATTCTCCATATCCTCCTGCCACAGCCATGGACGCCAGAGAAAGTCCCTCTCCCATAGTTGAGCATGCTCCATACAGACCGTATACCGGAGTATGAAATCCCATAATACCGAAAGAGGAGGCAATGGTCTGCGCCAGTAAATCTCCAGCAAAAATCATCCGCAGCTGCCACTTCTCAATCCCCGCCTTTTCAATCGCCATGGAAACCGCTTCTTTTTGAAGAAAGCTTTCTGCCTCCTCCCAGGATTTGCGGCCAAAAAGTCCGTCCGCTTCTCCTATCCGGTCAAAACACTTCCCCAGAGGACCGTCCCCCTCTTTTTTTCCTACAATAGAGGCTGCGCTTAAAATATGCACGGCCCGTTCAAACTGTATGCTTTGTTTCCCTATCATCTGTTCCATTACACAATCCCCCACATATGCAGAAAGTAATAAATCAGTCCCAGAAAGAATGAGGTTAAAATCCCATAGAGAATCACCGGGCCGGCTATGGTAAAAATTTTACAGCCGATGCCAAAAACCTGTCCTTCCTTCTGGTATTCAATAGCCGGAGCTGCTACGGAATTTGCAAATCCGGTAATGGGCACTAAAGTTCCGGCTCCACCCCATTTTGCCAGCTTGGGATATATGCCGAATCCGGTAAGCAGGACACTGGCCAGTACCAAAAGCAGCGAAGTCCATGCACCGCTTATTTCCTGGTTCATCCCCATGTTTTTGCAGATATTTAAAATCACCTGTCCTGCCACACAAATCAGTCCACCCATGATAAAGGCTCCTGCCATATTCAGAAGCAGGCTGTGGGTAGGTGTTTTTTTCTTTACGTATGCTTCGTATTCCTTGGCTTTTCTCTTTTGCTCTTCACTTTGTGGTGTTGGCATGAGAGGATACCTCCTTTTTGTATTTTGAGAGAGGAACTGTGTCCTTAGAAAACGAACGCTTTCCCACTCTGAGTTAGTGTGTGCGGGTTTTCGATTTTTATTCCAGTTTGTTTTCCCTGGTTATTTCCAGAGAAAAAACTGCAGAAGACTTCCCAAAATCTTTCCCAGGGCTATGGACAGGATAATGAGAGCCGTTCCTTTTTTCAGACCCAGGCGGCGGGACATAATGGCAAAGACATTGACCACTTCGCCCAGCGCAATAATCCAGCTTCCCAAAAAAATGCCAAAGCACAGCGCCATAATTCCCAGAAAAATCTTACCAAAAGGCAGCGAAAACTCATAGACGGATACCAGATTTCCCAAAAAACTGCCCAGCATAAGGCAGGTTTCGTACAAAAGGATGTGATTGGCTGTATGGGTGATTCCTGCAAAACGGGGGATGATACCCAGCTCAATAATAAAAGCGGCGAGCGCGGTAGCTACCACAGCGCCGCCGCAGAAAGCCGCTGCTGCCGCCACAGCTTCACCGGGCCACATCACAGTTTTCCTCCTCTGTTTTTTACCGCTATGAGGGTACGGTTTACATCATCTTCGTATACCCGCATCTGCACCTCCATGGGGGTTGGGTCCTGGGTCAGCTTTCTGTGTCCGAAGTGGTTGAAAAAGAACACTACCCCAATACCGATACCCACGGAATAGCAGAATTCCAAAATGGTATGACCCGTGGAAATTTCCCCGGTAAACTGACGGTAAAGCTGAAAAAACAAACCAGACATATTTACATCTGTATTAAAGGTCATAATGGAAAAAGCGCCTCCAAAGAAGGTCAATACACATACCAGAACTGTTTTCAGCCAGCTTATCCACTTTCTGGGTTGATTTTCCCCCTCATAAGTTACAATAAAATCCGCTTCTCCAATATGAGTCACGTCTACGTTTGGTTCCGCTTTTGTCACTGCGCAGACCAGGTCTGCTGCGGAAATCACATACCGCCCCGGCTTTTCATCGGGAATGGAAAACACTTTGCGGATTTTGTTGCGGTTTAACACTTTAGAATCCCCGCAGGCCAGCTTGGCCACATCCTGCAGATACACCTCCGGCTGATAGACTTCTACATTTTTCTCTGTCTGTATATATAAAATTTCACTCATCTGACAGCCTCCTTGCTTTTGCTTTGGAGATTAGTATGGCTGATTTTCCGTAAAATATGCCTTTTTGTGCCTAGAGATTTGCCCGCAGTCTGTTTAAAATTTTTTTCTCCATGCGGGAAACCTGTACCTGAGACATTCCCATCTGCTGCGCAATGCTGCTCTGGGTTCTGTCCTGAAAGAAGCGCAGGTAAATCAATTCTCGCTCTTTGCGGTCCAAAGTTCCGAGAGCCTGTTCTAAAAACATACGGTTCACCACCATTTCCTGCTGGTTTTCCTCCAAAGGCAGCTTGTCCTCCAGCGAAATTTCATTTCCATCGCTTTGGTAAATGGTTTTCTGCAGAGATTCCACCTGTCCCTGAGAGTCCATGGCCAGTACCAGCTCCTCTCTGGTGATTCCAAGTTCCCGGGCAATTTCTTCCATCCGGGGCTCTTTCCCCTCCTTGAGGAAAAGTTCTTCCCGGACCGTGTAGGCTTTAGCCGCAGTTTCCTTTAAAGACCGGCTGACTTTTACCATGCCGTCATCTCTTAAAAACCGCTTGATTTCTCCGGTTATCATAGGCACGGCATATGTGGAAAACCGCACATCATAGGAAGTATCAAATTTGTCAATGGCCTTTAAAAGACCGATACATCCAATCTGTATCAAATCCTCCATCTCCACGCCCCGGTTCTGGAACCTTCTGGCAATGCTGTGAACCAGTCCCATATTGTTTTCTGTCAGTATCTCTCTTGCTCTCTTATCTCCCTGGTGCGCGCGCCCGATAAGGGCAAGAATCTCATCCATATAACCTCCTACTCAAAAACCGAATTCTGCCTTCCGATGATTTTTTTCATGGTTACGGATGTGCCCCTGCCCGGACAGGATTCCACCGATACTCGGTCCATAAAGGCCTCCATAAAGGCAAACCCCATACCGGAGCGGTCCTGTTCCGGCTTCGTGGTAAAAAGAGGTTCCATGGCCCTTTTCACATCCTCGATGCCTTTTCCCGTATCCCGGATAATGACTGTCAGTTCTTTATTCTGACAGAAGCACTCAATGCGGATAAGCTCTGTTTCTTTCTCGTATGCATGGACAATACAATTGGTAATGGCCTCAGACACTGCGGTTTTAATATCCGCCACCTCCTCCAAAGTAGGATTCAGTTGAGTGGCAAAGGCCGCCACAGCTATTCTGGCCAGCCCTTCATTGCAGGAACGGCTCTCCACTTCCAGCACCATTTTGTTTTTATGTTCCATTCTTCTCCCCTCCTATCGCATCTTGCGGTTCCATACCGCTTCCTGGCTGATTTCAATGTGTTTATAAATCCCGGAAAGCTGCATAATGCGCCAGATTCTATCGTTGACATGAATGGCGCTTACTGTGCCTCCGCAGCAGCTTAAAAGCCGCTTTCTTCCCATAATCATACCGATTCCCGAACTGTCCATAAAGGTTGTGGCAGAGAAATCAAAGACCAGCTGGCGGACAATCCCCTTTTCCAGCTCCTGATCCAATGTCTCTGTTATCTGCTCTGCAAAATGATGATCCAGTTCTCTGGGCACATAGACAATCAGCCGATTTCCCCGTTTTACCATGTTTTCTTCCATTCTTTCTTCCCCTTTCTGCAATCACTTTCCCTGCTGTGCCAATAGGTCTGTCTTTGTAGTTAAGAAGAAAAGGACGCATACTCTTTCGTATGCGCCCTTTTCTTCAAGGTTTCTCTGTTGTTTTCTATTCTTCGCCGTCCTGAGTTACAGGTTCTCCTGTGCTCTGCCCGGACTGGGCGTCATCATCCCCGGAGTTTCCTGCCGTCTGACCGCCGTTGGCCTGCATATAGTCTGCAGCGTCCTGGGCGGTATCGGTTCCCGGATACTCGTCTATGATTTTCTGATACCATTTGTTGGCATTTTCCGTATCGCCTTTCTTGTCATAAGCCTGAGCCAGGTTAAACATGGTATCGCTATCCTGTTCTCCGATGTTCAAAGCCTTTTCCAGATTGGAAATTGCTGTATCATAATCCCCGGATTCCATAGCAGAAGCCGCTTCATTTTCATAATTAGACTTCACGGTACTGCCGATTTCGCTCATCATACTGTCATACATACTTTTCGCCTCTACGGAAAGCGACTCTGCATTGACACCCTCTATGGCGTTGGCTGCTGTGCTGTAGCTGCCCTCCCGGTAAGCCTGCCATGCTTTTATAAGGTTTTCGTAGCCGGAAGCCTTTGTATTTGCCTGCTCAATCTGGCTTTGCGCTGTGCTGACAGAATCTGTAGAAGCGTCCATCTCTTCCTGCATGCGGTCTAACTCCGCAGACAAAGTTGCCATTTTATCGCTGTATTCCACCACCTTTTTGTTGGCTTCCTGATTGATTTTCTGGGTTTTGGCCGGCACCACCAGAAACCACAGGGCTGCGGCTCCTACCAGGAGTCCCAGAACCAGATTTACCAGAGTATTGGTAATCGACTTTTCCCGGTACTCCGGAGGCTGGATAATGGTATCATTTCCCGAACGGTAAACCACACTTCCATCCTGCTTTTCCACTTCCTTTTCCTTCATCTTAAATCTGGAATCCAGATTGGTTGCACGGCCGGTCTGTTCCTCGATTTCTCTTAAAAACCGCAGGGTGGTGGTATTGGTTTTATCAATGCGGGCTGCAGCTTTTAATCGCTTTCTTGCCTTTTCGTACTCCCCTTCCTTCATGTAAATCAACGCCAAAAGGTGGTACCCCTTAATCAGCTTGGGGTTGTTGGAAAGCACTTTTTTCAGCTGTATCTTCGCCATATCGGGATTGTCATCTCTGCAGTATTCCAGACACTGATTATACTTTTTAATACTGGTGTTAATCATATCCAGACGGTTGGCGTTCTTCTGCAGTTTATCAATATACCCGGAAGCAGGATTTCCCTCAGGCATCATATTTTTGCTGATAACCCACTGGCTTAAAGCTGCCACTACTTCCCCTGTTTCAAAATAAACCAGTCCCAGCAGATTTCTGGCCTGAATATTCAGCTTATTCATTTTCAGACTTCGCTTCAGACAGGTAATGGCTCCTGACAAATCCCGAATCTGGGCTTTTTCCAACCCCTGATTATAATACAGACCGGACAGGGCATAGACCTTTTTCAAGGCCTTCACATTGCACCCGCACTTTGGGCAATAGTCCGAAGCCGTCAGTTGTGCATGACATACAATACAATTCATAATCTTCTCCTATTTATCCGAAGTGCTTTCGTTCTCTTTCAGCATTTCTTTCAGAACATCTATGACGTCTGTCAAATCCTGTTGGTAAATGGCCCCTTCTGCGTCGTCCACATCAAGACAGGGCTGGAATTTCTTCAGTTCTTCCTCATAATTTATCATGTATATTCCTCCTTACATAATCCTTAATCTCCCCCGCCAGATACAGTGAACCTGCCACAAACAACAGGCCGTCTCCCTTCTTTTCATAAGCCAGTTCGAAGGCTTTCCCCGGATTTGGCTCTACAAACACCTGACTGCAGCCGTTTAAGCGGAACAGTTCTGCCAGTTCCTTTGCAGACTGCTTTCTGCTGCCCCAGATTTCCGTAGTTACCACATTGGCAAACTGCAGGCCTTTGCAGACTCTCTTTATCATATCGGGAAATTCCTTGTCCGCCACAGTAGAAAATAACAGAGTAATCGGATACTCCTTCTGGAAATAAGACACGGTTTCCACAAATCTGGCGATACCGTCTTCGTTATGTGCGCCGTCTACAATGACGCCCGGAAGAATGGTCTCCATGCGCCCCTGCCATTTTGCGCCGCCAATGCCTTTTATCAGAGTTTCTTTTTCCAGACCATGCTCCTCTCTCAGCACGCCCATGGTTTCCAGTGCCAGTGCCGCATTCATCATCTGGTATCTGGCAATAAATGGAACGAAAAGCTCTGTTTCGCCATAAACCCCGGAAGCAGACAAAAAGCGAATTCCCTCCGGTGTGTAATTCAGCAGCTTCTGCCGGCTTTCCTTCACCTCATACCAGGGACAGCCCAGTTCTTCCGCTCTGGCTTTTATCACCTCTGCCGCCTCTTTCCGGTTGCCGTCAAAAATGACAGGTACCCCTTTTTTCATAATACCCGCTTTCTCTCCTGCAATTTTCTCAATGGTGTCGCCCAGATATTCCACATGGTCCAGACTGATGGATGTAATCACGCAGGCCATGGGAGAAAGCACGGAATTGGTGGCATCCAGCCTTCCGCCCAGTCCGGTTTCCAGAACAATGTAATCCACATCCTCCTGTTTAAACACAATCATTCCCATCAGAAACAGAAATTCAAAATAGGTGGGGTGATAATCCCCCTCCTCTACCAGACGGTCAGCCAGATTCTTTACTTCCGTAAATGCCTCTGTAAATCTCTGGTCTGAAATCATGACTTCATTAATCTGAAACCGTTCATTGATTTTCACCAGATGAGGGGAGGTAAAAAGGCCGCAGCGAAATCCTCCCTGTTCCAGCATGGAGGACAGAAAAGCACAGACGCTTCCCTTTCCGTTGGTTCCCGCTACATGAATAATTTTTCTATCTTTATCAGGACTGCCCAGAAGGTCCAGACATTTCCTGGTGTGCTCTAATTTATTTTTCGTTGTAAATTTCGGTATATTCTCAATATAAGCCACTGCTTCTTCGTATGTAAACAAGATAGTTCCTCCTGTCTTTTGCCTCTAATGCAAAGTACCACTTCACTGTAATGGAGCGCCATACCCTTCGGTACGGTCACTTACCATTATAATGAAGTGGTGACAATATGCAAGCAAATTATGTCGGTTTGCTAAAAAGTTTTTCGCTTTATTCTTCCTTTTCCGTCTGGCTCTCTTCTGTCACTTCCGTCTCCGGCTCTTCGGTGCGGATGGGTTCCAGGACAGCCTGGTTACTGCCCTCTGCGGGCTCATGATAAATATATTTCTCTGTTCTCGTGAGAACTCTGTGGGTGGAACTGTTGCTTCGGATGGCAATATCCACCGTATCGTTTTCCTTCAGTTCTGTATCCAGAAGCAGCAGCGTATTCTCATCTACAAAGTTGGCTGCCACCAGTTCGCCGTTGACCTCCAAAAAGGCCGACTGGGTCAGGTTTTTACCCTTGATATAATACTGTCCGTCGGAAATTTTCTCTATGCTGTCAAGCTGTGCATCTTCCACACCCAGATGCATTTTCACCCGTTCAAAAGGATTTTTGCCTCCGTAGACATACTTCTCTCCATACAGAATGTCATACTGCAGCATTTCCAAATCCACCTGATAATTCTTAGTATTTCTTCTGGCTTGATGGAAGCGGAATACATTGCCCTCGTGAATGCCTACCCGGTCCATGACCTCTGCGGCCATCTGATAAGCGGCCAGGTTTTTATCTTGCTTCTCCAGCCCCATGTTATCCCAGATAACATACTCGGTCTGGAAAAGGTATTTATTCTTCACATCCGTAACGGTCAGTCCCATGGTGGGCAGATGGTCGCCGTACATAACCAGCACCACATCTTCGTCCAGCTTGGACAGTTCATCGGTCAGTTCTTTTATAAACTGGTCCATTTCATAAATCTGGTTGCAGTAATACTCCCATTTATAATTTTCTGCCTGACTGCTGGCGCCGCTGACCGTAATCTTGGGATTTTCCAACACAGGTTCTTCCGGATAATCTCCATGTCCCTGCACAGAAATGGTATACACGTAATCCGGCCCTTCTGTAGACTCCATGGCCTGCAGGATATACTTGGTCAGGTTATGGTCTCTCACCCAGTCATTGGGATTCGTATCGTCCTGTTCTGACATATACTCCTCAGACGTAAAACTGTCAAAGCCAAGATTGGCAAATACATTTTTTCTTCCGTAGAAGTTCGCCTCATTATTATGAATGGCATGGGTTCCATATCCCAGACTTTTCAGCACGTACGCTGCGCTCTCACAGGTGGTTTCCTTCAAAATACTCTTGTAGGGATATTCTCCTGGTCCGAAATAGCGCATACTCATGCCGGTAATGGATTCAAACTCCGTATTTGCCGTACCGGCTCCTACGGAAGGAACCTTAAAATACCCCGAAGAATATTCCTGCATAAGTTTGCGGAAATTAGGAATAGGATCTTCGGAAATATTCAGATACTCCACCAGTTCCGGGTCAAAAAAGGATTCCAACTGCAAAAACAGAATATTGGGTCTTTTCTCTCCCGTTTCCGGCAGACTTTCCTCGCTTTTCACAATGTTTTCCACAGCTTCTTCTGAATAATCTCTTGGAAGCCCAATCCCTGTATTGAAAACTGTAGTAGCCAGACAGTACGGATATCCATAATCTTCATAAGCAAAGGCGATATTTCCGAAATAATTCGATAACACCCTTTTTTCCAGCGCCAGCTTCGTAGTACCTGCAAAAGCAGCAATTCCCACGGCAATCAGAGGAATATTCAGCTTATAACGCATTTTCCCCTGATATCTGGGTCCTTTGAAAAACAGGATAATGAGCCCGATAACTGCCAGCACTGCCACAATGACCACTACCACGAAAAAGAAAGGGGACAGATATCTGTCCGCAATCTGAAACGCATCGGTAATCAAATGCAAATCCGGTCCCGTAAACGGAGTTACACGGTTGCTCAACAGTACACCGTTAATAATACCCAGTCCCATCCAGAAGATAAAAAGAATGGTTCTCCAGAACACTCTTCTTCTGAACAGATACACAATCAGCGTTGTTGTAAAAATTAAAAAGGCATTATAAAGGAACACCAGAGGGCGTTCCTTCATAAAATCCACGGCTTCCCAGAGGGAATGTCTGGAAATTGCCTCGATAAAGAAGTATCCGATGCAGACGGCCAGCATCTGCAGCGGAACGGAAAACATATTAAGATACTTAATACTTAATATCTTTCTGGTTTCTTTCATAGCGTTCTTCTCCTTAATCAGGGCTGAAGCTGTGCAAGTCTTGACTTCACCTGTTCCATCATATTGGTATAACGCTCTAATTTCTCGCGTTCTTCGGCTACCTTGCTTTCCGGTGCCTTACTGATGAAACGTTCATTCTTCAGCATACCATTTACGCGCGCAAGCTCTTTTTCCAGTTTTTCCTCTTCTTTTTTCAGTCTTTCGATTTCCTTCTCAATATCCACCAGTTCGGCAAAAGGCATGTAAATCACAGCTTCTGAGGTCACTGCGGACACCGCGTCGTCTGCAATGCCTGTCTTGTCTGCCTGTACCAGCACTTCGCTGGCATAACCAAGAGAGGCAAAGAAAACTTTTCCGTTTTCAAATACTTCTCTTACCCCTTCGTTTTCAGACACTACATAAACTTTTGCTTTCTTGCTTGGCGGTACATTCATGCCTGTGCGGACATTACGGATACTTCTTACCGCCTCTTTCATCATTTCCACAGCTTCTTCGTCTGCTGTGAAATTCCATGCTTCTGTAAATTCCGGCCAGGAAGAAATCATAATGGATTCTTCTTCCGGACACAAAGTGCAGAAAATTTCCTCTGTGATAAACGGCATGTATGGGTGCAGCAGTTTTAATGCATTGGCCAGAACCGTCTTCAAAGTCCACAGAGCCGCGGCTTTTGTGGTGTCTTCTTCGCTGTAAAGACGGGGTTTCACCATTTCAATATACCAGTCACAGAATTCCTCCCAGATGAAGTCGTAAACCTTCTGTACGGCAATACCCAGTTCGTATTTGTCCAGATTCTCTGTCACATCTTTGGCCAGTGTATTGACTTTGGAGAGAATCCACTTGTCTGCGCCGGTCAGTACAGATAAATCAATGTCTGCCGGAACCTCTGCTTTTTCCAGGTTCATCATAATAAATCTGGAGGCATTCCATACCTTATTGGCAAAGTTTCTGCTGGCTTCGACCCTCTCCCAGTAGAAACGCATGTCGTTTCCAGGCGCATTTCCTGTCATCAGAGTCAGACGCAGGGCGTCGGCGCCGTATTTGTCGATGACTTCCAGCGGGTCAATGCCGTTTCCAAGGGATTTGCTCATCTTGCGCCCCTGGGAATCTCTTACCAGACCATGAATCAGCACATGATGGAACGGTGTCTTTCCTGTCTGTTCCAGACCGGAGAATACCATACGGATAACCCAGAAGAAAATAATATCATATCCGGTTACCAGTACGTCTGTCGGATAGAAGTAATCCAGTTCCTCTGTGTTTTCCGGCCAGCCAATGGTAGAGAAGGGCCACAGTGCAGAGGAGAACCAGGTATCCAGGGTATCCTCGTCCTGATGCAGGTGGGTGCAGCCGCATTTTGGGCATTTTTCCGGCATTTCTCCTGCCACAACAGTCTCCCCGCATTCCTCGCAGTAGTAGGCCGGGATTCTGTGTCCCCACCAGAGCTGACGGGAAATACACCAGTCTCTGATATTTTCCAGCCAGTGCATATAAATCTTGTCAAAACGCTCCGGCACAAATTTCAGATTACCGTCCTGTAAAGTCTGAATAGCCGCTTCGCCCATTTCCTTCATGCGGACAAACCACTGCGGTTTAATCATAGGTTCTACCGTAGTCTTACAGCGGTCATGGGTTCCTACGCTATGGGAATGAGGAACTACTTTCACCAGAAGTCCCAGCTCCTTTAAGTCCTCTACTATGGCCTTTCTGGCTTCGTAGCGGTCCATACCTGCGTATTTGCCGCCCAGTTCATTGATGGTAGCGTCATCGTTCATGATATTGATTTCCGGAAGGTTGTGTCTCTTTCCTACCTCAAAGTCATTGGGGTCATGGGCCGGAGTAATCTTCACACAGCCGGTTCCGAATTCTTTGTCTACATATTCGTCTGCCACAACCGGAATTTCTCTCTCTGTTAACGGCAGCTTCAGCATTTTGCCTACCAGGTCTTTGTAACGCTCGTCTTCCGGATTTACCGCGACTGCAGTATCTCCTAAAAGGGTTTCCGGACGTGTGGTTGCGATTTCTACGAATTTTCCTTCTTCGCCCACTACCGGATAATTGATGTGCCAGAAAAATCCGTCCTGGTCCTCATGCTCTACCTCTGCGTCAGAGATAGAGGTCTGACATACCGGACACCAGTTGATGATTCTGGAGCCTTTGTAAATATAGCCTTTTTCGTACAGTTTGATGAAAACTTCCTGCACCGCTTTGGAACAGCCCTCGTCCATGGTAAAACGCTCTCTGTCCCAGTCTGCGGAAGCACCCAGTTTCTTCAGCTGGTTGATAATTTTTCCGCCGTACTCTTCTTTCCATTCCCAGGCATGTTTTAAAAATTCTTCTCTTCCGATTTCGTTCTTGTCAATGCCCTGCTCTTTCAGCTTCTCGATTACCTTTACCTCAGTGGCAATAGCTGCATGGTCGGTTCCCGGCTGCCAGAGGGCTTCGTATCCCTGCATTCTCTTAAAACGGATGAGAATATCCTGCATGGTTTCATCCAGGGCATGTCCCATGTGCAGCTGTCCCGTAACGTTTGGCGGGGGCATAACAATGGTAAATGGTTTTTTGTCTCTGTTTACCTGGGCATGGAAGTATTTGTTGTCCAGCCATTTCTGGTAAATACGGTCTTCCAGCCCTTTCGGGTCATAAGTTTTTGCAAGTTCTTTGCTCATAGTTCCTCCTCTTTGCGGTTATTGGAGACTGCTTTGGAATTTTCTGCAAACAAAAAGCCCCTCCATAACCATCTTTCAAAAAATAGTTACAAAGGGCGACTGTCATCGCGGTACCACCTTTATTTATCACTCTGAAGTCCCTTAACGCAGACGACGCGTGGAAACCTACCAAACCCTTTTCTCTACTTTTTTCTGTATCAAGCCGATTCTTCAGTTCCCCGGTTCAAAAGCTACCTTCCGTCTCTTCCCTCCCAGACAATCTTTCAGCCGGTGAATTGTCCTCTCTGCCGGTTTCCAAGACGTACTCCTCTTTCTCATCACCTTTTTCTGAAAAATATCATAAGCACAAAGCCCGTCTTTGTCAAGACGGGAAATTCTAAAATCTTTCTAATCTTCCTGCTTTCTTCTTACTTTCCATGTTCAATTTCTGTGCATTGTGTTACAATGAGCGGAGAAAAATAAAATCTATATAAAGTGCTTTTACTTTATATTCAGGAGGTAACCATATGAACAAAACAAAAAAAATCCTGAAAGCCGTGGGGATTCTGCTTTTATTTGCAGTAATTCTGCTGATTATCGGCATTGTCTGGCTGACCATTCGGGAATACCGTCCAAAAGCCGTGGAAACGCTGACTCCCCCTTCCGGCGTCCGTACGATTTCCAATGAAGATACCTTCCGCGTGATGACCTTTAACACAGGGTACGCAGGACTGGATAAAACCGAAGATTTCTTCATGGACGGCGGTCATGAAGTACAGCCGGACAGTCAGGAACAGGTAGAGGACAACTTAAAGGGCATTGGGGAAATTCTCTCTGCCAATCCTGCAGATGCCTATTTTCTGCAGGAAGTAGACACCGATTCCAAACGCTCTTATCATCTGAATGAAGAAACGTATTACGAAAATATCCTGGACATGGACGGTGTGCTGGCTTACAACTTTAAATGCGATTTTGTTCCCTATCCCCTGCCACCTATCGGAAAGGTAAACAGCGGAATTTTAACGCTTACGGATTTACATACTTCTTCCGCTTCCAGAATCTCTCTGCCGGAATCCTTCTCCTGGCCGGTGAAAACCTGCAATCTGAAACGGTGTATGCTGGAGACCCGTATTCCTTTAAAGGGTACCGAGGCTGAACTGGTTCTGATTAATTTCCACCTGGAAGCCTATGACAGTGGGGAGGGCAAAGCAGCCCAGAGCAAAATGCTGGCAGAAAAACTGGCTCAGGAATACGCTGCGGGAAATTATGTCATTGCAGGAGGCGACTTTAACCAGACGTTTGAAGGCATGGATACCTATCCCATACACAACAGCGAAAGCTGGGTTCCCGGCACTATCGGTCAGGACGACCTGCCGGAACATTTTTCTTTTGCCACCGATGACAGCTATCCTACCTGCCGCCTGTTAAACGCCCCCTATACCGGCTCTTACGAAACTTCTCAGGTGTATGTTCTGGACGGCTTTATTGTGTCTGATAATTTAAACGTTTCTGATGTTTCTGTTGTCAATACGGATTTCGCCTACACAGACCATCAGCCTGTTATGCTGGAAGTGGAGTTCCAATAGGAACTCCACTTCTTTTCGTCTCTCTTTAATTTTTTATGCAAATAATTTCTCTGCCACCTGAATCAGATATTCCGTGTCTTTCACCCCTACTGTTTCATAAGGAGAGTGCATAGCAAGCTGCGGCAAGCCAATATCTACTGCATTCAATGCCACTTTCGTGTTAGAAATATTTCCCAGTGTGGAACCGCCCAAAATATCAGAACGGTTGGTAAAGGTCTGACAGGGAACTTCCGCCTGCTGGCACAAATCCTTAAACATGGCTGCTGAAACGCCGTCTGTGCAGTATTTCTGGTTTGCGCTGTACTTGATAACAATACCTTCGTTTAAGTACGGGCGGTTTACCGGGTCCGCCTTTTCTGTATAATTTGGATGAACTGCATGGGCATTGTCCGCAGATACCATAAAGCTGCCTGCCAGATATCTGAGGTAATCCTCATAATCCCCTCCCAGAGCCCGGTTAACGCGCACCAGCACATCATACAGGAAGGTAGACGCTGCCCCCTGCTTCGTACCGCTTCCTACTTCCTCATTGTCCAGTACACAGTGTACCCCCATATATTCCTGCTTCTCTCCTGCCAGGAATCCCTTTAAGGAAGAAAAGGCACACTGCAAATCATCCAGTCGTCCTATGGAAACATATTCCTCATTTGCTCCCCAGATACTTCCCTTTTCTCTGTTATACAGGAACAAATCATGTCCCAGAATATCCTCTGCTTTTACACCCGCTGCTTCGGCTACCGTCTTCATAAACGTATCCTTTGCCGCAATATCACCGAAAAGAGGCAGTAAATCCTTCTGTGCATTGTACTTGTATCCATCATTCACTTCCCGGTTCATGTGAATCGCCAGGTTTGGAATCATAAGTAAATCTCTGTCTACGTCTACCAGTTTTGTCACCAGTTTTCCGTTTTCTTTCACAATAATACGTCCTGCCACAGACAACGGTCTGTCAAACCATGGGGCGCAAATCATACCGCCATACCGCTCCACATTCAGCTTTACATACTTGTTGTCCACAGTCATTTCCGGATTTTCTTTCATTTTAAAGCTGGGAGAATCGCTGTGACTTGCCATAATGCGGAAGCCTTTCATCTCTCCTTCGGGTACAGCCAGGGCAATGAGCGAAGAGTCATTTCTGGTAACAAAATATTTTCCACCCTTTTGTACTGTCCATTTATCCGTTTCCTTTAATTCCACATAGCCTGCCTTTTCCAGTTCTTCCTTCATGACCGCTACTGCATGAAAGCAGGTCGGGCTTTTCTCAATAAACTGAATCAATTCTTTTGCTGTTTCTTTATACATCTTTCTACCTCCTGAAACACAGCAGGGGACTGCTGCCGCAATCCCCCTGTAATTTTTATTTATTTGTACGTTTTGCAATAACCGGCATAATAAAGCCCAGTCCGATAAGTACGAACGGTGTTACAATATTCAGTACCAGCTGGAAGGTATCTTCGGAATAGATACCCAGAATACATGCGATTGCTGTAAAGGCAAAGCACCATACACCAAAGACAATACCGACTGTCTTATTCTTTACAAAGCGGTATTCTGCATGGAATTTGTCTCCCGCTTTCTTCAGAGCAATGTATGCGGCAAATACCCACAGATAACGCAGAGGCATACATACAGAGTTTACTTTTACCAGCCATTTTACCAGTACGTCTACGCTTTCAATACCAAAAGCCGGAACGACAATGAGAATGGATACAATCACGGTAACCATTTTGTGTCCGTTTGTATAAGTACCGTATTTATTCTGTTTGAACAGAGCCTTTGGAATATATCTTTCATCTGCGCTGTCCAGAAGCATACGAAGAGGCGCATCAATAGACAGAATCAAAACTGCAAACTGTCCGATTAAGTTTGTAATGGCATATACCACTACAAAGAAATCGCCTACATGATAATATTCGCCCAGAGTCTGGAATGCATAATAAGCACCGTTTGTCATCAGGTCTTCCGGAATGTTGTTGGAATCGAACATCATGCCCAGGGCAATGGTTCCCAGAACAGCACACACAGTAACCATAATGGCCAGGGTAATCATACCTTTTGAGAAATCCTTAGAAGGATTTTTCATCTTGTTTACATAAGGTGAAATCTTCTCACATCCGCCTACGGCAAATACCAGAATAGACAGGTTTAAGAAGAACTTGCTGTCAAAGGTCGGCATAAAGGTTTTGATGGACCAGTCAATATTTCTGACATCTGCCCCTGTAATAGCCGGTGCTGCAATCATCATCACGATAAACAGCAGAGACATAACAAACATGGTAGAACCTGCTAAAGAAGTAAGTTTCTTCAGTACTCCGATACCTCTTGATGCTACCCATACTGCAAACAGGAACAATACCAGACAGATAACAGCCAGAACTCTGACGTTCATCTGGCTGACTCTGGCATCTCTGAAAATAGCCCAGCTTGCCGCAATAACAGAACCATTCGGCTTCTGTGAAATATAAGGCATATGCACAATCCAGTAAGTCCATCCTGCCAGATAAGCCATTCTCGGTCCGATTGTTTCCAGAATCCATGAGCTGACACCGCCGCCGGCATCTTTAAATGCGCTTCCCATTTCGCCTACCATTAACGCATATGGTACAAAATACACCGCAAAAATAAGTGCCCATGAAACGATTGCTTTTAAGCCGCCGTATTCAGAAAACCCATTTATGACATTTCCGAATCCCCACACAGTGGAAAAGGCCATAAAAGCAAGACTGTACCACATAATCTTCTTTTCACTTTCGTGGTTACTCATCACTTTTTCTCCTTAACTATGATTTTTTTGACGCTTTGTGATTATACTCAAAAAAGCGTCTAATTATAGTCAAATTTTAACTGCCATTCGGCATTTTTCACTTTCTGCTTCTTTCTCACTCCGTATTTTTCGGCATTTTCACGCTTTAACACTTTGCATTTTCAGCTAACGCCATGGCAATTTTTTCCGGTTTTATGGGCATTTCCTGTACGCGGACACCTACGGCATGATACACAGCGTTGGCAATGGCCGGACAAGGGGTGTTGATAACGATTTCTCCGATAGACTTTGCGCCAAAGGGGTGGGATTTCTCATAACTCGGGGCAAAATCCACCCGGATTTTCCGAATATCCGTACGACTGGGAATCTTATACTGCATAAAGGAATTGTTCCGCAGCTGTCCCTTTTCATTATATTGGATATCCTCGTACAAGGCCATACCGATTCCCTGAGCCAGACCACCCTCGGTCTGCACTCTTGCCAGATTTGGATTAATCGGGGTTCCGCAATCCACCACTGCCACATAGTCCAGTAGTTCCACACTTCCGGTTTCCTTATCCACTTCCACTTCTGCCATACCTACCATAAAAGGCGGCGGGGAAATTTTAGAAGAACGGTTCACTGTCACATGGAGAGATTCATTGTTTCCGCAGGTTCCCCTTACGGCAATGTCCTGCAGAGAGACTTCTCTTTCCCCATCCAGTGCATAAACTCTCTTTCCGTCAAAATCCACATCTTTTGCTGCCAATTCCAGCATTTCCGCTCCCAGCCCCTTAATTTTTTCTCTCAACTGTCCGCAGGCATCTGACACAGCCATTCCCGTTACATAAGTGGTTGCAGAAGCATAGGAACCTGAATCATAGGGAGAAATATCCGTATCCACACCAAACACTACAATATTTTCCAGTTCCGTTTCCAACACATCTGCTGCCATCTGGGCCAAAATCGTATCACAGCCGGTTCCCATATCCGTAGCGCCAAGACTCAGCGTATAGGAGCCGTCCTCCCCCAGCTTGATGGTTGCGCCGCCTACATCCACGCCTGCAATGGCAGAACCCTGCATGGCCAGAGCAACCCCTACACCGCGGACTTTTCCATTGCCCATATCCCGGCGGGGATATTTTTCGTCCCATCCCATCATGGCTTTTGCCTTTTCCATACATTGATCCAGCGTACAGCTGGTTACCCATGGACTTCCGTCGTATCCGATAAATTTTCCGCCTTCTTTTGACATATTGATTTCCCGGAAACGCACGGGATCCATATTCATCTGCTCTGCCAGTTCATCCACGGCCGATTCCACAGCAAAGATTCCCTGGGTCGCCCCGTAACCCCGGTAAGCGCCTGCAGACATATGGTTCGTATACACCACGTCATAAGCAAAACGGTATGCTTCTGTATTTCCGTACATGCCAAGAGGCTTGTGCCCGGACAGCCCTACCGTTGTAGGACCGTGCTCTCCATACGCACCGGTATTGGATAACGTATAAATATCAATCGCTTTTAAAATCCCCTGCTCATCAGCGCCCAGACGCACAGACACTTCCATTTCATGACGAGGGGAAGAACAAATCTGGGACTCATATCTGGAAAAAATCATTTTTGCCGGACGTTTTGTTTTCAAGGTTACAAGAGCCGGATACACTTCTGCTACCGAAGTCTGCTTGGCTCCGAAGCCTCCGCCGATTCTGGGCTTAATAACTCTTACATTAGAAGCGCCGATACCCAGGGCACGTCCCAAAATTCTCCGGATATGAAAAGGTACCTGAGTGGAAGCCACCACATTCAGTCTGCCGAAATAATCCAGATACGTATAGGCGCGGAAAGTCTCCATCATGGCCTGCTGATTGGCTTTTGTATGATAGGTTTTCTCCACCACATATTTACATTCTTTTAGCACAGCATCCACATCTCCCAGCGTTTCCACCTTAGATGCACAGAGATTCCTCTTATTGTCCGCCCCCACAGGCACCTTGGATTCCCAGTTTTCTTCCGGGTGCAGCAGCACCGGATTATCTTTCGCCTTATGAAAATCCAGTACGGGCTCCAGAAGTTCATAGCGCACTTTGATGATTTTCATGGCCTTGTCTACTGCTTTTTCTGTTTCACCTGCCACAATGGCCACCGCATCTCCCACAAACCGGATATGACGGTCCAGAATCAGACGGTCATAAGGGCTCAGTTCGGGATAAGTCTGTCCGGCAAAGGTAAATCTCTCCTGAGGCACGTCTTCATAAGTAAGAATACAGGCAATGCCCGGTACTTTTTTTGCCGCCTCCGTGCGGATTTCTTCAATCATGGCATGGGCATGGGGACTTCTTAAAACCTTTACAATCAGACAGTCCTTTGGAGCCAGGTCATCGGTATACACCGGTTGTCCCGTTACCAGAGCCTCTGCGTCTTTCTTTTTCACAGGCTGATTTACATAACTCATTTCTGCGCGCCTCCTTCCTTTTTATACTGCAAAAACTTCAAAATACTTCTGGTCTGTCCCATAAAGCCGGAGCAGCGGCACAGATTTCCTGCCAGATATTCGTGAATCTCTTCCTCAGAAGGGTCTTCCAGTTCTTTCAGCATGGCAAACACATTCATAATAAAACCGGGATTGCAAAAGCCGCACTGTTCTGCGCCCTCCCCTGCAAGAAAATCCCCAAATTCTTTCGCTTCTTCCTGCATGCCTTCCAGCGTTACCACATGCTTTCCTTCTGCTCTTGCTGCCAGCATACTGCAGGAAAGAACCGGCCTTTCTTCCATTAATACCGTACACAGCCCACAGTTTGCCGTCTCACAGCCGCGCTTTACGCTATAGCAGCCTAAACTCCGCAGCACATCTAAAAGCAGCGCATCCGGCTCTGCCTGTATCTGTGTTTTTTCGCCATTCAGCCAGAATTTAATTTCCATTGTCCATACCTCCTGCTGCCAACAGCGCCCGTTTCACCAAAACGCCCACCAGATGGCTTCTGTATTCCTTAGAAGCGCGCATATTGCCTCCTGTTTTCACCCTTTCCTTTGCATACTGTGCAAAAGAAACTGCAGCCTGCTCCTGCGCTTTTAAATCTTTGCTGCAAAAATCTTTTAAAATCCCCTGTTCATCCTGAACCAGTCCGGCTCTTTGGGGACAGGCCCCCACAACTGCCCGTGCTTCCCCGTCTGCAAAAAGTCCCACACAGCAAGTCAGCACCGGGAAATCCGTACTGCTGTTTCGCTGGCTGAGATAAACCGTTTTTATCGGTCTTTTCTTCACAATCACCCGCACCAGAATATCCCTGTCCGGCTTTTTCTTTGCGAAATCTTCCAAAGGCACAATTCCGCCTTTATACAGTTCCACGTAAGAATCCATAGCCAGGAACATGGTCAGCACATCAGAAAATCCATATCTGCCAAAAATGCTGCCCCCCACAGTGGCACAGTTGCGAAACTGCACTCCCACAATATGGCGCAGACTCTTTTTCACGGCTCCCTGTGTGTACCCATCCAGCCCTTTATGGGTTTCCAGGGTTCTCAAAGATGTCATGGCTCCGATACGGAACTCCTCTTCTGTTTCTTCTATCATATCCAGGTCCAGTCCGGACAGGTCAATGGCTGTACTGATATTGCGGTTTCCCATTTTCAGCCAGACCATACCGCCAAGTACGCAGGCGGTTTTCTTCTGATTTAACAGATATGCCTCTTCCAGGTCTTTTACCTTTACATACTCTTTAATCTTTAACATTGGTTTTCCTCTCTGATTTTACATTTAACTCCAGTATAATACAGAGATTTTAGAAGTGGCAAGTATTTTCTCTTTCCTTTTTGCGAAAGTCGTATTAAAATGAATACAGTCTATGTCTGTTTTTTGCAGATACAGAGGAAAAGAAGGAGATTTTGAACATGTCACATACTACTGATTTGGGAAAAGACAGAATTCCCATTCTGGTTCTGAAACTGGCCATTCCCTCCATGATTGCCCAGTTTGTTACGGTTTTGTACAGCATTATTGACCGTATGTTTATCGGAAATATTCCGAAAATCGGGGACGCTGCGCTGGCCGGCGTAGGGGTCTGCGGCCCTATTGTCACTTTACTGACTTCTTTTGGCACGCTCATTGGCCTGGGCGGTTCTATCCTCATGGCCATGCGCATGGGTGCCGGAAGGAAAAAACAGGCGGAGTCCATACTGGCTCACAGCTTCGCCCTGCTGGTGGTTTTTTCTGCGGTGCTGACCATACTGTTTCTGGTCAGTAAACGGTATCTGCTAAACTGGTTCGGGGCAAGCCCTGCAACCTTTCCCTATGCTGACTCCTACCTGACGATTTATACGGCAGGAACCTTTTTTGCCCTGCTGGCCATCGGGCTGAATTATTTTATTACCTGCCAGGGCTTTCCGGCCATAGGCATGATAACCGTTCTTATCGGAGCCGTTACCAATATCATTCTGGATCCGGTTTTTATCTTCGTTCTGGATATGAAAGTTGCCGGAGCAGCCATTGCCACCGTTATCGCGCAGTTTGCCTCCTGCGCCTTTGCTTTTTGTTTCCTCACAGGGAAGAAAATTCCCATAAAGATTACGCGGCTTCGGAAGAAGACATTTTCTCCCCTGATTGTGAAAAAAATTATTGGTCTGGGAATTTCCCCGTTTCTGATTCTGGCTACGGACAGCGTGATTATCATTGTACTGAATACCGTTCTTCAGAAATACGGTGGCCCTAAAGAGGGCGATATTCTCATTACCTGCGCCACCATTGTCCAAAGCTACATGATGCTGATTACCGGTCCCATGCTGGGAATTTCCAGCGGCACCCAGGCCATTTTAAGCTACAATTACGGAGCCAGAAACATAAAACGTGTAAAGAAAGCGGAAAAATATGTCTTAATTCTCTGCCTGTGCTTTACCACGCTGATGTTCCTGCTTTCCAGAATCGTGCCGGAATACTTTATACGGATTTTCACCAAAGATGCCCTGCAGCTGCAGCTTTGCACTTGGGGAATCGGTGTTTTCACCCTGATGATTATCCCCCTCAGCTTCCAGTACGTCTTTGTGGATGGGTTTACCGCTCTTGGAAGAAGCAAAACAGCCCTGGTACTTTCCCTCTGGCGAAAGGGAGATTACATGCTTTTTACCATTGTACTTCCCATCTTCTTTGGAGCCAAAAGCGCCTTTTATGCCCAGCCTCTTGCAGACGGTATCGGCGCTGTCATGTCCACCATTGCGTTTCTGTTGATTTTTCGGAAACATCTGGAAAAACGGGAAGCACAGCCTTGAGTGTTTCTCTTTTCCTTGCGTCATAATTTTGTTATTTGACTGATATATTATTTTGCTGTATATTATTTTCAAATTCTACCAAACAGGAGGTCTTGTTTATGGCAAAACAGTTCTCAAAAAAATATGCCCTGCTGCTTTTCACCATGGGATTTCTCTTTTTGTCCGCCTGCGGCAAGGATAAAGAGGCCCAGGAGGAAGCGGAGCTGGATGCAGTATCCGCTTCTGTAAGCGGTACATTAACCAGCTTCACGGGCTCTGAACTTTCTCTGAAAACAGATAAGGGAGAAAAACTGACTTTTGACAACTGCTCTGACGCCAGCCTGGAACTGGAAAACGGCATTATTCCCGGCAACAGCGTTACCATTGTCTATGTGGGCGCAGTAACCGACGGGGATGCCAGCAAGGCAAAGGTACGGAAAATTATCTCTACAGATGACAATTCCGGTGTCCTGAACCTGGCTGAAAAGGCAGAGGAAAACCTGACCGGTATCAGCGGCTCTGCTATTACCAGCGAAGACGAAGGACAGGACGAACCGGCAAGCGGCGTATCCGTAGAACAGACCAGCGGCACCGGCACCATTGTCAGCAGTGTAAACGTCCGGGCCGATGCGCAGAGCGGTTCTGAAATTCTGGGACAGTTAGACGGAGGAGCTTCTGTAAGAGTTACGGGTATCTGCGAGAATGGCTGGTATCGGATTATTTATGAAAATCAGACAGGATATGTATGGCAGGATTACATTTCCTATTGATGTTGTATGAACATTTCTAAAACTATAAAAAGGACATGATACGAAATGCATATTCTAATTCTTTATGCATTTCATATCATGTCCTTTGTCCTTTCGTACCTTCTTTATGTTCTTCTTTTAAAGAATTTCGATTCCCGCCTTTTCACAGGCTTTCAATGTCTCTTCATCCCAAAGAGAGGCCTGCACCTCTCCCACATGGGCTTTTTTCAGAAGCAGCATACAAATCCGGGACTGTCCGATACCGCCGCCAATGGTCAGAGGCAGTTTTCCCTCCAGCAGCATTTTGTGGAAAGGAAGATTTCTTCTGTCATCACAGCCTGCTTTGGTAAGCTGCTCATCCAGGGCTTTTTCGTCCACACGAATTCCCATGGAAGAAATCTCCAGCGCACACTGCAGAGGTTCGTGCCAGAAGAGAATATCACAATTTAATTTCCAGTCGTCATAATCCGGCGCTCTTCCGTCATGTTTCTGCCCTGAGGCCAGCACATCTCCAATCTGCATAATGCACACGGTTTTATGCTCTTTTGTATAGGCGTTTTCCCTTTCCTTTGGTGTGAAATCAGGGTATAAATCTTCCAGTTCCTGTGTGGTAATAAAAGAAACTTCTCTGGAAAGCTCTGTGTCCAAATGCTCATACTGGTATTTAATTTCATCCAGGGCATTACAGATGGCACCCACAATACGATTCACTGTATTTTTCAAGTACTCCAGATTCCGGTCTTCTCTGGTAATGATTTTTTCCCAGTCCCACTGGTCTACATAAACAGAATGCAGATTATCCAGTTCTTCATCCCTGCGTACTGCGTTCATGTCGGTGAGAAGTCCCTTACCTACATGAAAATCGTAACGGTACAGCGCCATACGTTTCCATTTCGCCAGAGAATGTACCACCTGTGCATTTACTCCTGCGTCCGGAATATCAAAGGTAACCGGGCGTTCCACGCCATTTAAGTCATCGTTCAGACCAGAAGCCGGGTCTACAAACAGCGGCGCAGTCACCCTCTTTAATTTCAGTGCCATACACAGCTTTTTCTGCATAAGATTTTTAATGGCACCGATTGCTTCCTGCGTTTCGTATCTGGATAAACAGGACTGATAATTTTCCGGTATGATTACTTTTCCCATGTGCTTTCCTCCTGTAAGATTTTACGTTTTTATAGCATTAAAATACTATGCTTAGTTTAATACAAAAATCAGGAGATGTAAATATGGAATTTTGTGTAGGAAAAATTTTTCTATTTCACCAGGTATCCTCCGTCTACCGGAATAATTGCACCCCCTAAATAGTCGCTTGCATGTGAGGCCAGAAAAATACAACACCCTTTCATATCTTCTCCGGTTCCCCAACGATTCGCAGGAATTCTTTCTGTAATCTGTTGATAACGGGGATTTTCTTTGTCAAGCAGAGCCGCGTTCATCTCCGTTGCCATATATCCCGGTGCAATGGCATTTACGTTGATTCCTCTTGCAATCCAATCATTGCTCATTTCTTTTGTCATCTGGGTAACGCCGCCTTTAGCCGCTGTATAAGCAGGAACAGTCTGTCCTCCAAACCAGGAAACCATAGATGCGATGTTGATAATTTTTCCATATCCCTTTTTCAGCATTTTCTTAGCCGCTTCCTGGCAAAGAATAAAGACAGAATTTAAGTTCACATTTAAAACCTCATCCCACTCTTCGATAGGAAATTCTTCTGCGCTGTGCCGTCTCTGAATTCCATGGGCATTCACCAAAATATCCAAGTCGTCTCCCAGTTTCTCCAAACACTCTGCAAATCCGCGGTAGACCTCCTGCCTTTGCGAAAAATCTGCTTTTACCCCATGGCATATATATCCTTGTCTGGAAAAATCCTCTGCTACTGCAAATACTTTGTCCGAAGTTCCAACAATTGCAACCTCACATCCGGCTTCCATTAATCCTTCTGCCATCTTATATCCCAGACCTCTGGTACCGCCTGTTACAATGGCTTTTTTTCCTTCAATATAAAACAATTCTTTTGCGTTCATTTTAATTCTCCTCGTCAAACAAAATAACCATTTTCTTCACTTCCGGTTTCGGATTATCCATATAATCAAATACTTTTTCTATCTCACTGAACTTAATAAAGGTAGTTGCAATCCCGTCTGTCCGAAAATCCTGCTCTTCCATTCTCTTAATTGTTGGCTCAAACTGGAAACAGGACATACGAGAACCAATAATATCCAGTTCTCTCTGATTAATCATAGCCTGTGTAATTTCTTCCGGCTTTGTACAAAATCCCATTGGCACCACACGGCCTGCATTACACACAATTCCCGGCTGCATAATCATGGTCAGTGAACCCGGAAAACACGCAGAATCAAAGGCAACGGTTACTCCATGTCCGCCCGTAATTCTTGAAATTCCCTCTGCAAGATTTTCCTTTTTAGTATTTATGGTATAATCCGCTCCGTACTCTTTTGCCCGTTCCAAGGAACTATCACTGATATCACAACAGATAACGGTTTTACAGCCTTTGGCCTTACAAGTTTGAAGAATAATGGAACCGATTGTTCCGGTTCCTAAAATCAGCACGATATCTTCCGGAACAACACGTCCCCGTTCTGTGCAGTGTGCCCCGATGGCATAAGGTTCTACTAACGCTGCGTCCTTCCACAAAACGCGGTCACTGATTTTATAAACTTCTTTTGCCGGTGCGGTAAAATACTCTCTCCAGCCTCCGTCTGCGCTGGACCCCCGAACTTCTACATGTTCGCACACATTTTTTCTTCCGATTTTGCACTGATAACACTCACCGCATGTATGAATCAAGTCTACAATTACATGGTCTCCTTCTTCTACGTTGGTTACTTTTTTGCCTTTCCCAACCACAATCCCTGCGTTTTCATGTCCCGGAATTCTGGGATATGTAGAGCACGGATTTAATCCGTGATAAATGTGGTGGTCACTTCCACAGACACCTGCGGCTTTCATTTCAATTAAAACCTCATCTTCTGCCGGAATCGGAACAGGTACTTCCCGAACCTCTACCTTATGAGGCGCTGTTACTACAATTTCTTTCATCATTTCTTTCATAACCCAAACTCCTTTCGTTCATCAAATAAGCAATTTTTAAGACACCAGGTTCGGCAGGAAAGTGGATAACGCCGGAACAAAAGCAAAAATGAACGCACATACAACTTCTACTGCAATAAAGGGTAAAAGCTGTTTTGCCACTTTACTTACCGGCTGATTAGAAAATCCACATGCCACAAACATAGTTGTTCCAAATGGCGGTGTTGCCTGTCCTAAAGCCAGCAGAAATACAAATAACATTCCAAAGTGAACCGGGTCTACGCCAAATGCCACTGCAATAGGCGCTAAAATAGGACCCAAAATTAAATTTGTTGCTCCTACCTCCAAGAACATTCCACAAATCAATAGAAGCAGAATAATTAACAGCAAAAATACATATTTATTGCTTGCAACTGTCATAAAAGCTTCCGTTACTGCCACCGGAATTTTATAATAGGTAATCAGATAACCAAACATCTGTGCTGTAACTACCAGAAACATCAGGTTCGCTGTACTGACTGCTGTTCCTTTTATAATTTCCCATACATCTTTCCCTGAAATTTCCCGATAAATGGCCATACATACTAAAAATCCATAAAACACAGCTACTACTGCGGACTCCGTAGGTGTAAAAATACCTGCATAGATTCCTCCTAAAATAACAATCGGCATAATCAATGCCCAGATAGCGTCTTTAAAGGACAGAAGAAAACGTTTAAAAGAAAAACCTGCTTCTTTTGGAAAATCACATTTCTTTGCTTTATAATATGCATAGATACAAAGCAGCACACCACACAAAATGCCCGGCAAAACCCCTGCCATTAATAATTTTGCTACAGATACCCCTGTAATATTTCCATAGATAACGAATACTGTGGAAGGTGGAATGACGATTCCAAGAGTACCCCCAATGGCCTGTACTGCTGCAGAATAGTCTTTCGGATATCCTCTTTTTACCATTTCGGGATACATAAGACCTCCAATAGCTGCTGTCGTTGCTACAGAAGACCCGGAAATTGCTGCAAAAAAGGTACAAGCTACAATAGATACCAGAGAAATCCCGCCTGAAATCCATCCCACAAAAGAATCTGCAAAGGCTACCAGGCGTTTGGACAAACCGCCCTTTGACATAATATCTCCTGCCAGGAAAAATGCCGGAAGAGCCAGCATGGAAAAATTATCACAGCCCGTAAAAATTTTCTGGGTAATCATAGCCAGCGACAGCGTGGGATCCAAAAGTATGGCCGCTATACATGCACCTCCCAAGGCCCATGTAATCGGCAGTCCTATAAGCATTAAGACAATTAAAATAACGATTAAAGCGATTGCTGATGTTGACATGTTTCCTTTCCCCCTTTCACAATATCGGCCAATTTGAAAATAACCGCTGCTACTGCAAGCAAAAAGCCTACACACAAAGTTCCGTACATCACATTCATAGGCAGACGCAGCGCCGGACTCAACTGATATTTTCCAATTCTAATCATATCAAAAGTACTGATAAAAAATACGACTGCTATCACCAGCGCTGCGGTCTGTCTTCCTATTTCCAGAAAATACTTTGCCTTCGATGATAGGAAATTATCAATCAAATCAATTCTGACCATAAGGTCCTGTGAAATTCCCAGATTAATTCCCAGTAAAATCATTCCTACAAACAAGTATCTGGAAGCCTCCTCAGACCAGGGAATGCTGTAAAAAATTACATAACGCGTAAAAGTCTGTACAAAAATAATCACCATAATTGCTATAAGCATGAGACCGGTAATCCCATTTACCAGTTTTTGCAGCTTTTCAAAAAAATGTCTTGCTTTTGCCATGTCCTCTCCCCCCTACCTTACTTCTGCAATTTTTTCCAGAGTTTCCTGATAATCTTTTCCATATGTGTCACGAACTCCTTGTGTCAGTTCGATTAATTCCTGTTTATCCGGATAAGTAATCTTCATGCCTTTGCTTTCCAGCGTTTTCAGTGCCTCCTGGTCCATTTCACGGCTCAAAACCCTTTCATTGATATTGGCCTCTTCCATACAAGACTGCACAATCTGTCTGTCCTCTTCTGTCAGAGCATTCCATGTCTTAGGTGCCATAACCAAAAATACGGTAGAATACACATGCTCCGTGATTGCCATTTCTTTATTGACTTCTACCACATTGTTTTTGTCTATAACCGTGGAAGGGTTTTCCTGCCCATCAAGAGCTCCCTGCTGCATGCCTGTGTAAGCCTCACTCCATGCCATAGGCACCGGGTCCGCTCCCAGGCTTTTCCATAATTTCTGATGAATTTCATTTTCCATAACGCGAACACGAAGTCCTTCTATATCCTTTGCAGAATTTACTTCTCTTTTTGAGTTCGTTAAATTTCGAAAACCGGATTCCCAGATTCCCAGTCCTTTCAGTTCCACTTCAGACAGTCTGTCCAGAAAATCCTGTCCGACTTCTCCCAGAAACACTTTATCTGCGTGCTCCGTACTCTCTATTACATAGGGCAAATCAAATGCCGCTATCTCAGGTATGAAATTAGCCAATACACTTTGATTCACCACTGCTATATCCAGATTTCCCAATTCACATGCCTCAATGTTATCCCTTTCTGACCCCAACTGTCCATTATGAAAAACGGAAATCGTAATTCTTCCGTCTGATTTTTCTTTGACCTCTTCTGCAAATTTTTCCATGGAAATTCCAATTGCACCATCTGCTGCCGATGCCTGAGCCATACGAAGATGTACACTTCCGTCCTCTTCATAAATACTGCTTTTTCCACAACCTGATACAGCCATGGAAACCACTGCCAACCCTGCAGTGATTATTGCCGTTTTCAACCTTCTCCTCATAATTACCTCCTTTATGGTGTCTGTAAAGCACCGTCCCTGAGTCTTGTCTGTGTCCATATAGTAACTGTATTTTCACAAGGATATTTTGCAGCCTCTTCTTCTATAATATCCACTCCCAGACCCGGCTTCTCATTGGCATATACATAGCCGTTTTCAAATTCAGGCAATCCCGGAAAGACTTCTAAAAGAGCCCCGTGAGGTCCCTTTAAATCCTGAATCACAAAATTCGGCGGTTCAATACCAGACCATTCCTGCACCCCGAAATTGGCTGCAGCAAGGTCAATGTGAATATTTGCCGCATGTGCCACTGGCGACATATCTCCCGGACCATGCCAGGCTGTTCTCACCCCGAACTGTTCTGCAAAAATCTGCAGCTTCCTTGCCGGAGTAATACCACCTATCTGACTGATGTGTACTCGTATAAAGTCGATGAGCTGCTCTGCTATAAGATTTTTCCACTCTGCCGGATTATTAAAAAGCTCTCCCTGTGCAATGGGAATACTGCTTTGACGACGAAGATTTCTAAGCCATCCCGTCTGTTCCAGAGGTACCGGGTCCTCCAGGAAAAACAAACTAAAGGGCTCCAGTTCCTTCGCCAGTTTTACAGCTTCCGGAGGGGATATTCTCTCATGAACATCATGTATTAATTCCATATCAAAACCAATGCGGCTGCGAATCTGCTCAAACAACTTTACCGTATCCCTTACATATTTTGCAGAATCCAAATAAATACCGTCATGCGCGCCCCGGGGTGCAGTGGCAGGTGTATATCCATAAGCCTCTCCCCCATATCCTCCGCACTGACAACGCAGATGCGTAATTCCCATTTCCCGAAACCTGCAAATATTCTCACAGATTTCCTCTATATCTTTTCCGTCTACATGGCGATATACCGGTACTCCCTCTCTGACCTTTCCTCCAAACAACTGGTAAAGAGGCATTCCTGCCAGTTTTCCTTTGATATCCCATAAAGCCATATCAATTCCCGATATAGCATTATTCTCAATAGGTCCGTTTCTCCAATAACCATTCTGGTGCATAAGCTGCCATATTTCTTCAATATTCTCTGCACTTCTCCCCTTTAGCAGAGGTGCGAAATAATTTTCAATCAAATGTCTGACTGTCAAGTGCCGATAAGCAAAGGTAGCGCACCCCAGACCATACAGCCCCGGCTGATTTGTTTCTACTTTTACGACCACCAGATTAATTCCTTCCGGTGCAGTACAGATAACTTTTATATTTTGTATTTTTACTTCCATATACTTCTCTCCCTCTTTTATAACTTGTATGATGAGTGATGAGTTTATTATATTTCAACTTGTCATACATGTCAATATCATCCAGTTTATTTCTTGATTCGCACAGCATTTTCATCATTTATCACAATTCATCAACTTCCTTTTTGTTAGTTTTTTCATCAAATTCCTTGATTGTGGGTTTATTCCATGCTTGCAGGTAAAACAAAAGCCTGCCCGAATATCCTTCTGGCAGACTTTTGCACTGATTCTTATTTTTCCTGTATTTTCTCTATGGCCTGATTCATGTGTTTCCACATTGCATCGTATGCTTTTTGTGGACTTTTCTCCCGAAATGCTTCTATTATCTGTGTATGACTTTGAATTCCCGATTCATAGCCAAAAAGTTCATTCATCTGACTGTGATTCTTTTTCGTCTCCAAAAAAACCTTATGTAAACTTTTAGATAAAAGCTGATTTCCTGACGCTTTACAGATAACTTCATGAAACTTTAAATCTGCATTGACAAATCGTTCCCTGTCCCCCTTATATTTTTTCATTTGTATCAAATACTTTTCCAGTTCTGCCAGCGTCTTCTCATCACTCCTTAAAACCGCAAGGCGGCATGCATCCGGTTCCAGTATCTGTCGAAATTCCAAAACCTTTGTAATATCTCTGCAATCTTCAGAAGTAATTTTATTATCTGCCTCTTCCCAATTTTCCACCTGGCTGTTAATCAGATAAGTTCCCTTTCCGTGAACACTTTCCAAGACTCCAATTCCAATCATATGCTGAAGAGCAGTCCTTACACTGGAACGGCTGACCCCCAATTCTGCTGTCATCTGATTTTCAGAAGGTATCTTTTCTCCCACCTTCCAGTTTCCAGCCTCAATATTTTCTTTTAGATATTTTACAACCTGATTTGTAACATTTACTCTTTTAATCATAACTATTTCCTCAAATTCTTTTATCCGCTTGTATCTCTATTGTACCTTATTTCCTCTGTTATCAAAAGAGTATCTTTACATTTTTCCCAGGTTTCTTACATTTTACGAATTCATTGTCCCCAGATAGCTGTCCTCCATTTCCGCATCTCCTTCCAGCACCACAAGCCTTTCCAGCACAATCCCCGCTTCCCCCGCGTACACGGTAATACGGTTGAGGCCTTCTTGTAATGAAATTTCCATCTCTGCCACATGCTCCTGATTCAGCACAGCGCGCTCCCAGGCAGCGCAGTCGTTATCTCCGCCTTTATACCTGCTGTCTGTAAGCACAAGTCTTTGTATCTCGCCGGCATTGCAGGAAACGCCCACCCGCAGCTCTCCTCCGTACACCAGCGGATTAGCCGGAGATGTAAAAAGGCGCAGCCTGCCTTTCCCTGCTCTCCTGCTCCAAAGCTCATAGGTCAGAGAAGGCGCGTGCAAATCTCCATCAAAGGCAGCTGTCACAGGAAATACCTTCATACCGCTTCCATATTTCCCAAAATCCGTCAGCAAACCATATTCAGCGGCTTCGCCCTTATAGTCCCCGGCCTTTTTCTCCGCATAATTTACCGCGTCTATGGCAAAAATCCCTTTCCTGCTTATGGCTGTATGCCCAGGCAGAGCAGGCAGTTCCTCTCTTTTCGCCCTTACACACACCGGAACCTTTTCTTCCCCTGCCACCACATAAAAAGTACAAGTCTTTTCCTCGCCAGACAGTTTTTCCCTGTCCACAGTCAGGAGAACACAGTCCTGTAAAGCTGTTTTTCCCTCTTTTTCAGAAAACAAAAGCCAGTCGCAGGTTTCTTTTATTTCCCAGCAGATTTCCCCCTGTCCTCCATTGGCAATCTCCAGTCCCACTTCTTTGCTGTTCTCCTCCAGAAAATCCTCAATAACCAGAGGAGTGGGAAAATACTGATTGGTAAAATGTGCTTCTTCATCCCAGCGGGATACCACCAGTCTGGGTGTCTGGGGCAGGCGCAGGACGTGGCGCACCGGATATCTCCAGTCCTCACTGTTCCAGTTGGTAAACCCGATGTGCAGCGCCATTTCCATACCTGCCCATTTTCCTTCTGCAAATGCGGCCATCTCCTGTGCCAGCGCTTCATCCCGCTCTATGCACTGCTCCATTTTCTCTCCCATCAGATTGGCAATGGCTTTTCCCTGACGCGCATAAAGATGGTTAAATCCTGCATATAAATGCATCTGCAGCAAATTCGCAGAAGCCGCCGCCGGATAGTAAACCATACTGTAATAAGCCTCTTCACAGCGTCTTCCTTTCAGCGCTTCTCTCAGCCTTTCATTGGTTTCCTCTAATTCCTCACACCGTTTCCGCATACGGCTGCCTTCCCGGTAATGTACCGGATGATAGACTTCACTGCTGCAGGATTCCGGACGGCGCAGATGATTCAACCGGATATATTCCTCCACCACATTTTTTATGCTGTTTCGTTCTTCAGGAGAGGTTTCCGGGCCAAACTGCTGCTGAATCCATTTTTCCGTATAGGCCTTAGGGCTTTCCGGATGGGTGCTGCCCCAGGTGTCAAAGTCATAGGCCATTTCCATAAAATAGTTCAGCGGGTATTCCTGAAACTTCAAATCTCCCGCATTGACAATCCAGAGTTCCCGGACGCCATATGCATAGGCCTCTGTCATCTGCTCCCAGATTTTTGTAAGAGGCACTGACGCCACCCACTCATAGGAAACCGGACCGCCATGGTAATCCAGATGATAATACATGCCAAAGCCGCCCTTGCGGCTTCTCTCCTCCTCTTTTGGCAGAGCGCGCATATTGCCGAAATTATCTTCGCAGAGCAGCAAAGTAACACCCTCCAATTCTTCAAAGTGTTCCAGTCCTTCTGCCTGGTTGTCCCCGAAATAATAATCTTCCACTTCCTTATACACAGCAAAGAGCTGTGGAATCTCTTCTTCCTCCTGCAGATATTCCCGAATCAGAGTTCTCTGGTCCGTCAGAATGTCCTTCAGCACCCGGATATTGTCCGCCACAGAAGCCTCTCCCATCATCTTGCTGTCTCTTTCTCCTCTCATGCCAATGGTGGGAAATACATGATGTCCCCTGCTGCGCAGAAGCCCGTCTTTCCAGTATTCCAAAAGCCCTTCCCGGTTACTTAGATAACTCCAGTCCCTGCCGTATTTCTCTCCTTTTACCATGTCCCATTCCTCACTGGAACGCATACACGGCTCATGGTGGGACATGCCGATATAAATTCCATAGGAATCTGCCAGTTCCATAGACTGCATTCCCGGCCCGTCCACCAGGAAAGAAGACGTCCACATGGCCGGCCACAGGTAATTTCCCTTCATGCGCAGAAGATATTCAAACACCTTGTCATACATCTCTGCTGTAAAGCCGCCGAAATGCGAAAACGTCCAATTCCCAAAACAGGGCCATTCATCGTTAATAAAAAATCCTCTGTATTTCACAGACGGCTCTTTGGAAATCCGAGGTTGTTCCGGCACTGACAGACACAACTGCTTTTCCTTATTCTGTAATTTCTCTTCGTCTTCTGTACTGCATAAAAATACTTTTTCATAAGAAGGGGCTTTCACATCTCCCCAGTAATGGCAGGGAGACACTCCCAAAATCTCTGACAGATGAAACAGCCCGTATATGGTTCCCAGGCGGTCACTTCCATATATGACCAGACAATTTTCTATGCCCAGAACCGGCCTGTCTGCGAGAAAAAAGCCATATACCTCCCGCTTTCCTCTGACCTTTGCCAGGGCAGGAAACTGCTTCTCCAGCCATAGGGAAACCTCCCCTTTGTCTGCAGAAAGCGCAAGAATCCCCTGCTCATAGAGCCCTCTCTCCCCTGTAACCAGCGGACAGCAGCCAGCCACCGTTTCCACATCTTTTGCCACCTTCTCTGCAATTCTTACAATTCCCTTCTCCTTTTCAGCCGGAATACAAAAAACCATTTCTTTTTCTCTGGAAAATTCTACCATGCTCCTACATCCTCCCGTATACAGAAAGAGGGCCGCGCATAACCCTCAAGTTCTCCTGATTCTTATGCGGCAGCCCCTTACTCTGCGTATTGCTCTTTCTTAATAACCTAATGTATCTTTTGTTCTTTCAAAGATTTCATTTGCCTGGTCTACATATTTGGTGCTTCCCTTGCTCTCACAATCTGCCACATAAGCATCCCAGTCTTTGTCTAAATCTCTCTTGCCGGAAATGAATTCCAGTGCTGCGGTATTGACATAGTCCATGAGAGACACCTTAATCAGGTTCATCTCTTCTTTCTCCAGCTCATCAGCCAGTACCGGAGGCATCAGTTTTGCATTTTCCTTATTGGCGTCAATTCTTTCGTTCCACTCTTTCTCACCTTCTGAGAATTTGGAATACTGTAAATCCTTGGAACCACCATATGCGAACACACCGCCGCCAAAGCCATAGTCTACGTTTAACTGTTTTTCAGCGCCTGCGTTAATACCGTTAAAGTAAATATCCGGATTCAGGGTAATCGTTCCCTCTGCATCTTTGGTATAAGTTTCTCCTTCTACACCCCACAGACAGAGTGTCTGACCTTCGTCAGAGTACCACAGCCAGTCAATGAAACGCAGCATTTTAATGAATTCTTTTTCGCCCAGTTCTTCCAGCGCATTGGTGGTAATCATAATACCATTCTCAAGACGTCCTGCATAGCTGGATAATTTCATCTGTCCTTCCGGACCTCCCGGTGTTGTCATAAAGTATAAATCAGCGCCGTCTACCTGCATCTTATTCTGAGACTGAATATCTGCAACCTGCTGATAGTTTACTGTCAGCACATAGGATTCGCCTCTGTAGAATTTCGCCTGTGCCTGTGCACTGTCCTGTGTAAAGGTCTCCGGATCTAAAATTCCTTCTTCATACATTTTGTTAAACAGTGTCAGATATTCTTTGTACTCGTCTGTGGTATCTGCAAAGTAAAATTTATTCTTGTCAAAGTCAAATTTCATACCGTCCTTTAATCCCCAGTCACCGCCGTCCTGAGAATTACCGCCGGTTACACCATACACGCTTGCTGCCAGGTTCATGGTACAGCCAAACTGATACTGGTCAGACCATACATAATCGCTGCCTGTATACTCTTTTACTTTCTTTAATGCCTGATAAAAATCTTCCCAGGTCCAGGTAGGCTCTGTAGACATGTCCACACCTGCTGCCTCGAAAACATCCTTACGGATAAGGAAAGAATAGCCGCCTGCTGTGGTCTCCCACATACCCGGAAGTCTGTAATATTTTCCGTCAGAGGCCAGAATCTGTTTCAGGTCATCTTCCAGGCCCCATTCTTCCACACATTTCTGGTAGTTCGGCATATACTGTACCCAGTCACTGATAGCCACAACCTGTCCACTGTCTTCGTATGCCTTGGAATCATAGATTTTGGGTACAATATACGGTGCGTTTCCACTATTTACAGACGCGGATACCTTATCGTTGTAGTCTGTTCTTGCAACCGTAGTCAAGTCAAAGGTTACGTTTGTCTTCTCTTCAATTGCGCTCCAGAGCAGCCAGTCGTCCTGCATTGGATAGTTTTCATGGTCAGAAAACATCATAGAATATGTCACCGGTTCGTCAGAATGGAAGGTTTCTCCCTCTCCGTAGGTGTAGTCCAAATCCTTGTCGGCTTCTTCTGCGGACATTGTAGGGCCATCTTCTCCCTTAGAGCTGCTGTTTCCGCCGCAGCCTGCAAGTGTAGTGCCTGCCATAAGCAGACTCAGTGTCAATGCAATCACTCTTTTTTTCATTTACTCTTTCCTCCTCTTATTTTTCAACGGACTGTCCTGCCCGTTTCATTAACCTTTTACTGCACCGATTGTCATACCCTGTACAAAATATTTCTGTACAAATGGGTAGACACAGATAATCGGAATGGATGTCAGCACCATGGTTGCTGATTTTAAAGTCGCCTGTACACTGCTGGCCTCTGCAGAACTTCCGATTTCCGTATTGTTTGCCCCTTCTACCAGCTGTCTTACCCAAAGAGCAATGGGCCATTTATCTCTGGAATCCAGGTACATCATAGGTGCAAACCATTCGTTCCACATACCCACCATATAGAACAGAGCCATAGTTGCCAGAATCGGTTTGGACAACGGAAGAATAATCTTCACAAAAATACCGTACACGCCCATACCATCAATGGAAGCTGCTTCCTCCAATTCTTCCGGCAGCCCTGCGAAGAAGGACTTCATAACCAGAAGGTTGAAAGTGCTGATAGCGCCCGGAAGAATAATAGCAAGCATACTGTCCTGCAGCCCCAGCCACTGTGTTACCAAAATATAGTTCGGAATAATACCGCCTGTAAAATACATAGTGAATACCACAAACGGTGTAAAAAACTTATTCAGCCGCAGTCTTGGCTTGGAAAGGGGATAAGCCAGCAGCGCGGTACCGATGACGGAAATAATGGTTCCGACTACGGTATAAAGAATGGTGTTTCCGTAATATTTAAAGAAAGAATCATCTTTTAAAAGGTACTTGTAAGTATCCAGTGTAAAATCTACCGGAAAGAAGGTAACCTGGCCTGCGCTTACTGCCGCATCGCTGCTGAAGGACTGTGCAACCAGATATACAAATGGATATAAGGTAATAAACAGTATAAGAATCATAAGAACTGTATTAAATACCTGAAAAACTCTGTAAGATTTTGATGGTTTTATACTATTCATGTTTACACTCCTTTCTACCACAGGGATGTTTCTGTAAGTTTCTTGGACAGGAAGTTGGCTATACTAACCAGTATCAGCCCCAGAAGACCTTCAAACAAACCTACTGCAGACGCATAACTGAAGCTTCCCTGGCTGATACCCATTCGGTATACCAAAGTACCGATGATGTCGGCTCTGCTCTGTGTCATTGGATTGTACAAAAGCAAGATTTTCTGCATATTTCCTGAGGTTACAATGCCTCCGATATCCATAATCAAAAGCGTCATAATGGTTGGCAGGATTCCCGGTATGGTAACGTGAAGAGCCTGCTTGAATTTGTTGGCCCCGTCCATGGAGGCTGCCTCATAAAGTTCGGTATTAATACCGGTCATGGCTGTCAGGTAAAGAATGGTGCCCCAGCCAAGCGCCTGCCATACACCGGAAAGGATATAAATGGCATCGAACCATCCGGGTTCTGACATAAATGCGATTTTGTCTCCGCCTAAAGAAGCAATGAGCTGGTTAATGGGACCGTTAGAAGCCAGAAGTTCTTTCACCATACCGCACAGCACAACAAGAGAAATAAAGTGAGGCAGGTAGGAAACCGTCTGTACCGTCTTTTTCCACCATTTCTTTCTGATTTCATTTAAAAGCAGGGCAAAAATCAGGGTTGCCGGGAAACGTACCAGAAGGTATCCGATACTTAACCGCAGGGTGTTCCAGAAAGCCTGCCAGAAATCCGGGTCTGTGAGAAACTGTTCAAAATAACGGAATCCCACCCAGTAATCACCTAAGATATTGGAACCGCCCCGGTAACGGCGAAAGGCAATGATGTTTCCGATTACAGGTATGTACTTAAAAATTACATAGTAAAGAATGGGAATTACCAGAAAGGAATACAGTTTCCATTCTTTTCTTACATGTCTCAACAGGGAATGTTCCTTGTATTTGACTTTAGGCTGCTTTTTTTCTTTTGTTTTTGTCATATCAGCACCACGTCTCCTTCCTCTTCTCTTAATAAATCGTTCTGTGCTTCTCATCCGGAATCATGCTCTTGCGGTAAAAATAGGAATTAATCTGGTCCCGCCATTCCTTTGCATGCTCTTTCTGATGTGCCAGACGTTTCTGCACTCGCTCAAAAACTTTTGTTTCTATTTTTCCTTCCAGGGAATCCCAGAGGTCTGCCATATAGGCCGCCTCTTCGGCGCCTTCAAAATGTGTGTCGTAAATATGCTGAATCATGGTCTTCCCTGTCTTCAGCTGATAGGTGTACGGAACATAGTGGAAAAACAGCAGAAGTTCTTCCGGACAGGTCTGCACATTTTCATACATGGAAGCATTTGGCTCCCGATACTGCTGTGCGTAACCGGTTCCTTTTTTACCCCGGCAAACTCCCATCCCCAGGTGGTCGGCCCGGTGGTAAGTGCCCCATCGGTCATATTCGTAGCCGTCTACATTGGGACCATAGTGGTAATTGGGGTTTACCATCCAGCCGATTCCCAAAGGAGAGGTATACTTTTCATAAGTCTTCCAGGACATCATCAGCATTTGCAAGATCTTTTCCTGTACTTCCCTGTCATGACCAAAGGTACAGACAATCCATTCTTTCGCTATCTCTTCTGCGGAAAGGGAGGTGTTGAAACACAGTCTGCCGAATCCGAAGAAATTGGCTGCCGCCAAATCATGCCCTGTCCAGTTCTCGTCATTTCCGGTGTTGACCACTGCTGCGATTCCGCAATTGGTGTTTCCCATGGTTTTTCCTGTCACAATGTCTTCCACCGTATCCCTGTCTTCCTGACAGTAAGTACGGAACTTTAACACTTCCTGAAACATGGGAATGAGGTAACAGACATGTCTCTGCTGCCCTGTATACTCCTGTGCAATCTGTACTTCCAGCATTTCATTGGTCTTTTCCATACCTCCGAAAAGCGGGGATACCGGCTCTCTTACCTGGAAATCCATAGGCCCGTTTTTCACCTGCAGGATAACATTTTCCCTAAACTGTCCGTCCAGAGGCCTGAAGTTGTCATATCCTGACCTGGCACGGTCTGTTTTCCGGTCTCTCCAGTCCTGCTGACAGTTGTAAACAAAACACCGCCAAATAATCTTTCCATGATAGGGAGCCACGGCATCAGCCAGCATGTTGGCTCCGTCTGCATGGGTTCTTCCGTAAGTGAAAGGCCCCGGTCTTCCCTCGGAGTCAGCCTTTACCAAAAAGCCGCCCAGGTTGGGAAGTCTGGTATAGAGCTCCTGCATTTTATCGTTCCACCACTGCTGCACCGCTTCCTTACAGGGATCTGCGCTGTCCAGATTTCCCAATTCCATAGGCGCTGCAAAGTTCAGACTCAAAAACAGCTGAATTCCGTAAGTCTCAAAGATTTCGCTCATCTGCTGCAGTTCCTTCTGGTAAACCTCATCAATCAGCCAGGTTGCCCGGTCTTTCACGTTCACATTGTTAATCACCACTCCGTTGATTCCCACAGAAGCTGCCAGTCTGGCATAGTCTCTGGTTCTTTCATTTACCAGAATTTTATTGTCTTCAAAGAAAAACGAGTTTCCCGAATACCCTCTTTCAATGGAACCGTCCATGTTGTCCCAGTGATTCAACATTCGGAGGGGAGCGGAAGGCTTCTCTGTTTTTTCTTCCGCTGAAAACTCTTCTTGGGTCTGCAGCATACGGATACAGGCGAAGCTGCCGTAAAGCAGTCCCTTTTCCCCTTGGGAAGTCACAGTCAGTCTGCCGTCCCGGCACTGTATTTTATACCCCTCTTCTCCCAGAGCATTATCCTGCTCCTTTTTCAGAAGAATTCCTGCTTCCTCTTCCTGTCCGGTGATTCCCATATCCATACCGCAGATTTCTTTCACTGCTCTTTGCAGTTCTGTCACAGCGGCTTCTATGGTCTTTCCCCATGTATCTGCATAAATCTTGCTGCCATTCCAGGGTATTTTCAACGTATGGTTTTCTTTATAAGACAGCCATGCACTTTCATATCCCATCTCTTTTCCTCCTGCTGCTTTTGTTCAACTTTCACGGATTTATTTCATTTTTCCTGTTATGTTGTACACTTTTTTGCTTTTCTAAGATATATTATAGGTGATATTTTTCTCTGGCACTCACCTATTATTGCCAAAATTTATGCAGATATTGCGTGATGTTTTGAGGTACTGCGCAAATATTGTGCAGATTATTTACTTTTCGCCCTGTTTTTTAAAGCAAAACCAGCGGAAATCAAAGCTGCTGCCCGGAAGAAAGACAAAACTGACGGTTTTTGTCCCATATACCGGTTTTAAGACAAACTCCTGTGTTTCCTGTCCTCCTGCAAATTCCAGCATCTGCCGTTCTTCCTTTCCATCACTGATAAACCGCACAATGATGGTATTTTTCTCCAGAGGTGTGGAGCCGCACAGAATCAGTTTTCCTGCCCCTTGGTCTCCGAATTCCAGATTTTCAAATTCTATGGTTACATTATTTCCGATTTTGCAGATAGCCTCCTCCTGTCTTTCAAAACTATCCCCGTAAATCCGGTCGCACTCTGTCACCGGCACCTGCTGCCATGCCCGGTTGTACTTCTTAAACCGGAATCCTTTTATATGAAGCTTCTCTTTTACCACAAAGCAGATTCCCGTAACGCCTTTCAACCGTTTGTTCAGCTTATAGACTGCCTCCTGGTACACATTCCACATCTTTGGCTTCTGATAAATCACATCCGCAATCAGCTCTCCGCCTTCTTCCGGAATCCCCTCATAAATCTGAATTTCATAAGGGTCATCCGTAAGAGCAAAAATAGGAAGGATAATTTCGTCTGAACCGTAAGGGCCAAAATCAATATCCCGAAAGCCTACCTGGCTCTCCCCGTCTCTGGCTGTGGCAACCCCGTGCTCATTGCCGTTTCCGATATCGCCTTTGCTGTAGTTGTAAAGTCCGGCGCTGACAAACTCATAGGGATTGGTAAAAGCCGTTCCCAGTCCGCTTATCATAAACTCCAGCTGAGAAATAATTCGTATCTTATCGGTTCCGCATTTGGACATACAGCGCAGACGGAAGGAGCCGTCACTCTTGGCCCGCACCTTCACTTTCCGTCCATCCGGCTCAATTTCTGCGATTTTCAGCGGAATACCTCCGTCATCCACCACACTCCAGAACACTTCCCGGTCTGTGGCATTTTCCGGGCAGAGATAAGCCTGTACCTCCATTTCCAGATTTTCTGCATACAAATGCAGACCATTGCTGCTCACCATGCGGATATTGCGCACAGGAATTTCTTCTATAGGAACCGGTTTTTCTTTTGTCAAATCTTCCCCTGCCAGATAAGCCAGAGGACTGATACCTTCTCTGACCTCTGCCTGTACCACAGGTATGGATACCACCGCAGGTTTCAGTCCCGGCGCAGTAACCGTCAGCTTCAATACTCCCGGCTCACATCCTGCCTTGCACACAGCCAGCAGTTTTCCGGAAAACAGACGTCGGCTGTAATCTTTATATCCATCGGTATCCGTGCTGTCGCCATTGTCCGTACCAGCCAGTGCGCCTGCACCTTCCACAGAAATATGCACCCGGTTGTTGGCATTTTCCACAGGATAACCGTTTTTATCTTTTACGGAGATCTCTGCAAACAGCAAATCCTCTCCATTTGCCTTCAGCTCCTCACGGTCGCATTTCACACAGAGCTCTGTGCCTTCTCCAAAAGAATACCGCACTTCCTTTGCAATGATTTTTCCGGTCTCATCACAGGCAATAGCACAGATTTCTCCTTCCTTATAAGGAAGCTGCCAGTGGCCTGTAAGGTCTGTGCCGTGTTCATGGTCAATAGAAAAGGTTCCCTGGGTCTTTCCGTTGAAGAAAACCTCCACAACCGGGGCATTGGAGCATACCCGCAGGTCAATAAACTGCCCTTCGTTGAAATCCCAGTACGGGAAAATATGTACCATGGGGTTTTCCCGGTAATCCGTCCAGCCCGCCTGATAAATATAATAGGCATCTTTTGGAAATCCTGCAGTATCTATCTGACCAAAGTAAGAATTTCTGGTGTGATACGGCGTAGGCTCTCCGATATAATCAAACCCGGTCCACACAAATTGCCCGCAGGAAAATTCGTGGTCTCTTTCTGCCAGCAGGCAGGCTTCCGTAGACTCTGCTCCCCAGCTTGTGGTGGAGTTTCCCAAAGAAGAACACTGCTCATCTTCATCGGCCAGCACAGACTGCTGGTAAGGGAAATGGTAAATTCCACGGCTCTGTACAATGGACCCCGTCTCGCTGCCGTAAAGAATCCAGTCCGGATGTTCTGCATGGTGTTTGTCGTAATATTTTTCTCCATAATTATAGCCTGCAATTTTTACAATATCTGCACACTTCTGCGCATTTTCCCAGGGCATATAATTAGAACCAATGGTAATGGCTGCATTCTTTTTCGGGTCATATTTCTCTACTTCGTCCATCAGTATTCTGGTCCACTCCTGGCCCTTTTCACTGATATGGGTATCATAAATCTCATTTCCGATACTCCAGAGAATCAGACTTGGGTGATTCCGGTCTCTCTTCACCCAGGATTTTATGTCCCGTTCATACCACTGCGGGAAAAAACGGGCGTAATCATAAGGTGTCTTGGAAGATTCCCACATATCAAAGGATTCCGATACGATTAAAATTCCCATCTCATCTGCCATTTCCATAAGGTCAGGAGCGGGCATATTGTGGGAAGTCCGCACTGCATTGACCCCCATGTCCTTTAAAATTTCAAACTTTCTTCTCATGGCCTGGCTGTGGTAAGCTGCTCCCAGACAGCCCAAATCGTGATGTTCACAAACACCCTGCAGTTTCACCTTTCTGCCGTTTAAAAGAAATCCTTTGTCCGGGTTAAACCCAAGGGTACGAAAGCCTACCGTCTGTATCTGGCTGTCCAGGATTTCTTCGTCTCTTTTCAGCCTTACCCGCAGTTCATAGCAGTGGGGATGTGCAATGTCCCAGACAGCCGGGTCTTGTACCGTACACTGAAAGAGAACTTTGCTCTCTTTGTCTGCTTCTGTACTTTTTTCATTTCCCGTGAGCATGCTCCACGCTTCTGTGCCCTTTCGCCGCAGCGCATAGTCCAGCGTAAGATTTCTGCCCACAATTTCCGTCTCGATTTCCACATTCCAGCAGTTGTTTTCCAGAAGTTTTCCACTGAAATAGATACCGTCAGACACAAGATGTTCCCTGCCTCTGGTTTTCAGCCATACATCACGGTAAATCCCTGCCCCGGAGTACCAGCGGCTGTTGGGCGCCTGGAAGTTTGCGGATACCAGAAGTTCATTTTCTCCATTCTGCAGAAATTCTGTAATTTCCACCTCAAACGTGGAATATCCGTATTTCCACTGACAAACTTCTTTTTTGTTTACATAAAGGGTACTGTCCATGTAAATACCGTCAAAACGCAGAACTACCTGCTCCCCTTCTTTCTTTTCCCAGGAAAACTGCTTTCTGTACCAGCCGGTTCCGTCCTCATACAAGTCCTGTGCCTGATAAATCAGCCAGTCATGGGGAATCCCCACAGGCTGAAAATCCTCTTTGCGTGTTTCCATTTCCTCTAAAGAAGTATGCAGCGGCTGCTTGCTGAACTCCCAGTTATCGTTAAATAATCTCATATGCCTAACGCTCCCTTCTTTCTGCTTCTCTGCAAAACGGCCCTGCCGGCAGTCCCGCCCGGTTGTACAGAAGTTCTTTTCCCGGTGCGGATTTCCATGCATACCGCACTGCTTTTACCGTTTCTGTATCTTGACATTTCAGTACCACCCGGTTTTCGCAAACCAGTCCCGGTACGCTCTGTATGTTTCCTTTTTCATCCATGATTTCAAAGACCTGTTCCAGCGTCTTTCCCTGAGGCTCCAACGCTTTCCCGTCTCTGGTATCAAACTGCAGTATCCAATCTCTTTCCTGCTGTTTTATCTCCTCCAGTACAGGGCCTTCCCATACCACATTTTCTTTATAAATCAAGTTCTGCGCCGCCAGAAAGGCTCTTCGGGCCACCCCTTCTTTATTCAATGGGTGCAGGTCATAATCTTCTCCCAAATCCAGATTCACGGTCACCGCCGTGTCACAAAGTTCTCCTGCCCGGCTCTGTGCCTGCCGGATTTTCGGCCAGGCCTCTCCCGGCGCAATATCCACATCACAGTTTGGAAGCTGGATAATGATAAAGGGCAGCTTTTCCTGTTTCCAGTGTGCTCTCCAGTCCCTTATCATGTTTTTTAAAAGTGCTTCATAAGAATCCGGCGCCACGTCATTGGATTCTCCCTGATACCAGACCGCACCTTTTACCGTATAGGGCAGACAGGGGGCCGTCATTCCCTGAAACATGACCGAAGGTATACGGCTGAAGAAAATCAGTTCCTGTCCCGGCTGGGACACCGCCCGAATCTGGCAGTCCCAGGTTCCTTCCAGAGGAATGCGCACTCCCGTCTTTGTCACAAGTTCATAGGCCTTTTCCGGCGTTACCCTGCCATTTCCTTCCCGCACCACAAGGCGGATTGCAATTTCATTTTTTCCCTTTTTCAAAAGTCCTTCGGGAATCTGGTAGCGGCGGGGCGGATAGCGGTAGCCTGTCTCACCTACCATTACTCCGTTGATATAAGTCTTATCGCTTTCTGTCAAAGTCCCCAGACGCAAAAGCCCGGCCTCACCTGCGCCTTCCGCTATCTCAAACTCTCTTTTCAGCCATACCAGACCGGAAAAATGATCCAGTCCCTGGTCTGCGAAAATCCCCGGAACCTGCAGTTTCTGCCAGGGCGCCTCTGCCGTCTTTGTTTCCTGCTCTGCAAGAGCCTCGTGCCACTGCTTCTCCCGCTCGTCCTGTCCTTTCTGATACTGTTCCCGAAAGCCTTTGTCCCGGTAATACGCGGTCTTTGCCAAAAGCTCCGGGTAATCCTGCAGCCCCTCTCTGCTTGTCCAGGCCTCTGCCGGAGTTCCTCCCAGACTGGTATTGATGATTCCTACCGGTATCTTATATTTTTCTTTCACAAATTTTCCGAAAAAGTAGGAAAAGGCAGAAACATCCTGTAATTCTTCTCCCATGCAGGTATGCCAGGCCCCTTCCCGGTGGTCCTCAAGCGGCGCAGTAAACTCTGCGTCTTCCACAGCCTTATAAACGAAAATCCCCGGACATCCTCCTTTTGCAAATTCCTCCGGATAGCGCTCCTGTACCCGGTTCATAGGCAATTCCATATTGGACTGTCCTGCACAGACAAACACATCTCCTACATACACCGGTGTCACTTCCAGCAGTTCTGTGCCTGCCTGCAGCTTTAATGTAAACGGACCGCCCGGCAGCAGATTTTCCAGGTATGCTTCAAAGCGTCCCTGAGCGTCTGCCAAAGCGCTTCCACTCTTTCCCTGTAACTGAATCTGCACCTCCTGTCCCGGGTCACACCAGCCCCAGACTCTGGTTTTCTCTCCCCGCTGCAGGACACAGCCCTTCTGCAGCAATTTCGGAAGCCTGATTCCATATGTACTCATATATTCCACACTCCTTTAACCTCTTCTTTGTCTTACCTTTTCCCTTTCCGGCATAGTTTTTCCATTTTCTCTATCATATCCTGTTTCTGTCTGATACACCGCTGAAATCTTGCCTCTTTCTGTGCATTTCTTGCTTTTTTCTGCTGAAATATATTTAGTTTTTGTGCAAAACAGCAAAGTAGACGATTATCCTGCCTTATGGTAAAATAAATAACAGACAGAAACAAACGGAGGTAAAAAAATGGCTATTACAGTGAATATTTATTACAGCGGAAAAAATGGAAATGCGAAAAAATTTGCAGAAGAAATGATTGCAAACGGAGTGGTGGATGCTATTTGTGCAGAAGAAGGAAATCTTCGATATGAATATTTTTTTCCCATGAAGGATAAGGAAACCGTGCTTTTAATTGACAGTTGGAAAGACCAGCATGCATTAGATGTTCATCATGGCTCCCCTATGATGACAAAAATTGCAGAACTTCGGGAAAAATACGACTTACATATGAAAGTAGAACGTTATATATCTGAGGAATCCGGTATTCCGGAGGCAGATAAGGCTTTTATAAAAGAGTAATCTTTCGGGAAAGATTACTCTTTAGAAACAAACAGCTTATTTCTGTATTCGCTGGGCGAACATCCTTTCATGGTCTTAAATGTCCGGTTAAAGGCGCTGATAGAGGAAAAGCCTGACTGCATGGCAATGTCCGTCACACTGAGCACAGTGGTATAGAGCAGCTCCTCCGCTTTAGTAATCCGTCTCTCGTTCAGATATTCATAGAACGTCATATCCATACACTGTTTGAAAATTCTGGTGAAATGGAATTTGGAAAACCCACTGACAGACGCCACCTCTTCCAGCGTAATATTTTCCTGATAGTGCTGGTTGATGTAATTACAGGCTCCCATAACAGTCTCCATATACTCCTTATGCTTCGTCGCCTGACCGTCCGACACAATCTCATTTTTCTCATACAGCCCTTCCATAACCACTCTGCCCAAAGTCACAAACATTTCAATCAGCTGGGCATAGATAAGGGATTCCCGAAACGTCTTCTTCTCATCATATTCCGTCACAATCCTGTCCATTCTGCTCCGCACAAATTCATACAGTTTTTCGTCCTTTGCATCATAAGGAATATACACAATGGGAGGCAGCAAAGCCAGCAGGGTCTCCATTTCCTTTACTGAATACAGCAAGGAAGCACTGAACTGCAGGATAATTCTTTTGCCTGTTTCCGGTGCTTTCAGACTGTGGAGTACTCCGGTATTAATAATAATTACATCATTTTCTCTAAGTTCATAATTTTCCTTGCCTGCGCAGACCGTATACCCATTTTCCACAGGCATAATCATCTCAATCCCGGTATGCCAGTGTTCAGGATAATCCTCATATTCATCATTATGAAACAGCCGGATTCCCAGAGAATCTCCGTAGTTAATGGTTTCATACATGCCGTCTAATATTTCTATCATCGTTTCTTCCACCACCTTTTTTGCTGCCATGATTGTAACATACTTTCTTATGTTATACCAACATATTATTTTAAATAGACTTTTAGTTCCTGTACCTTTGTGCCTGGATAATGAAATCTCACAGATTTACCTATATAAAAAGCAGGATATCTGTTTCCAGATTTCCTGCTCCATACTTTTATACACAAACGGTCCGCCTGTATAACATCATTTACCATAGTCCACATGAAAGCTGTCTTAAATACTGTCTTCCAAATCTGAAATCATAATATCCAGCGCTGTAATGCCGCCTTCTGCTGTATACCAGACAGCCGGATGCTCCAGATACACCAGATGTCCGTTTTTATAAGCGTCAGTTCCCATAATCAGTTCATTTTCCATGATTTCCTTTGCTGTCTGTGCCCCGTCTGCCCCAATAGCGCTGTCCCGGTCCATAACAAAAATGTAGTCCGGATTTTTCTCTACAACGGTTTCAAAGGAAGCCTCATTGCCATGGGTAGAAGTGCTTTCTGTGGCTGTGAGATTGTCAAAGCCCACTTCCACACCAATCACAGAGCATCTTCCGTCATTGCCCATCAGGTTAAAGCTGCCGCTTGTCGTCATACCCACCAAAGCTGTTTTTCCCTTTGCTTTTTCAGCCAGCGCCGCAATTCTTTCGTCAAATCCTTCTGTTTTGTTCTGCACTTCATCTTCCAGACCAAACATAGAAGCAATGGTTTCTGCATTCTTTTTCACGCTTTTTACCACACCCAGGTCACTGTCTGTAGAAAGATACACCACAGGCGCAATTTCGCTTAAAGCATCATAGGAGGAAGCCAGGCGTCCGCCAATAAAGATAACATCCGGGTCACACTCCATGACCGCTTCCATATCCGCCTCTTTGATCGTTCCCAGATTTGTCACCTTGTCATTATCCACATAATCTGTCAGGTAGTCCAAAGACGTAGTCGCAGAGCCGACTACGCGGTCTCCCAGTTCCAGATTGTCCAGAATATCCAGTGACGCCATATCCAGCACAGCAATTCTTTCCGGGTCATACGGCACCTCTAAATCCACCTCTTCCTGATTGGCATTCAGAGATTTAATCGTAATACTTTCCGGTGTCTCTGTTTCTTTTTCCGTTACCCCTGACATTTCTGCTGCTGTTTCTTTCGTGTCCTTCTGTGTGTCCTCGCTCTGTCCGCAGGCTGTCAATCCCACAGCCATCACTCCTGCCAGTAATACACCTGCAAATTTTTTCATTCTTTGTCTCCTTTTCTCTGTCATTTCTCGTTGATAGTTAATAATAAATACACAATGGTTTCCCTTCGATTTCCATAATCTCAAAGTCCACCTGATAAATTTCCGAAAGCACCTCTTTTTGAATCACTTCTTTTACGGTTCCGTACTTTGCAATTTTTCCGTTTTTAAAAGCACAGATATAATCGGAATAGAAAGAGGCATAATTAATTTCATGAAGGACCAAAATCACGGTTTTTCCCAGTTCATCACTTAATTTTCGCACCATTTTCATCATGTTGGTAGCATGATAAATATCCAGATTGTTGGTGGGCTCATCTAAAAGCACATACTGGGTATCCTGGGCAATAACCATGGCAATATAGGCTCTCTGCCGCTGTCCGCCGGAAAGTTCGTCCAGAAAACGGTCTTCAAATTCTTTTAATTCCATATAATCGATAGCCTGGTCGATGATTTCCCTGTCCTTCGGGGTAAGTCTTCCGCCTGTATGAGGAAAGCGTCCGAAGGCAACCAGCTCTTTCACCGTCAGTTTCATCTGGATATGGTTGCTCTGTGTGAGAATCGCAAGATGTTTGGACAGTTCCCTGCTTTTCCAGTTCTCCAGACTTTTTTCCTCTAATTCTATCAGCCCTTCATCCTTTGCAATCAGCCGGGAAATCATACTCATAACCGTAGACTTTCCTGCCCCATTAGGTCCAATCAGGGCTGTCACCTTTCCCTTATGAATCTCAAAGGATACGGAATCCACCACGGTTTTCCCGTCATATTCTTTCTTCAGTTCCTGAATTTTCACTGTCTGACACCTCCTCTTCTCAGCAGAAGATACAGGAAATAAATTCCTCCTCCTACTGTAATAAATACGCTGACCGGAACTGCGTATACAAATACCTGTTCCACAATCATCTGCCCGCCTACCAGTACAATCATGCCAAAGAGGGCAGACCCCAGAATCAGCTGGGAATGTCGGTAAGTCCGCATAAGCTGCCGGGATAAATTGGCAATAATCAGTCCCAGGAAGGAAATCGGTCCTACCATAGCTGTGGCTACGGCAATACAAAGGGCTACTCCCAGCAGAAGTTTGCGGATGGCACGGTCATAGTCCACTCCCAGATTAATGGCCTGGTCCCGCCCCAGTGTCAGCACATCCAGAAGCGCCAGTTCCCTGCGAAGCCAGAATATAATCATTCCCAGAAGCACCAGAGAGAACAGAATAATCTCCGAATTTACATTACTGAAGCTGGCCACCAACGTTGCCAGAAGGCTGTCGTATTCATTGGGATCCATCACCCGGATAAGCGTGCTCTGAATACTTCCGAAAAAGGATGTCAGCACGGTTCCGATAAGCAGAACATACAGAATGTTGTTCTTGGTTTTCTTAAAAAGATAACTGTAAATCACCGTAGCCGCTATGCCCATCAGTGTCAAATCTACGGCAAAGGAAACATTGGCGTTTACCACCAGAAAGCTTCCTGAGCCTGCCACAAAGACCACAGCCGTATGAATCAGCGTATACAGGGAATTCATACCCAAAAGGCAGGGTGTTACAATGGTATTGTTGATAATAGACTGAAAGACAATAGACGCGCCCCCGATTGCAAAGGCTGTAATCAGCATGACAATCAGCTTGGGAATCCGGATTTTCATGGCGTAGCGAAACAGCCTTTCATTGGAAAAAGAAACATCCACAGTCAGATAGGCTGCTGCCGCCACTGCAACCAACAGCAGCATAAGGAACAGCTTTCTTTTATTTGCTTTATGCACCGCACTGCCCATGTCCAGTCCCTCCTTTTCCCAGCCGAATAGCTTTTCTTCCGTTTTTCAGACGGTATAACAGCAGTAAAATAAACAATATGCTGCCCAGACTTCCCACAATCAGTTCTATAGGAAGTTCGTAAGGCATAATCACCACTCTTCCGATGATGTCGCACACCAGAACAAACAAAGCTCCGAAAAGCGCAGTATCGATTAAAGTCCCCCGAATCTTGTCCCCCTTAAACATGGCTACAATGTTTGGAACAATCAGACCGATATAGGAAATCGAACCTACCACAACCACCACAGACGCCGTAATCATAGCCGCAATGGTAATTCCCATAAAGAGCACAAGATTATAGGGAATTCCCAGGTTTTTAGAAAAATCTCTTCCCAGCCCCACAATGTTAAAATGATTGGCAAAGACAAAAGCCAGAATCACCAGAGGCACGGTCATGTACACAATTTCATACCGTCCTCTGAGCACCATAGAAAAATGCCCTACCAGCCAGGTAGATAACGCCTGGGTCATTTCATACTTGTATGCCAGAAAATTCGTAAGTCCTCCAATGACGTTTCCGAACATAATTCCCACAAGCGGAACCAGAACCACATCTTTAAATTGTATTCGCTGGATAAACCAGACAAAAATCCAGGTTCCCAGAATTGCTGCCGCAAAGGCAAAAAACGCTCTTCCCCACAATGTGGAATTGGGAAGAAACACCAGAGCCAGCAAGATTCCAAACTGCGCAGAGGAAATCGTAGCCCCCGTAGATGGGGATACAAATTTATTCATACACAGCTGCTGCATAATCAACCCTGCGGTGCTCATACCGATTCCGGTGCACAAAATCGCAAAAAGCCGCGGTATTCTGGAAATCAGAAATACTTTCCATACTTCCGGTTCTCCTGTAAGCAGAGAGGATAAATCTGTATCAATGACACCGATGAACAAAGATACCACAGCCAGCACTGCCAGAACCGAAAATAAGAGAATCGTTGATAAATGTTTTCTTATCATGACACCTCCCGTTGTTTTCATCCGCGCTTTTGTTAGCTAAAACTAACCCGGACTCAAAAAAATTTTGCCCGGTTACGCGGTTCGTGGATAACTATACACCATCCGGCCCCTCCGTGCAATACCTTACTTTCTGGTAAGTATCTTCCTGTATCGGTTCTCCGTTTTTGTCGGCATGCCGTTTCGCCAGCTTACAGATGGCACATAGGATTTCTTTTATTTCCATATATTCTTCCTTAAGATGATAAAACACAATGGCCGGCTTTTGCTCCTTCACCACCTCTTTATGCAAAATTCCCTCTTCCTCCAGTTCCCGGAGATTGGTATAAAGCACCTTTTCCGAAATTTCCGGTATACACTTTTTCAGAATTCCAAACCGGTTCTCTCCGTGAATAATATGCCACAGAATTCTCATTTTCCACTTCCCGCCTATGATACGGTTAGCAAAAATCAGAGGGCAGACAACTTCTGTTTTTCTATTTGACATGCATGTCTCCTTTCACATTTTTTGCAAAATCACTTCTGCATTTTATAGTATCACGGGAAATTTTGCAAGGAATTTCTCTTTCCATATATCCACCGGATTTTCCTCTGCTTTTCCCGATATCTGTTTTTTTGTTTGAACTCCCAAACAAAATATGCTATCCTGTTAATAGTATATTTTACGGAAGGAGCAACAACATGGAAATACATGAATCCGCCGAAAACTACCTGGAGACCATTCTGGTTATCGGAAAACGAAAACCTCAGGTGCGTTCCATAGATATTGCCAACGAGCTTTCTTTTTCTAAACCCAGCGTCAGCGTTGCTATGAAAAATCTCCGTGTAAACGGATACATCAACGTGGACCGGGAGGGCTTTATCACACTGACAGAAGCCGGACGCGCTATTGCGGAAAAAATATATGAGCGTCATGAGCTTTTAAGCGCCTGGCTGGTACATCTGGGCGTGGACCCCCAGGTTGCCGCCGAAGACGCCTGCCGTATTGAGCATGTTATCAGCACAGAAAGTTTTCAGGCTATTAAACGGCATACGGAATCCCAGAAAAAATAATACCTGGGAAATTTTAAACACCAAAATCCATGAAAGGCAGTCAGGTAAGGATGCGCACCTGACTGCCTTTCACAATTTTACTTTTTCTATCTCTCTTCTTTTTCTCCGGTCATCTTCGCCGCCAGTTTTTTCTTAATACTGTTCATCCCCTGATAAGTATCTGCCAGACTTTGCTGCGTTTTATTGATTGCATTCACATACTCTGCAATCTTATACTGCACTTCGGAAACTGCATTGTGAACCGCTTCATAATCTGCCTGAGAACCAATCTGGCGCTCTGCTTCCTTCCATTTTTCCCGCAGGGTCTGATTTTCACCCCGCAGACGGAGAATTTCTCTTGCCAGTTTATCCTTTAATAGGCATTTCTCATTATCCGTGCGGACATATTCTTCGTAAGCGCTCTTCCACTTGGCTTCCATCTTGTCCAGGTCTTCCTGCAGCCTCTGATTCTCCCCTTCCAGTCTCTGCAGCTTCCGGCTCTGTTCCTCTGCCAACTGAGAACTGTTGGTCTCCTCCTGCCGTAAAAGCGCCTCCAGTTCCTGGATTCTCGCCTGATAACCTGCGGCCTCCTCTTCCCTCTCTTTTTTCATGCGGAAAATTTCCTCATTTGTATTTTCCACATATTCAATCACATCATCTTTTTTGTAGCCTCCTACAGAGCTACGAAAATTCACTTCCTGTTCCATGTCGTTCTCCCCTTTATCCTTCATTCTCTAAATTATAAATTCTCCCCCTGCATTCCCTGTCCATCACCCGGATTCTGCCTTTGCAGCCATGCATTTCGCAATACTGCATAAAGTTCTGCTTCCGTTGCATAGTAATACGGAATAGACCAGAAAATCCCCACAATTCCGCAAGTGAAAACCGCCAGCAATTCCCATCCGATAAAAGAAAGGTGCAGCACAAAAGCATCAAATTTCTGATTCATCATCAACTGTCTGGAAATCGCAAAGGCGTCTGCCTGGTCAATATCCGGCTGCTCTGCCAGAATGTAGGGAACCATCATATATTCATAGGTCTTGATAATTCCCGGAATGATAAACAGCAGCGTCCAGAGAACAATCTTCAGACCCATGAGAAACATCACCCATACCACATTTCCGTAATGGCCTCCCTGGAAACCAAACAAAACCTTTGACACCGGAGCGTTATAATCCCTGTTTTCTACAAAGAAACGGCAGCCGCCCACCATGAAAACATTCAACACCAGAATTTCCACCAGCAGGGCAATCAAACCGATACTGATTACTACACCCCATTCGATATAATATTGGTCTGTCTGCCTCTTCTGTACTATACTTACAGCCCCTGAAAGCAGCGACAAAATCACACCTGCAAGAACACATGAGCCATAATTTCTCCGAAAGACTTCTTTTGCGCTTGTTTTCAACTGCACCCTGCTCCAATTCGGTCCATATTCCATGCTCGCTCCTCCTTCTCCCATTTTCTCACCTTAAATGCACTTACAAATTTGCCTTAATGTCAGAAAATTTCTGCTTTCTACTTTTTTATTATTATAGTACTACAGATTCTATAAAATTTCCACAATATTTGCCTCGAAAAAAAATAAATATTTTTCGAAAAAAGTGTTGACATTTCATTATTCTTCCCTTATAATAATTTTTGTTGCTGAGGAAAACAGTTAACAAATGTGCGTTTAGCTCAGCTGGATAGAGCGTTTGGCTACGGACCAAAAGGTCGGGGGTTCGAATCCTCTAACGCACGTAAAACCTTATGTCTTAGGACATAAGGTTTTTTTGTTATACAGCAGAGTATTCTACCGCGAAAGGAGTTTTTATATGTTTACTTCGTCTCAGTTAAAGCAGCAGCTTTCGTCTATCAACCGAAAAAGCTATCCTGCTTACAAAACCCTGAAGGGTGTTTATGATTTCAGAGATTATCAGCTTTCCATTGACCATGTGCAGGGCGACCCATTCGCTTCCCCTTCCCACATCAGTATCCGCATTCCCCAAAGCCGCGCCGGATTTCCGGACTTCTGCTTTGCCTCTGCAGAAACCCGCACTGCTCTCCAGGATTATCTTCTCCGCAAGTTCGAGGAGCAAATTGCCGGCTATAGCTTTAAAGCCAAAGGCTCGGGAAAAAGCGGTCTGATTTCCACCACCCACTGCGGACAGGAAATCTTAGACCGCACAGCCTGCCAGATTTCCCAAAAAGAACTGGTTGTCCGCTTTACAGTAGGTTTTCCTGCCAATGGAAGAACCATCAACGCCTTTGAACTGGAAAAAATCTTCTTTGAGTTTCTTCCGGTATGTGTACAGAAATCCCTGTATTACAAAAATCTGAACAAAAAAGCCGTAGAAGAAGTAATTTTTCTGGCAGAGGACCAGAGTTTTATCCGCAAAGAACTGGCAAAACAGAATCTTGTGGCCTTTGTTGCCAATGGAGCCGTGCTCCCGAGACAAAGCGGCGTTTCTCAGAAACCCATGAAAAACAGCGTTCCCTTTGTCTCCCCCCTCTCTCTGCAGGTAGAAATGCACCTTCCCCATAAAGGAACTCTGGCAGGTATGGGGATTCCCAAAGGTATTACGCTCATTGCCGGAGGCGGATACCACGGGAAATCCACTTTGCTGGACGCCCTGGAAACAGGAGTCTACAATCACATTGCCGGAGATGGCAGAGAGTACGTTATCACTGATGACACAGCTCTGAAACTTCGTTCTGAAGACGGACGGTTTATCAAAGATGTGGACATTTCCCTTTTTATCAACGACCTGCCGAACAAAAAGGACACCCACTGCTTCTCCACCTTAGATGCCAGCGGCAGCACCTCCCAGGCGGCAGGTATTGTGGAAGGCATGGAAGCCGGTACAAAACTGCTGCTTCTGGATGAGGATACCTCTGCCACCAACTTTATGGTACGGGATACCTTTATGCAGCAGGTTATCAGCCGGGAAAAAGAGCCTATTACGCCGTTTCTGGAACGGGCCCGGGATTTATACGGAGAATGCGGTATCTCCACCATTCTGGTGGCCGGAAGTTCCGGGGCTTTCTTCCACATTGCGGATACCATTATCCAGATGGACAGCTACCAGGTTTTGGACATCACCAAAAAAGTCAAAGACCTGTGTGCAGACTATCCTCTTCCTCCTGCTTCCGTCCCGGTCTTTTCCATGCCGGATTTCAAAAGAGTAATGACTGCCCCTGCAGTCAAAAGAGATTCTTATAAAGAGTTGAAGCTGAAAACACATGGAAGGGATTCCTTTTCTATAGGAAAAGAAACGGTAGATTTGCGCTATATCGAGCAGCTTGCAGATTCTGAACAGACTGCTGCACTGGCACAACTGCTGAAATACGCCAGAGAACATCTCATTGACAACAAGAAAACCGTTTCCCAGGTTATCCGCCTTTTGGAGGACAAACTGGAGAAAGAAGGTCTGGCAGGAATTTGCAGCAGTTCCTATACCCCCTGCGGACTGGCCATGCCCAGACGGCAGGAAATCTTCTCCTGCTTTAACCGGTATCGGAGATAACAGAAAAAGCTGCCGCAGGAAGCAAAATCAGGAAGATTGGTATCTTTTTGATATGCTTTCCTACGGCAGCCTCTTTTTAACCTTTGACTGCTCCCAGGGCAATTCCTTTTGTAAAATACTTCTGCAAAAACGGATACAGACACAAGATTGGCAGCATAGCCACAAAGGCAATAGCCATTCTTACAGACGCTGACGGAATATCTGCAATCGCCGTTGTCGATGCGCCAGACGCATTCTGCGTCAGTGCAGTAAGGTCTGTAATCATTTTATTCAATAAATTCTGAATTCCATACAGCTGTGTATCTCTGACATAATACAACCCGTTAGTCCAGTCGTTCCAGTATCCCAGTCCGGAAAGAAGTCCCATGGCAACAAGAATCGGTTTTCCCAACGGAAGGACTATTTTTCTGAAAATCTGAAACTGGCTTGCGCCGTCAATCTGCGCTGCCTCGAATAAGGCGTCCGGTATACTGTTGGAAAAGAAAGTGCGAATCAGCATTACATTCATGGCACTCATTAAAAATCCCGGTACAATATAGGCCAGCAGGGTATTATTAATATGGAAAATCCCTGTGTACATAAGGTAAGTAGGAACCAGGCCCCCATTGAACAACATGGTGAAGAAGATATAAAAGCTGAGAATCTTTCTTCCCGGTAAATTCTTTAAAGACAGCGGATAGGCCAGAAGCGCTGACATAGCCAGATTTATTGTTGTTCCTACTATTGTTACAAAAATGGTAATTCCATATGCCCTGAATACATTTGCTGCATTATCCAGAATAAACTGATATGCATCTAAACTGAATTCTTTCGGAAAAAAGGAATATCCGTCCCTCACCAAAGCTGTTTCAGAAGTTATGGAGGACATAAACAGCAGAATGAAAGGAAGCACAATACAAATCGTCACAAAAATCATTACCGTATGTGCCAGTATTTCAAATCTTTTTGCACTTTTACTCTGAACCATAATTTCCCTCCTAAAACATTGCATTCTCAGGGCTGAACTTTTTCACCAGAAGATTTGCCCCCATGACACAGATAAATCCTACAATAGACTGATAAAATCCTGCTGCCGACGCCATTCCGATATTACCGGACTGCAGAAGCGCTCTGTATACATAAGTATCAATTACATTTGTCGCATTATAAAGCTGTCCTGAATTCTGTGTCACCTGATAAAACAGTCCGAAATCCGAATAGAAAATTCTTCCTATGTTTAAAAGTGTCAGTGTAATAATAGACGGCATAATGGACGGCAGCGTAATATACCGAATCTGCTTCCACTTTGATGCTCCGTCCAGTTCCGCCGCTTCATAGAAAGACGGGTCAATGCCGGATATACTGGAAATATAAATCAAACAGCCGTAGCCTACACCTTTCCAGGTATTTACTATCACTAATATCACCGGCCAATACTTTGGCTCTGTATACCAGGAAATCGCCTCTTTTCCCAGCAAAGGAAGAATCGTCTTATTCAGCATACCGTTTTCTCCGCTGAAAAACGCAAAGGTGATATAGCTGACAATCACGATAGACATTAAAAACGGCAGTAAAATTGCACTCTGATAAATCGTTTTGCATTTTTTGTTTTTAATATCACAGATAAAAATTGCAAATGCCACCCCAAGTACCAGATTAATAACAATAAATGCAAGATTATACAGCAGCGTGTTTCTGGTAATCGTCCATGCATCCTGAAACAAATATGTAAAATTACTGAGTCCTGCCCATGGACTTCCGAAAATACCGTCCACCACATTATAATTCTTAAATGCTACAACCAGTCCTGCCATTGGCATATAGTTATTTATGAAAAGATATATCAGCCCAGGCAGCATCATCAAATATAGCGGCGCCCATTTTTTCAGCTTTGCTTTTTTCATCATTCATCTCTCTCTTCTATTCCTTATTCTCTGCTAACCATTTATCCAGCTGCTCCTGTTTTGTCTGAATCACTTTATCAATTCCTGCTTTTTCCAGTTCATCCAGGAACTTTGGAAGAACTTCGTCCGGATTTACAGAACCGGAACCAAGCGCTGCCGCATACTGTGCTTTTACGTTTGTCAAAGCCGCCAGTTCATTTGCCACGCCTGTAGAATCATAAGTGAAACCAAAAGCTTTTGATTTTAAAGCACTCTCGTTCATGGCTTTTGTTTCTTCCCAGATATCAGGGCTGTCCCCTTCCCAGATATACATATCAAACTGATTAAATAACTGCCAGCCTTCTGCCAGATGATAGGTATTGGTTTCATCTTTTCCTTCCGGATAACCGATGATATTATTTTCAGCATCCTTAATTTCATAATCAATGCCTTCTTCTCCCCAGTTCAAAAGATTCAGCACATCTTTGTTGCCATAGAGATAATCCAGACACTGCATAGCTTTATCTTTATCTGTACAGCTTGAACTGATTCCATACGTCAGGAAAGAAATCTGAGCAGTTCCCGCCCATGGCTCTGACAAAGGCACAATTTCCATATCGGTACCGCATAATAACTTGGCTCTTGTATCATATCCCGGTTTGTTTGGTGCAAAATAGGAGAAGGCCGCTCCGGCTTTTACCTGGTTTTCCACACCTTCTGTTGTCGTAGCTGCATCTTTGGACAGATAGCCTTTCTGCTGCCAATCATACATAGTATTCACAAAATCCTTGTATTCCTCTGTTGCATAATAATTTTTAACAGTTGTCTCCTGTCCACGATTCATCAAAACACCAAAGCCATCTGTAAGTGTATCCACCATCTCATATTTCACATCCGGGGTTGTGCTGTTATTGCTTGCCATCATAATCATATCCGGATACTTTTCTTTTACTTTTGCAAAGACATTGGTCAAGTCCTGATAACTTTTTATGGAAGCTGTATCAATCTGACATTCTTCCAGTATATCCTTTCTCATAATTGCAGAACTCTGGCAAAACCACTCTCTTCCGGTTGTGACACCATACACATATCCGTCAATATTCGCTGCTTTTGCTGTATCTCCCAAAAGAGCCTTGATATTTTTTCCATACTTGTCCAGATACTCTGACATATCAATAACCTGTTTCGCATTCACCATAGAATTCGCCTGGTCTACCAGAATCGGCACAATATCCATCTTTTCTCCGCCGGATAAAATCAGCTTCATGGTTTCTCCATAAGCCCCCCAGCTGATAGGCTCTAAATCGATTTCCATATTAATGTCTTTTTTCATGATTTCATTAATTTTCTTTTCAATTCTTTCGGTATCCTCTTTTTTGTCACCCACATAAGCCATGGTTACTGTGTAAGTCTCATCTGAAGACCCTTTCTTTCCGTCTTTGTTTCCGCCTCCACATGCAGTGAGGGAGGTCACAGCCATAGTCGCTGCTAAAAATACTGCAAAAACTTTCTTTTTCATTTCGTTCACCTCATCCATTTTTTGCGGTCCGCTTTTGTATCTTCTATTATACATTTTTTTCTTCCCGGGAATAGAAAAATACGGACTTTCTCTTTTTCCAAATCCGATTTTTCCCTCTCCTTTTTTCTGCAAGCAAGTCGTTTTTGTTTCAGTAAGAGGTCTGAATGTTATTATCATTCTGTCGGAAATTTGCTATAATTATTTCAGAATATTTATCCGGGGAGGAAAAACATGAAAAGAAGACGTCGTTCAAATGGATATTCCATTGATTCTATTATAAAAATTTTACTGATTTTACTGCTTCCTGTTGTTATTCTGGACAGTATTATCAGTATCTATGTAATTCACTCCATGCGAAGACAGACTGTGCAGTCTCTGGAGGATACAACCTCTCTTTATATATCCCAGATTGATACTGCACATATCTCCATCAACAAATATCTAATGCGCCGTCTCACGGAAAGCAATGACTTTAAAACTGTGTTGGAAACAGACAGCACACTGGAACTTATCCAGGCCTCAGAAAAAGTGCACCGAGACGTTGATACCTTTATGGAATCCTTTGAAAGCGGGTATAAAATCTTCATTTACAACCAAAAACGAGAGAGATTTCTTCATATGACGGGTGTCTTTCCCGAATTAACACGGGAAGAGGTAACCGAGTTAGATAATGCCTTAGTTTCTTATATGAATAATAGCGGTGATTTTCCTTCGTATTCCGATGCCTGGGAAATTATGCAGCTCAAATCCGGCATTTACTTTTTTAAAATTTTCCATTCCGGTGATAATTTTGCCGGATGCTTTATTTCGGCAGAAAATATTGTACATCCGCTAAAACAAATCAATCTGGGAAAAGACGGATTTATTGCCCTTACTTCAGCAGAGGGACAGCCTCTTACCCAAAATGATACCATACAAAAACGGCAGATTTCTTTCCCAAAGGAATATACCTCTGACACACCGCGGGTTTCTGCTCAGGGTTCCAATTTAATTATCAGCGGACCTCTGACTATGGGGGTTTTTCATCCTCAGATTGTTTTAAATAAAATGCAGGCATATGAACAGATTATTCTCATCCAGTTTATTCTCGCAGGCGCTGTTCTGTTCGTTGCCATTATTCTGTTTAGTTCTATGATTTACATGAAACAAAAAGTCTTAGCACCTATTAAGACATTCTCCGAAAACCTGTCACATTTTAATGATTCTACAGAAATCATGGACTTTAAAGATACACAGCTTCTGGAACTGGAACAGGCTAATCTGCAATTTAAAAATCTTATGCGTCAGATAAAAAAACTGAAAATTGATATTTACGAAAAAGAACTGGAAAAACAAAAAACATTTATGAATTACCTGCAGCTGCAGATACGGCCCCATTTCTTCCTAAACTGCCTGAACACCATCTACAGTATGGCACAGACACAGCTTTATGAAGAAATCATGGAAATGTCTATGATTACTTCTAACTATTTCCGTTATATTTTTCAAAATCCTCAGGATTTTGTACTGCTGCAGGAAGAACTGAAACATATTGAAGACTATATGAAAATTCAAAAACTGAGATACGGAAATGGCTTTGACTACGAGATTTTTGCCGAAAAAGGAACAGAGCAAGTCCGAATCCTCCCTATTCTGATTCAGACATTTATCGAAAACTCTGTAAAACACGCTGTTGCCTCAGATGAGCCAATCACCGTAAAAACGGATATACACTGGTCATCCTCTCCGGAAAATCCACACAAAAATATTCAAATTCAAATTTCCGATACCGGAAGCGGATTTCCGGAAGATGTCCTTTATGAATTAAATCATGCACAGTCTCTGGAACCTGTGAATGGACACAGAATCGGCATCACAAATGCAATAAAGCGGCTGAACCTCTTTTATGAAAAGGATACCGCAGCCATTACTTTTTCAAATCTGCCCCAAAAAGGCGCCTGTGTAACGATTCTGCTTCCTGCTAATCTATATCCCACTGAGTCAAAGGAGGATTTTTAAAATGAATGTACTGTTGGTAGATGACGACCGCTTTGTTGTTGCAGCTCTGGAGAAAAAAATAGACTGGAATGCACTGCATATTTCTCAAGTCTACACAGCCTGTAACGTCAGGCAGGCCCAAAATATCATAAAAGAGGAGGAAATTCATATCTGCGTCTGCGATATCGAAATGCCGGGGCAAAGCGGCTTAGACTTGCTGTCCTGGGTAAGAGAGCAGAAAATGGATACTCTTTTCATTTTTCTTACCAGTTATGCGGACTTCAATTATGCGCAGAAGGCCCTTTCCCTGTCTTCTCTGGACTATCTTCTGAAGCCCGTAGATTTTAAACAGCTTTTTTCCATTCTGGAAAAAGCGGTAAGTAAGGTAAATGAAGAAGCCAACTGGCATAAAACCCGCATAGAGAGCAGACATTGGGTCAGCAATCAACAGGCCGTTACCGATTTATTCTGGAAAGATTTGTTTTTAAATCCCATGTTAAAGGAAGTTCCCGTACTGGAACATAAAATTACCCAGAAAGCCCTGCCCTATGAACCCTTCCATGCGTTTGTTCCGATTCTTTTTAAGCTTTATCCTTCTACAGAACTGCAGCAGGAAATGGGCAATTCTATGATAGACTTTTCCTTTCGCAACATAGCCGCTGAGACACTGCAAAATGCCTGTATTTTATATGAAGGAATCGTTACTTTACAGCACTTTGAGTACATACTCATTATCGGAAATGTTCACTTTGAAGATGTACGGACACCGCTTCTGCATTGTCTGGATACGGTATTTCAGAATATCGACAACTTTCTGCATTGCGAAGTATCCTGCTGTCTTTCGGAAGAGGTTCCTATGCTCCAGCTTTCGGACACACTGCTGTCCCTTAGAAATATGAGAGAAAACAATTTAAGCCAGACCAATACACCTTTGCTGTTAAACAACTATATTCCCCAGGAAATGTCGTATACGCCGCCTTCCCTGGATATTATACAAACTTTCTTAGAGCAGAAGAATCTTTCTGCTGCCTTAAAAAATCTGAAAAACTACTTAAATCAGCTTTCTGCGAAAAAAATGCTGAACAAAGAAATTTTACTCCGTCTTCGGCTGGATATGGAACAGGTTGTTTTCTCTTTCTTACAAAATAACGGTATAGAGGCACACACGCTTTTTGGAACGGAAGAAACAACGTCTCTTATTTCTCATGCCTGTGAATCCTCAGCGTATATGGATCAATATCTTTCCTATCTGCTTACCAGAGCCCTTGATTACAGCAATTTCATCAACGAAGAGCACTCTGTCATTGATTTGATTTTGAATTATATTCATCAGCATTATGCGGAAGATATTACCAGAACCACCCTGTCTGACCTGGTTTATCTGAATGCGGATTATATGGCGCGTCTTTTTAAGAAGCAGACACAGAAATCCATTGTCAACTATATCACGGAATATCGGATAGAAAAGGCAAAAGAACTCCTGAACAGTCCAGATATTCCTGTGGCAACCGTTGCTTCCAAAGTGGGATATGGAAACTATTCTTACTTTTCAAAACTCTTTAAAGACCTAACCGGCTATACGCCAAATGAATACCGAAAAAAACACCTTTAAATAATAAGAGGAAGAAGCTGTTTTCTTCCAACACCTTCTTCCTCTTATTTCACCTCAAAATTCCCGTAGTAATAGACTCCGGATACAGAAGCAGTTCCGCCAGTTTCCCCTGAATTCTAATATGCACAGGCATAATTTCTCTGGTTTTATTCAACAGCACCATGACAATTTCTCCATCAGGATTTTTATAAGCAGTTACATCCATTCCTTCTGTATATTTACTATACCCGATTCTCACTGCCCCTGTATGTATATAATGGGAAAAATGTTCAAAATGCTGCTGTATCAGCTGCGGCAGCAGTTTCTTCTGAACTGTATCGTAAAGAAACGGAGCATGGCAAAAGTTCCCCACATGGTTTGGGCCTCCATGCTCGTCCAACAAGAGATTCCAGTCATAAAAAGCCGTCATTCCATGATTTAAGTCTCCAATAATCTCATGAGACAGTCTTAAGGCCCCGTTGATAACATCTTCTTCCGCAAATTTGCTGTACTCAATGCAGCTTTCTGAAATAATCAGTTTTTTATCCGGAAATTTATTTCTGACCAGTTCCAAGGCCTCAAAATGATCTCCGCTGTACCAGTGGAAAGCAATGCCTGCCACCATATCCTTTGTAGAAGAATCCATGATTTCATTAATTCTTTCATACACTCTTTCTTTATTGTGATCCCAAATAAAAATTTCTACATGTTCCAGCCCATGTGCCTTTAATGCAGGATACATAAAATCCCGTAAAAATTCTTTTTCCTCTGCTGCTGTATAAATACAGGAATCCCAAGTCTGCACTGCTTTCGGTTCATTCTGCAGAGACATTCTCTGCACCTGGAACCCTCTGTTTTCAAATTCTGAAATATACCTGCAGATATAGTCTGCCCACATTTTTCTATATTCTGGTTTTAAAGAGCCTCCAAAGGTTCTCCGCCCGTTTGTTTTCATAAAAGACGGGGGCGACCAGGGTGACAACATAAGCTTCAGCGGTTTTCCTGCAGCTCTCTGTGCGTCCTGTAGCATAGGCAGAATATATTTTTCCGTTCTTGCAAAGGAAAAAGAACGCAGTTCCGTATCCTCCTTGTCTGACATGGCCTCATACATTTCTGTAGAAAAGTCACAACTGTCCATATGCACCCGCACAATCCCGTATTTCATTTTCTGAGATGAAAAATACGTCTCTATCAACTGCTTCTTCTGCTCTTCATTCATTAGTGAATATACATAAGCAGCCGCATCGGTGATTGCTCCGCCGAATCCCTCTATTTTTTCATACTGCACCTCCGGGTACAAATTCACTACCTGATTTTCTGCTCCCCAGTCTTCTTTTAGGGCTACTACCTGATGAAATTGTTCCTTCCAGTCCCCGGTTCCATATGTGGTAAATAATTCCAGTTCCATAAATAACCTCCCGATTCCTTATTTACCCATAGTTTAGCACATTTATCTGAAAATGTAAGGAACATTTCCGACCTCTTTTTATTACTTTTCTGACTCAATTTTCCCTCTTACATTTCTTTAAAATCCCCACACCCAGCGGATACGGCCCCGTATGTACGCCAATGGTGGCTCCAATCTGTATTTCTTCCCAGGACTCCATTTTGCAGCCGTGTTCCCAAAGGGCTGATTTCAGTTCGTCCTTAAATATCTGGTATTCCTCAACAGCCAGCCCCTCCCCGGTTACCAGATTATAGTCCTCCAGGGAAATTTTGTTGCTTTCCACATAGGCAAGAAATTTTTCTATAATTTTATGCAGAGATTTTTTCCTCCCTCTGCAAAGCTCTGTAGAACCCAGTTCTGCATCACAGAAGTGGAGAATAGGCTTAATATTCAGCATACTTCCCGCCAGACATGCCGCTTTTCCGATTCTGCCGCCATGCTCCAGATATTTCAGGTCTTTTGTCGTAAAAAAGATATGCCCTGTACTACGGATTTCCTTTAATTTCTCTAAGGCCTCGTCCAACTCCGCCTCTGCATTTCTAAGACCCACGGCCTCTTTTACCAAAAGTCCCTGAAGTCCGGTCACAAGCTGGGAATCCAATATCTCAATTCTGGCTTCCGGAAATTCCTCTTCCAACTCTGCTTTTGCATTGACTGCCGCCTGCATAGAACCGCTGAATGTCTGCGTCAGACAAATGCACAGCACAGGAAGTCCCTGCTCTGCAAACGGGCGGAAAACCTCCATATAATCTTGCACAGAAGGCATGGAGGTTTTAGGATAGCAGTCCGGATTATCGGCCATCTTCTGATAAAAATCTGTAATCTTTGCTTCTTTTCCTTCTTTCAAATAATGCTCCCCGTCAAAGGATACATAAAAAGGCACAATTGAGACCTTTTCTTCTTCTGTATAACGCTCCACCAAATCACAGGAGCTGTCGCTGACAATTCCAAATTTCATTTTCTCCAGCCTTTCTTGCTTTCTTCGCAAATTTTTGTTATTCTTTCTATAAGATAATGTTACGATTGTAACACTAAATCTCTTCTAAAACAACATGCAGCCTTTAAACTGTTACAAAAAGGAGTTTTTGTTCATGAAAACCACATCTGCCTCGAAGGAATTTACCAAAAACTGCATTATGGACGCACTGCTCCAGCTTATGCAGACCCAGGATTACAACTCTATCAGCATTACAGACCTGACCAGCCGCGCCGGGGTATCCCGCATGTCCTACTATCGCCATTACAAATGCAAGGACGACATCCTCATGGACTACATGTACCGTATTGTCAAAGAATATGCCGAGGAACTGCAGGGTCCTTCCTTTCTCTCTGATTTTCAAAGTTATGAACATATCCTATACAGCCTCAAATATCTGCAGAAATACAAGGACTATGTCCTCTGTCTGAAAAAAGCCAATCGAGCTGAGATTCTGCTGAAAGGACTGGATTTATACATGATTTCCGTTACCGCCGCCCAGCAAAGCACCTCTTTGGACAAATACCGGCTTTATTACTATTCCGGCGCACTCTATAACCTTTTTATGCATTGGATAGAAGACGGTATGGAAGAAAGGCCGGAAACCATTGCCTCCCTTGTTTATGACCAGGTGAAAAACCACCGCTTTCCTGACAAAAAATCTTAAAAAATACTTGCATTTTCATTGATGTGTGATATAATTTGAAATGGTCAAAGACAATATGACATGGGCGATTTCCCGAGTGGCCAAAGGGGACAGACTGTAAATCTGCTGGCAACGCCTTCGGTGGTTCGAATCCACCATCGCCCATTGTGTTTCAAAAAGACACAAAATGCCGCAGTGGCGGAACAGGCAGACGCACAGGACTTAAAATCCTGCGGGACTTATACTCCCGTACCAGTTCGATTCTGGTCTGCGGCACTTTGATGATGTGCTTCAAAATCTTGTACAAAGTTGTACATCCTGTCATGGAAACGTACTACTGCTTCCCATAAAAATCTTCGTACAATTCATTTCCTTTTTCAATGATTTCACTCATTTTTTCTTCTGAAACACCCAGTTCCTCTCCCAACTTCTTCGCATCCGCAAAATCACTTTCTGTAAATCCGGATGTGCTTCCTACTACTTTATTATCTTTTTTTGTAATGGCCGAAGCAGAAAACTCATGACTGTCTCTCCACATAATTTCCACATAAGTATCTTCAAGTTCCATATCGCAATACAAATTGCTCAGATGAAAGTTCAAAGTAAAATCCAACAGTCCTGGCATAGATTGATTGGGAACACTATACACCACTCCATCCGCATAATTCATAGAATAGTATCCGTCTCTGTTTTTATAGAAGTCATTTTCCTGTAACTGTTCCGCGAAATTCCCCTCCAATTTACTTTTTGTATGGAAATACACGCATGAATAAATCACAAAACTTCCAACCAGCAATGCAAAAGCACTCGCTATTATCGTCAGCGCCTTTGCATATTTTCTGGTACTCTTTACTTCGCTATCAAATGTTTTTACCATAACCAAATCCTCCTTCAATAAAATATCCAAGGAAATGTGAAAACTATCACTAATCTTTACTATGGTTTCCAAATCCGGATAACTTTTTGAATTCTCCCAATTCGAGATGGTCTGCCTTGAGACGTGAAGCATCTCTGCAAAACTTTCCTGGGACAGATGTGCCTCCTTTCTTATTTTTTGAATATTCTTTCCAAGTGTCATGATAGTTCGCCTCCCTTTACGGAAATTCTATTGAAGAAAATGAATCGTGTCTATCAAAGGCCTTTTACATTGCAAAAATTCCTGTGCAAATATTCTTTGCAGCCCCTGATTTCAAAGGTTTTTCGTCCTATTTTCCAATTTTCTACTCCAGCACACACTTCACCAGGATAGCCCCATGTGCCGGCACCTCGAGATGCAGCACACCGGCCCTGCACTCGTGAATTTTTTTCACCGGACTGTACCCAAAGTCTCCGGTTACCATAAGCTGTCGGAATTTCACCGTTCTGGTTCTCGGAATCCCCAACTCCCATACGGTCAGTTCCACCATTTTCGTCTCACTGGTGTTATTCAGCGTAACCACCATTTTTTCCTTTTCTGTAAATCTTCCGTAGCTTAACTGCTGATAATCATTTGCCAGAAACCGCAGGGATCCTGTAATCAATTCCCGGTTTTCCTTGTGAATCTTTATCATTTCTTTGTGATAAGCAATCAGTTCCTTATCCTCCCGGCCCCAGGGATACGTTCTCCTGTTATCCGGGTCTGTAAAGCCGCACAAGCCCGCCTCGTCGCCGTAATAAATGGTGGGTGCTCCCGGCCAGGTCATCTGGATGGCAACTGCTTCCCGGAAAACCGCTTTATTCACGCCTGTTTCCGCCGCCTCACTTCCCAGAGTTCCCACGCGTCCTACTTTAAAGTTGGTTCTGGTCAGAAATCTGGAATGGTCATGATTGGAAAGCTCATTCATAGCTGTCATGAGAGACGGCCCATAGAAGCTGGCCATATGATACTTCATTGCCCCGATAAAGCTGTCACTGTTTCCATACATGCCCTCATTGTATTCGTCGCTGTGCTTCTCCATTCCGGTGAGGAACCAGGTCACCGGCTCCATAAAGGCGTCATAATTCATGACGGTATCCCACTGGTCTCCTTCCAGCCAGGGCCTTGCATCTCCGTAATGCTCTGCCAGAATAATGGCATTGGGATTTGCTTCCTTTACATTTTTTCGGAAATCCCGCCAGAACTGATGATTGTACGCGTCACTGTGTCCCAAATCAGCCGCCACATCCAGACGCCAGCCGTCTGCATTATAAGGCGGGGAAACCCATTTTCTTCCTATATGCATAATGTAATCATACAATTCCTTTGATTCCTCATAATTCAGCTTAGGCAGGGTAGCATGTCCCCACCACCCGTCGTAATCCTGATTATAAGGCCAGCCATTGGGATTGTTGAAGCGGAAAAAGGAGCGGTACGGGCTGTCCGCGGACACATAGGCCCCCTTTTCATACCCCTGCTGGTTTTCGTAAATCCGCTCTCTGTCCAGCCACTTATTAAAGGAACCACAGTGATTGAACACACCGTCTAAAATTACCTTCATTCCTCTTTTATGAATTTCTTCCACCACTTCTGCGAAGAAGGCATTGCTGGCTTCCAGATTATTCTTTCCGGTCACACGGCAGATATAACGGGAAGCATGGGAATTGTCCTTATCCCAGTCTGCCAGCACCTCACCTCCATCATGGACAATTTTCCCATAATGAGGGTCAATGTAGTCATAATCCTGAATGTCATATTTGTGATTGGAGGGGGATACAAACAGCGGGTTGAAATAAATAACCTCCACGCCCAAATCCTGGAGATAGTCCAGTTTATCCATGACCCCCTGCAAATCCCCTCCATAAAAGTCCCTGACGTCCATAGCCTGGGGCGGACGGTTCCAGTCTTCTATCTTCTGTACTTTTTCATTAATATAACAATACTCTCCGGTTACCACATCATTGGACGGGTCGCCGTTACAGAACCGGTCTGTAAAAATCTGATACATGACGGCTCCCTTGGCCCAGTCCGGCGTTTGAAATCCCGGCACAATCCCGAAGGAATAATGCTCATCTATCTCCCTGGTAATCCCTGCCTGGTTATAATAGCAGTGGATTTTTCCGGAAATAATCTCAAAAAAATAACGGATTGATTCGTTCTGCAGTTCTACGTCTGTTCCGTAATAATCAAAACCGTCTTTTGTATTTATCAGCTTCATCTGCTGTTTTTTTTCTCCTGATACCAGATAAACGGCATCTACGTTCTTCTCCTTTGTCCGGATACGGATATTCACCGTATCTCCCGGTTCCGGTTCTGCCGGCGTCCGGTAATTTTCCGTTTCATCGCTGAACACGGCACGTTTATGAAAAGCCGAGCGCATATTTGCCACATATTCCTGAATCCTTTTTGTTTCTGCCAGATTATTGTAATCCATACTGAATCCTCTCTATTCTCGCGCAAAGCACAGAAATATTTCCTGATTTGCCGAATTTCTGTCATGCTTTTATTTTATCCCACCCAATCTGCATATACAACTACTTTTTCCCGAAAACATCATCTTTTCACAGCTTTTCCGGATAAAGTAAAAACGCCAATCTTTCGACTGGCGTTTTTGGAGAAGGTATTTCTTCTTATGGGGTGTAGCAAAAACTATATAATGTATT
>OLNH01000059.1_pt1 | contig 102487 bp, 96 predicted proteins | sample 1643101 | NCBI WGS metagenome assembly OLNH01 (sample SAMEA3136758, study PRJEB25190) | human gut metagenome | biome: human gut; feature: human-associated habitat; material: faeces | place: Austria | collected 2013 | reverse complement strand
ACCACCATCATCTATCAGTTCTTTTACAAGTTTTCTTGCTTTATTGGCACGTTTGAATTCAAATCCAAATCGTAACAATCTGTCTTTATAAAAAACAACCACCTTGTCCACTTTATTTTGAGATATTCGTTTCATAAGTTCTTTTCTATCTAAATTAGGTTTTACATTCATAACTTGATTTAATTGCTCATGCGAATAATATCTATATCCATTACTGGAAGTGTGATGTGGATGAAGTTTACCCTTTTTATCCCAATTCCTTAATGTTTGAGCCGATACACCTAATATTTTTGAAAATTTATTGATAGAATAATATTTACTCATAAACAAATCCTCCATATAATATTTATAATTTATTCTACCAATAAAAATTATAAAATCCAACATATATTTATAATTTTTTATAAGCCTATTTTAACAGTTAAACACCTTCCTTATTATAGCAGTTAATAGTTATTTTCATTATAACACGATTGATAGCCTGAAGCTATCAAAAAACACTAAAAGATATATTGGAAGTATCAATCAATATGGAATATAATATAGCCATAAGGTTGTTAAAAAATTAACTTTTGGGTGAATGAAACTAATAACAAGCATATTATTTAAGGAGTAAAATTATGGCAGAGAGAATCACAGGACATACTGAATTAATCGGATTAATGGCTTATCCAATCAGACATTCAAGCTCACCTGCAATGCATAATGAAGCATTCGCAACATTAGGACTTGACTATGCATACTTAGCATTCGAAGTTGACAACAGCACATTAGAGGATGCAGTCAAAGGACTTCGTGCTTTAAAGATGGTTGGATCTAACGTATCAATGCCGAACAAAACAGTTGTAGGACAGTACTTAGACGAGTTATCTCCAGCAGCTAAAATGGCAGGAGCTGTTAACACGATCGTAAATGACAACGGAAAACTGATCGGACATATCACAGACGGTATCGGATACATGCAGTCATTAAAAGACAACGATATTGATGTGATCGGTAAAAAAATGACAATCGCTGGTGCTGGTGGAGCTGCGACAGCAATCGAGATTCAGGCTGCATTAGACGGTGTCAAAGAAATGTCAATCTTCAATATCAAAGATAAATTCTGGGCTAATGCTGAAGAAACAGTAAAGAAGATCCGTGAAAACACAGATTGTATCGTAAATCTTTACGATCTTGATGACAAAGATAAATTAAGAGAAGAAATCGCAGACAGCTACTTATTCGCACAGGCAACTGGTGTAGGAATGAAACCATTAGAAGGACAGACAGTTGTTCCTGATGAAACATACTTCCGTCCAGACCTGATCGTAACAGATACAGTTTACGCTCCAAGAGAGACAGAAACATTAAGACTTGCTAAGAAAGCTGGATGTAAGACAATGAACGGTCTTGGAATGATGTTATTCCAGGGAGATGCTGCTTTCCATTTATGGACAGGAAAACATATGCCGATCGACCATATGAAAGAAGTATTAGATATCAAATATGACTAAGATCAGTCATAACCATATAGCAAACGAGAGGAATTATTAAAATGGATAAAAAATACATACCAAGTGCCTTAGTTCTTTATCTGAACTATTTCATTCATGGAATCGGATGTTCCATCTTAAGTCAGCAGGTAGTAAAAGAAATGCTCGCAAGCCAGTGGGGATTAAAAGATGTTATGGCAGTAACCTCCATTGCAGCAGCATTAGGATTGGGACGTTTGATCTCCCTTCCATTTGCAGGACCTTTATCTGACAAATTAGGACGTCGTTTATCAGTGATCATTGGATGTGCTTCATACGTTATTTTCTTAGTAGGGATCGCATTCTCACCAAATACAACAATTGCTTATATCGCAGCAGTTCTTGGTGGTATCGCGAACTCATTCTTAGATACAGCAACATACCCAGCTGTAACTGAAATTATTTACAAATATACAGGTATCGCAACAATGGGGATCAAATTCTTCATTTCTGTTGCACAGTTATTAATGCCTTTCTTCTTAGGTGTTGTAGCAGGAACAAGCATGTCATACTTAATGCTTCCAGTTATCGCTGGTGTATGCATCGGTATCATGGGAATCTTAGCAATCTTTGCTCCATTCCCAGCAACATCTGAAGCAGGAAAATCTGAATCTTTCATCAGCAACTTAAAGAATGCACATTTCTCTATTGAGAGTATTGCATTGATCCTGATCGGATTCACAAGTACAGCTACATTCCAGTTATGGTTAAACTGTGCTCAGACATTTGGTACTGAAATTGCAAAAATCCCATCTCAGAACGTATCTGTGATGCAGACATACTATTCTGCAGGTACAATGGTAGCATTATTCGTAACAAGTGTATTGATCACAAAATTCAAACAGGTAAGATTCCTAGTGATCTACCCAGCGATCTCTCTTGTAATGTTAGCATTAGTTTACATTATTAAGACACCTATGATTTGCTATGTTGGAGCATTCGTGATCGGATATGCAGCAGCAGGCGGAGTACTTCAGATGGCAACAGCCGTTGTAAATGATCTGTTCCCTAAAATCAAAGGAACAATCACAAGTTTAGTTATGATCGCATCTAGCTTATGTAACTACACAATCTTAACAGCAGCTGCAAAAATGACATCTACAAGCGTAATCATGATGAATATCGTAATTACAGCAATCGGAATCTTATTAGCACTTTTCGTAAACGTAAGATATGGTGTATTATTAAAGAATGCAGAAGAAGCATCTAAAAATTAATTAGTATTGGTAACAGGAACTCCCGAGGTTTATGCTTCGGGAGAATGTTCAGACAATAGGAGGAAAATTGTCAATGAATACAGTAAAAGTAAGAAATGTTGAAATCGGAAGCGGAGTTCCTAAAATCTGTGTACCTATCGTAGGTGTTACAAAAGATGAGATCATCGCAGAAGCGAAAACATTTGACAGCATCCCAGTAGACGTTGTTGAATGGCGTGTTGACTGGTTCGAAGGAGTTTTCGAATTTGATAAAGTAGAAGATGTATTAAAAGATTTAAGAGAAGCTTTAGGTGAAACACCAATTCTTTTCACATTCCGTACATCAAAAGAAGGTGGAGAAAAAGCAATCGAAGCCGAACCTTATAAAGAATTAAATATCGCTGCTGCGAAAACAGGATATGTTGATCTTGTAGACGTAGAAGCATTTACAGGGGATGAGATCGTAAAAGAGATCGTAGCAGCAGCTCACGAATGTGGAGTAAAAGTTGTTGCATCTAACCATGATTTTGACAAAACACCTGAAAAAGATGAAATCGTAAGAAGACTTTGCAAAATGCAGGAACTTGGTGCTGATATTCCTAAGATCGCAGTTATGCCAACTTGCAGACGTGACGTATTAACACTTCTTTGTGCAACAGAAGAAATGTATACAGAACATGCAGATCGTCCGATCATCACAATGTCTATGGCAGGAACAGGGCTGATCAGCCGTCTTTGCGGTGAAGTATTCGGATCTGCTCTTACATTCGGAGCAGCGAAAAAAGCATCTGCACCTGGACAGGCAGCAGTCAATGACTTAAATAATATGCTTCAGTTCCTTCATGAAAATCAGGGATTATAAGAACTGAATCTTTAAAAATTAAATGCAGAAGAGGAGAAGATTCTTGGTTATTCTTTTCCTCTTTTTTAAATACATAAAAAATATTTGCTGAAATCCTATTTTTTCGGTATAATTTAGTAGGGCAAATCGTTAAAGTTTTGCCATAGTTTGTGAAAATAAAGACTTTTGTTATAGAAAGTAGAAAGAGGTGAATCATGCTAAAATGGCTTGATGAGAATCTGGAAGAATTTCTAATGGTAGCATTATTGATTGCAATGACAGTGATCATGGGAATCCAGGTATTTGCAAGATATGCACTTGGAGCTTCCCTTTCATGGTCAGAGGAACTGACAAGATATTTGTTTATCTGGTCAGGCTTTATCAGTGTTAGTTATTGTACTAAGAAATGTATTTCCATTAAAATTGAACAGTTTGTAGCAATGTTTCCAAGAAGAGGGAAAGCATTGTTTAAAGTGGTGAACCACACGATCGAACTTGCCTTGTTTTTATATCTGATTCCATATGCAGTTCTTTATCTAAAGAGTGCATTTGAAAGTGGACAGGTAAGTCCCGCATGTCAGATTCCAATGTATTATATTCAGGCAGCCCCGCTGTTTAGTTTTGTTTTAGTAGCATTTCGTATCATCCAGCGTTGGATCATTGAATTTAAGATTGTGATCCGCAAAGATGAAGAAAAGGAGGAAAAATAAATGTCAGCAGCAGTCGTATTTTTACTCTTCTTTGTTTGTTTGATCATTGCAATTCCGATTTCAATCGCCCTTGGGATCGTATCTGTACTTCCAGGAGCATTTGATCCGTCATTTACAGCAAGTGGACAGTTTGTTATTCGTTCTATGCTTGGAGGAATCGACAGTTTCCCATTACTTGCAGTTCCAATGTTCGTATTATCTGGAATGATCATGGCAAAAGGTGGAATCTCTAAGAAGATTTTTGATGTTTTTGCATTTTTTATTGGAAAATTAACGGCAGGAATGCCATGTGCAGTAATTGTAACCTGTTTATTTTATGGAGCAATCTCAGGATCTGCACCTGCAACTGTAGCAGCAGTAGGAAGTATGACAATTCCAATCTTAGTTCGTTTAGGATATGACAAGTCATTTTCAACAGCAATCGTAGCAGTTGCGGGCGGGCTTGGAGTTATCATACCGCCAAGTATCCCATTTATCATGTATGGTATGGCATCTGGGGAATCTGTAAGTGATCTGTTTATGGCAGGAGTTGTACCAGGATTATTGATTGGTGCTTTATTGATGGTGTATGCCATTTATTATTGTAAAAAACATGGAGAAGATAAGGAAAAGATCGCAGCAGAGATTGATCAGTTACATGCAAAGGGATTTATTGGAGTATTTAAAGAAAGCTTTTTTGCAATCTTAAGTCCGGTTATCATCCTTGGATGTATTTACACAGGAATCGCATCCCCAACAGAAGCAGCGGTTATTTCTGTATTTTACTCTTTAGTAGTCAGTTTATTTATCTATAAATCCATGAAATTTAAAGATATCTGTGGAATCATGGTAGAAGGTGTGAGAACATATGCACCTATTCTGTTTATCTTGGCAGCATCCATTGCATTCTCAAGAGTATTAACATTGATGCGTGTACCACAGTCCATTAGTGCATGGATCTTAGGTAACTTCCATAATAAGATTGTGATCTTGCTTGTGATCAATATATTCTTGTTGATCGTAGGTATGGTCATGGATACGACACCAGCTATTCTTATTTTGACACCAATTTTATTACCGATCGTTACAGCAATCGGTATGAATCCGATTCATTTTGGTGTTATGATGGTTGTAAACCTTGCAATTGGTTTCGTTACACCACCAATTGGAGTCAACTTATTTGTGGCATCATCCTTAACGGATATTCCAGTGATGAAGATCGCACAGAAAGCAATGCCGTTGATCGTCTGCTTCCTTGTTGCATTACTTCTGATCACATTTATTCCACAGATCAGCCTGGCACTTTTATAAGGAGGTTTAGGATTTCATGAGAAAAATCATAAAAAGATCCGTCGTAGTTCTTCTTGCAGGAGTCTTATTATTCAGTTTATCTGGATGCAAGAAGAAACAAAAGAAAGACGAAGTACAAAGATATGCATGGCCGCTTGGAACTTCCAGTCCGGAAGATACGGTAACGCAGCTTTATGCAGAGAAGTTTGCAAAAGAAGTTTCCAGATTAAGTCATGGAAAGATGAAGATCGAAGTTTATCCAAACAGTACACTCGGAGGAGACCGTGAGCTTCTTGAGAGTTGTAAAGATGGGGATATCCCATTTGTCGTACAGAATACTGCACCACAGGTAACATTCCTTCCAGATACCGCAGTATTTGACCTGCCAAGTGCATTTACAACGATCCAACAGGCAAGAGCAGCTGTTGATAATGAAGAGTTCTATCAGAAGATGGAGAAAGTATATCAGAAGGGTGGATACAAATTACTTGGATATGCCGATCAGGGATTCCGTGTTATGTCTACCAATAAGAATGTTAAGAGTATTAACGACTTCAAAGGGCAGAAGATCCGTACGATGGAGAACAGCTATCATTTGAAGTTCTGGAAGACACTTGGAGCGAATCCAACACCAATGACGTTCAGCGAAGTTTATATCGGACTTCAGCAGGGAACGATCGATGCACAGGAGAATCCTTACGAAGTTATCGTTTCCAGCAAATTATATGAACAGCAGGATTATGTTGTAGAGACAAACCATCTGCCACATTATATTTCGCTGATCGTCAGTGATGAATTCTATAACAGTCTGTCAAAAGACCAGCAGAAGATCATCGATCAGGCATCGCAGACAGCGAAAGTGTATGCAAGAGAAGCATCTGACAAGAGAATCGCAGACCGTATCAAAACCATTGAAGACAGTGGTACAAAGATTGTGAAACTTGATGCAAAGACACAGAAAGAGATGCGTAAGCAGGCACGGCCAGTTTATGATGCGATTAAGAAGAGTATCTCAAAAGATATTTATAATGCATATTTAAGTGGTGTAGAGAAATAAAATGAATGATATGAGACTAGAATTTTTGAAAAAACTGGTCTCATATTTTGTTTTCTTCTTGCTAATTGTAAAAAGCTGTTATAAAATAAACAAGATTGAACAATGTAAAGATGTAAAAAGGAAGATAAATTATGTTTCAGAAATTCTACCCGTCCGAAGATATCAGAAGTACTTATGATATTGATTTCGAACGATACTACAAAGAAGGATATCGAGGAGTGATCTTTGATGTCGATAATACGTTAGTACCACACAATGCACCAGCAGATGAACGTGCAAAGAAGTTATTTAAGAGACTGGATGCGATGGGGATGCAGTATTGTTTTACAAGTAACAATAAAGAACCAAGAGTGAAAGCGTTCTGCGAGGCAGTTGGTGGAAAACATTATGTATACAAAGCAAATAAACCATCGATCAAAGGATATGAGACAGCAATGAAATTGATGGGAACGGATAAGAAGAATACATTCTTCGTTGGAGATCAGTTGTTTACAGATGTTTATGGAGCGAACAGAACAGGTATACATAGTATTCTTGTAACACCGATGAATCCGAAAGAAGAGATTCAGATCGTCATAAAGCGTTATTTTGAAAAGATTGTGTTGTGGCAGTACCGTAAGAAAAAACATTAATGAAATAATAAAAAACATGGGTCAGATCTTTGTTATCTGGCCCATGTTTTTTATTATTTACAATATATTTTTTATCTTTCAAAGAAAGGTTTGAAATCAAAATTATGATCTTAGATGAAATCCTGACGTTCTAATGCAACTAAAATGTCACGACCTTCTTTTACACCTTCGATGATACGACGTGTCTGAGCACTGTCACCGATATTAAGTACTTCAACACCTTCATAGATGAAGTGGTTGTATAATTCCTGAAGAGAAGGAGTTGCAGACTGCATTCCAAGACATACAAATCCATAATCGAAGTCTAATTCAAGATCTTTATAGTCATGTCTTACAATAAAGCTGTGATCTTTAACTTCTAATAAAGAAGCGTTTGGATACTGATTTACTTTATTCTTATTCATGAATTCGATAGAACCAGTCTTAGTGATAAAGTCAAGGTTCTCACCGAAGTGAGCTTTCTGCTCAACGATCGTTACATCAGCTTTTCTAGGAACAAAGAATTCAACAACGTCAAGTCCTACGTTACCACCACCGATCACAACAACTTTCTTACCAGATAAATCTTCTGGATAAGAATCTACGTGATCTACCAGATCAAAGATCGTAGATACATTACCTGCTTCTAAGTTCTCCTTTAATCCAGGAATATTTGGAAGAAGAGGAACGGATCCTGTTGCGTTAACAACGATATCTGGTTTGAAACCTTCGATAAATTCGATAGAAGCTTCTGTATTCTTACAGATAAACAGGTTCTTAAGTTTCATTGCACGACGTTCTAAGTACTGAGGGAAATATCCAAGACGCTGTTTGTTAGGCATCTTTCCTACACGTCTGGCAAGTCCACCGAGTTCTCCTGATTTCTCGATCAGAACAGTTGCACATCCAACTTCAGCAGCTGTGCATGCAGCTTCAAGACCAGCAGTACCACCACCAACAACGACAACGTTACATGGTTTCTTTAATTTCTTATCTTTATATAATGAACCTGAAATAAGAGCAGGATTGATGCTGCATCTGATAGGTTCATCCCCTAATGTTGCTGTACATCCATTGTTACATGAGATACAACGATTGATATCATCTGTGTTACCAAACTGAACTTTATTTACCCATTCAGGATCAGCGATCAGTCCACGTCCGATTGCGATCAGATCTGCTTCACCATCTTCAAGAATACGGTTTGCAACTTCTGGTTCACGGATATTACCACTTGTCTGACAAGGCTTTCCAGTCTTTTCTTTGATTGATTTAGACATATAAGATTTCCATCCATCTGGAAGGTAATCTGCATCATACTGGTACTGGATAGAACATGTAAGTCCAGCAGAAACATCAAATACATCAACGTAATCTTTGAAATATTCAACGATCTCTAATGTATCATCTAATGTGTTACCACCTTCAGCAAGTTCATCAGCACTGATTCCTAAGAAGATAGGAATATTTTCACCAACTGTCTCACGAACAGCTTTTAATACTAATGTAGTGAAACGTGCACGATTCTCTTTAGATCCACCAAATTCATCAGTACGGTCATTTGTTGTTGGAGATAAGAACTGGTTTAATAAATAACCATGTCCAGCCTGAATCTCAACAGCATCAAATCCTGCTGTAACTGCACGTTTTGCTGCTTCAGCAAATTTATCAACGATCGTGTAGATTTCATCTGTTGTTAAAGCACGAGGAATATCACCACCAACTCTGGATGGAATATCAGATGCAGATACTGGCTGGATGTTTGTCATCTTACCATTTGCTACAGAACCAGCATGGTTTAATAAGATGCTGATTTTGGATCCGCAGTCATGGATGCTTTCACATAATCTGTATAATCCAGGAATATAGTTATCGTGGTCGATACGAAGCTGGTATGATCCGCTTGCTCCCTGTGGTGAATAAACACTCGCAGCTTCAATTGTGATCAGACCTGTTCCGCCCTTTGCACGCTGTTTATAATAATCAATGATTCTCTCATTTACTTCTCCGGTATGCTCAGCAAAATTTGTTCCAATGGGAGTCATGACAATTCTGTTCCTTAATGTCATAGATTTTACTGTGTACGGTTCAAATAATTTACGGAAATTCTTTGCTGCCATAATTATGATCCTCCAATTTGCTTAATAGTTTTCTAAAAATAATTATAGCAAAGTAGATATATAAATGCAATGAAGAATATGGTATACTATCCATAAATAAATTTTATGAATTGAAAGGGAATAGATTATGAATTTGAATCATTTGTACTATTTTCGGGCATTAGCTAAGGAAGAACACTATACTAGAACTGCAGATATGCTGTCCATTACGCAGCCAAGTTTAAGTCATGCGATCTCATGTCTTGAGAGTGAATTAGGAGTGAAATTATTTGAAAAACAGGGGAGAAATGCAAAATTAACGAAATATGGAGCATTGTTTTTACGTTATGTGGAGCAGTCGCTGGATATGTTGGATGAAGGAAAAAGGGTGGTAACAGAAACATCAGGAACCAGCGGTGGATTTATTGATATGGGGTATATCTTTACTTTGGGAAGTCATTTTATTCCAAATCTGATCAAAGGTTATCTGGAAGAAAAAGGGAAGAATCATATTCATTTTTCATTTGGACAGGGAACGACGAAGAAAATCGTGGAAGAATTAAAAGATGGGAAATATGATCTTGCATTTTCTTCTTATGTGGAAGGGGAAGATGAACTTGAATTTATTCCGGTTGGTCAGGAAGAACTGGTTTTGATCACACCAAAGGACCATCCATTGGCTCAAAAGGAAGAAATCGATCTTCTGGATACAATTGAATATGATTACGTATATTTTACAAAGAACAGTGGATTAAGGCCAGTGATCGACAGTTGTTTTTCAAGGATTAAAAGGCAACCAACGATTGCATATGAAGGGGAAGAAGATTCTTCTGTTGCAGGGCTTGTTGCAGCAGGATTTGGAATTGCGATTGTTCCAAAGATTCCGCTTCTTGATACAATGGATGTGTGTGTTCGTCCGATCATATCACCAGAGATCGAACGATATATATATCTTGTACTAAAAAAAGAAAAATATCTGACACCGGTTGTGAAAGATTTTATTTCATTTATCACAGATCAAAGTGAATTTGCCTAAATTATAGAGGTAATGAATTGAAAAAATATAGGAATGTATGATATACTGAACAAGACCACACTTCGTTATCTGAGAAGTATGGGGACATTTAGTATAGAAAAGGAAAGAACAAGAAGATGAGTCAGTTAGAAGAGATTAGAGAGAGATTAGATCTGTGTGATAAGAAGATTGTCTCTGTATTAGAAGAGAGAATGGATATCATCAAAGAGATCATGGTCTACAAGAAAGAGAATGGATTGCCAATCCTTCAGCCAGAACAGGAAAAGAGACAGCGTAAGATGCTGCTCACACATGTGGATGAGAATACCTATAAGGATGAGATTCTTGATATATTTACTTATATTGTAGAAAACAGCAGAAGAATTCAGGCAAAGACATTATTTACACATAACATCTTATTGATCGGATTTATGGGAGCAGGTAAGAGTACTGTTTCTACATATTTAAGTAAGATCCTTGCATCTCCACAGGTAGAGATGGATGAAGAGATCGTGAAGAAAGAAGGAATGTCTATCAATAAGATTTTTGAAGAATATGGAGAGACATATTTCAGAAACTGTGAGACAAACCTTTTGATTGAGCTTCAGAAGAAGAATAACCAGATCATCTCCTGTGGTGGTGGAGTTGCGCTTCGTGATGAGAACGTTGCTGAGATGAAGAAGAATGGAAAGGTCGTTTTATTAACAGCATCTCCAGAAGTGATCTTAGAGCGTGTCAAAGACAATGATGACAGACCATTATTACGTGGGAATAAGAATACTGAATTTATTTCTAATATGATGGAACAACGCCGTCCAAAGTACGAAGCGGCAGCAGATGTTGTAGTGAACACAGATTATAAGACTGTGGAAGAGATCGCAGAAGAGATCGTTGTGAAGTTAACAAGAGATGCAGATTAATCAGTAACATACAAGTTTTGCCCCTGTTTATGGGCAGATGGAGGATGAGCGAATGCATGGATTTACCCAGTATACACCAACAAGAATCATTTTTGGAAAAGAGACACAGAAGCAGGCAGGAGAACTTGCGAAAAGCCTGAAAGCTTCCAAAGTATTCGTTGTCTATGGTGGAGGAAGTGTTGTAAGAAGCGGATTACTTGATGAGGTAACTGCTTCATTAGAAGAAGCCGGTCTTGAATATATGACAGTTGGAGGCGTGAAGCCGAATCCAAGGCTTTCATTTGCGAGAGAAGCAGTGAAGAAATCCATTGAATTTGGAACGGACTTTGTATTGGCAGTAGGTGGAGGAAGTGTGATCGATACCTCAAAGGCTGTTGCACATGGAACAGCGAATCCGGATACAGATATCTGGGAGTTCTGGTCTAAGAAACAGACAGTGAAGAAATCTCTTCCTGTTGGAGTTGTATTAACACTTGCAGCGGCAGGAAGTGAGACAAGCGATTCAGCAGTACTTACGAATGAAGAGACGAAGATCAAGAGAGGTCTTTCCACAGATTTCAACCGCCCGGCATTTGCGATCATGAATCCTGAACTTACATATACATTACCAAAGTATCAGGTAGGATGCGGCATTGTGGATATTATGATGCATACATTGGATCGTTATTTTACACAGACAGAGAATAATGAACTGACAGACGAGATTGCAGAAGGTCTGCTTCGTACAGTAATCAGGAATGGTGCGGTTGCGATTAAGGATTCACACGATTATAATGCGATGAGTGAGATCATGTGGGCAGGAAGTCTTTCACACAACGGAATTACAGGACTTGGAGCTGAGAAAGACTTTGCAGTGCATCAGTTAGGACATGAACTGAGTGCGAAGTTTGATATTGCACATGGGGCAAGTTTATCCGCTGTCTGGGGAGCATGGGCAACTTATGTATATGATGCAAAACCAGCCAGATTTGCGCAGTATGCAAGAAGAGTCTGGAATGTGGAAGAAGCTGACGATGTGAAGGCAGCACAGGAAGGAATCCGAAAAACAGTTACATATTTTGCATCACTTAATATGCCGACAAGTTTTCGTGAGGCGAAAGAAATTGGTTCAAAAACAGACGAAGAAGTGAAGCAAATGGCACATGGATGTTCCTATGAAGGAACCAGAACGATCGGTTCTTTTAAGGTCTGTGATGAGAATGACATATACGAAATCTATAAATTAGCAAATAAATAGTTGATTCAACTATAGATTTAAGATAAAATAAAAAAAGATATAATTTAAGGAGGACAATTATAATATGGTTACAGCAGGAGATTTTAAGAATGGATTAACAATTCAGTTCGAGAATAATATTTACCAGATCATCGAATTCCAGCATGTAAAACCTGGAAAGGGAGCAGCGTTCGTACGTTGTAAATTAAAAAATATCAAGAACGGTGGAGTTGTTGAGAAAACATTCCGTCCAACAGAGAAATTTGAAAACGCTCATATCGAACGTAAAGAAATGCAGTATCTGTACAATGATGGAGAATTATTCTACTTCATGGATAACGAAACATTTGATCAGATCGCATTAGGACCAGATGTTATCGGAGATTCTTTAAAATTCGTTAAAGAAAACGAAAACGTTACGATCGTTTCTCACGCAGGGAATGCATTCCAGGTTGAGCCACCAATCTCTGTAGAATTACTTGTTACAGAATGTGAACCAGGAGAAAAAGGAAACACAGCACAGGGTGCTACAAAACCATGTATCGTTGAAACAGGTGCTCAGGTAATGGTACCATTATTCGTTAACGAAGGTGATACGTTAAAGATCGATACAAGAACTGGAGAATATTCTTCAAGAGTATAATCTTGTTATGAAAGATAAGAATCGTGGAATTATATGCATCATACTGTCAGCTTTTTCCTTTGCCCTTATGGCATTGTTTTTAAAGCTGTCAGGAGATCTTCCAGCGATCGAGAAGAGTTTTTTCCGCAATTTAGTTGCGGTGGTCATTGCATTTATCATGATCATTCGTAGCAAGGAAAAGATTCAGATTCAGAAAAGAAATTTGCATTGGTTTATTCTAAGGTCCCTTTTTGGGACCTTAGGTATTTTCTGCAACTTTTATGCGGTAGATCACCTGGTGCTTTCAGATGCTTCATGTCTAAATAAGTTATCGCCATTTTTTGTTATTGTATTTTCTTATTTAGTACTGAAAGAGAAGATCACACCGACACAATGCGCATGCGTGATCGCAGCTTTTGTCGGTAGTTTATTTATTGTAAAACCAAGTTTCGCAGGCGGGATGACACCAGCAGCTGTGATCGGCTTTGCAGGGGGAATGTGTGCAGGTTTTGCATATACCTGTGTGAGAAAACTTGGACTTAGAGGAGAAAGAGGACCAATGATCGTGCTTTTCTTCTCAACATTTTCTATGTTGGCGTGTGTACCATATTTGATCATGGATTTTCATCCGATTTCAGCAAGGCAGTTATTCTTTTTGGTATTAACAGGATTAGCTGCTGCAGGAGGACAGTTTGGAGTCACAGCGGCATATACGTATGCACCAGCAAGGGAAATTTCTGTATATGATTACACACAGATCATGTTCTCAGCAATTATGGGGCTTCTCGTTTTTGGACAGCTTCCAGATATGCTGAGTTTTGTAGGATATTGTGTGATCATTGCAGCAGGAGTGATTATGTTTCTTTATAATAAGAGACGTGGAGGAAATTAGATGAAATTCATATCATGGAATGTCAATGGGATCAGAGCATGTGTGAAGAAAGGATTTTTGGATTTTTTCAATGAGACAGATGCCGATATTTTCTGCATTCAGGAAAGTAAGATGCAGGAAGGCCAGCTTGACCTGAATCTTCCGGGATATCACCAGTACTGGAATTATGCAGTGAATAAGGGATATTCAGGAACAGGCATTTTTACAAAAGAAGAACCGATCAGCGTTTTTTATGGTCTTGGGATAGAAGAACATGATCAGGAAGGACGTGTGATCACACTGGAGTTTAAAGATTATTACTTTATCACAGTGTATACACCGAATTCACAAAGTGAACTGGCAAGACTTTCTTATCGAATGAAGTGGGAAGAGGATTTTCTTGCTTATTTGAAGAAGTTAGAAGAGAAGAAGCCGGTGATCTTTTGTGGCGATCTGAATGTTGCAGTCGAGGAGATCGATCTTAAGAACCCAAAGACAAATAGAAAAAATGCTGGTTTCACGGATGAAGAACGTGAAAAAATGAGAACAATCCTTAGCAATGGATTTATCGATACCTTCCGTTATTTATACCCAGACCAGACAGGAATCTATTCCTGGTGGTCTTACCGCTTCAATGCGAGAAAGAATAACGCAGGGTGGCGCATTGACTATTTTATTGTATCAGAGTGTTTAAAAGATCGTATCAGTGATGCGAAGATCTTAACAGATGTGATGGGATCAGATCACTGTCCGATCGAGTTGGATTTCAAATGAAAATTACAGACTGTGGATTGAAACAGATAATAAGAACAGAAAGAGGTAAAATCAGATGGTAGAATTAACAAACAAAGAATTCTTTCAGGATTTAGATCAGACAATTGCAGCTCAATTATTTGAACAGACAACGTATCCATGGGAGATTCTTCCATTGATCAAAGATTTTGTACTGGAAGTTGGACCAACACTATCAGCAGATGAATATGATCAGGTAGAAGAAGATGTATGGATCGCGAAAAGTGCAACGATCGCCAAGACGGCAACGATCAATGGACCAGCGATCATTGGTCCAGATACAGAAGTGCGCCCAGGAGCATTTATCAGAGGAAATGCATTGATCGGGGCAGGATGTGTTGTAGGAAATTCTACAGAGATCAAGAATGATATTTTATTTAATAATGTTCAGGTGCCTCATTACAATTATGTAGGAGATTCTATTTTAGGATATAAGTCTCATATGGGAGCTGGATCCATCACATCGAATGTAAAATCTGACAAGACAAACGTCGTGATCAAAAACGGAGAAGAAAAGATTGAGACTGGAAGAAAGAAGATCGGTGCGATCTTAAGTTCTCGTGTAGAAGTAGGATGCGGAACTATCTTGAATCCAGGATCAGTGGTTGGTCATGATACCAATATTTATCCATTATCTATGGTACGTGGATGTATCGCACCAAACAGCATCTATAAGAACGCAGGAGAGATCGCTCAAAAACGATAGGACCTGTAATGGAGGGAAACCATATGAAAGGTGCAAAATATATACTAACAGCAGCGGTGATCGCAATGAGCAGCGTGATGATGACGGGATGCTTTAAGCCGTCAAAAGATGCTGTCGTGGAATCAAAATATTATCAGAGTCTTAAAGATCAAAGAGATAAACTGTCTGTTCAGTTAAAAGAAGAAAAGAAAAAAACAAATTCACTAAATAAGAAGATCAAAGCAATCCATGCAACTTCTGGAGATCAAAAGATTGCAGACTACAAAAGTCGTGTCAAAGACAGCAGGATCATTAAAGTTGACTTTGCAACGAATACGATCAAGAATCAGAGTTTTGCAGTAACGAATATTCCTGTCTGCAAATATGTAAAGAAGATTGTAACTGGATGTAATCGAATGATCGGAATCACACCAACCGATGTAGAGAAGCAGTATAAACAAAGTTATTCTTATGCGTTGATTGATGAAGATAATACAACGTTTGAATTCAAAGTATATGGTGACAGTTATATTGTGTTTGATGAGATTCCAGAGAATGTTTACGCATATAATGGTGCTTCAACCGTTGGAGATGCGTTGATCGATGCCAAAGAGCAGAAGAATTACAGTAACGTAGCAGCAAGAATTGCAGATGCCCAGATTGTTGTAACAGATAAGAAGATGAAATTTAATGATACAGCGATCAAAGTATCTAAGATTATTGAGAAAGCGAAGAAGTTATCTGGAAAAGATGCCACACTGGATACAGCCTCATGGAATGAGTATCGTTTCTATACAAGTGGTACATTAACAAAAATACTTCTCGGAGATCGTACTGTCATTGGAATCGAAGATAAGAATGGAAAACAGACTTTTTATCAGATCAGTGACAAACAAAAGAAGAATCTGAAAAAATATATGAAATAATAAATGAAAGAAAGACGTTTTGACGTATTGAAAACATATGTCAAAACGTCTTTTTTTCGTGCTTTTATGAGCAAAGATGAACATAATAAAAATTTCTTTGAATCAGTTATTATAAATTTTTATAACGATATTTGTTGACATGTATACAGAAATCTTATATAATCCAATTCATACAAAACATACAGAAATAGTATGGAATTAAAATAAAGGAGAAGAAACCATGAAAATAAGACAACAAAGAACTATAGAAAAGAATATCTGTAAGAAAATGATCCTTTTAAGTTTCTGTATGATTCTTATGGTTTCTATGGAAGGATGTGGAAATAAGAGAAAAGAAAATCTTACGATCACAAATGTCTCTTATGATCCGACAAGAGAGTTTTATGAGAAATACAACAAAGATTTTATCAAATATTATAAAGACAAATATGGAAAGAAAGTCGAAGTGATCCAGTCCCACGGTGGTTCTGGAAGTCAGGCAAGATCAGTAGTAGAAGGAAGCAATGGTGATGTTGTAACACTGGCCTTAGAACATGATATTTCGCTGATCGAACAGACAGGACTTATAAATAAAGGGTGGCAGAAGAGATTTTCAAATGATTCTGCACCATATACGTCAACGATCGTCTTTCTTGTAAGAAAAGGAAACAAGAAAAGCATCAAAGACTGGAAAGACTTGATCAAAAAAGGAGTGGAAGTCATCACACCAGATCCAAAGAGCAGCGGGGGTGCTTGCTGGAACTTCTTAGCAGCTTATGGTTATGCGATTGATACTTATCACGATCAGAAAAAGGAAGAACAATTCCTGACAAAATTATATCAGAATGTATCTGTTATGGATTCAGGAGCCAGAGGTTCTACGACAACCTTTGTAGAAAATAAAAAAGGTGATGTCTTGATCGCATGGGAGAATGAAGCAATTCAGACAGTTAAGAATTATCCAGATAAGTACGAGATCATTACACCAAGCATCAGTATCTTGGCACAGCCAAGTGTAAGCCTTGTTGATGATAACGTAAAGGTCAATGGAACAACGAAGATCGCAACAGAGTATTTAAAATATCTCTACAGTGACAAAGCACAGAAACTCGCAGCCGAAGAAGGATACCGGCCATCGAATGAAAGAATCTTAAAACAGTATCAAGGTAAATTTAATCTGAACATGAAACTATATAAGATCAGTGATTTTGGAGGATGGGATCAGGCTTACAAGAAATATTTTGAAGATGGAGCGTTGTTTGACAAGATTTATACAAACCAATAAAAAGGCAGGAATGAAGATGAGTAATACAAATAACGAGAATAATACATTAAAAAAAGCGAAAAAAGCAAGGGTTATTCCAGGGTTCGGATTAACGATGGGAGTTACAGTAACGATGTTATCATTGATCGTACTGATTCCATTAGCATCCGTATTTGCATACGCACTAAAATTATCGCCGAATGAATTCTTTACATTAATATCGAAAGAAACAGTAAGAAATGCATTTATCACAAGTATCGGAAGTTCGTTTATTGCAGCATTGATCAATGTTGTGTTTGGGCTGATCATCGCATGGGTACTTGTAAAATATGAATTTCCGGGGAAACGATTAATGGATGGGATGATCGAACTTCCTTTTGCACTGCCAACCGCAGTTGCTGGTATTACATTATCAAAAATGTATGCAGAAGATGGAATGATCGGACGATACTTTGCACACTTTGGGATTAAGATTTCTTATACAAGGATCGGACTTTTGATCGCACTTGTGTTTATTGGGATTCCGTTCATCGTAAGAGCGGTTCAGCCAGTGCTTGAGAAAATGGATGATCAGTATGAAGAAGCAGCGTATATGTTAGGTGCAACACCGACAAGAACATTCTTTAAAGTCATTTTACCAGAATTAAGACCTGCATTATTAACAGGATTTGGACTGGCATTTGCAAGGGGAATCGGGGAATACGGAAGTGTGATCTATATCTCAGGAAACAGTGCCAAGGAACATACACAGATGATCTCTTATGTGATCATGCAGAAATTAAACTATATCGACTATAAAAGTGCAACAGCTATTGCTCTTGTCATGCTGATCATTTCCTTTGTGATGTTATTTGTGATCAATATCATACAGGTAAGACAGGCAAGAAGAGTCAATGCACAGTAAGGAGAAGATCATGAATGAACAGCAGAAGTTTGAAAAAAGAAAACAGCGAACGAAGATCATCCTGATCACGATCAGTGTTTTATTTATGATCGTCATGTTGGTCTTACCGTTATTTTCCGTTATTACAAATTCATTAAGTGAGGGATTTAAATTTTATGTAAGTTCCATATCAACGGAGTATGTAAGAAGCGCTTTATTTGTAACGATTCTGGCAACGCTTGTTGCGGTAACGATCAATACATTTTTCGGGATCATGGCAGCATTTTTATTGACTAAATTCAGTTTCAAAGGAAAACAGGTTTTAGCAACTTTGATCGATATTCCATTTTCCATTTCACCAGTTATCGTAGGCCTTGCATTCTTGATGACATTTGGAAGACTTGGATGGACGTATCCAGCGATCCGAGCGATCAACACCTTCTTTGGAACGAATATCCGGATCGCATTTGCGATTCCAGGAGTCATTTTAGCAACCATTTTCGTGACCTTCCCATTTGTGTCAAGGGAGATTATACCGATCTTAAACTCACAGGGAAAAGACGAAGAAGAGGCAGCAGCATTGATGGGAGCCAGTGGATTTACGATCTTTCGAAAGATCACACTTCCTCAGATGAAATGGGGATTGATCTATGGGATCATCTTATGTAGTGCCAGGGCATTAGGAGAATTTGGTGCAGTTAATGCACTTTCCAAAACAAGAGGTGAGACATTTACCTTACCATTGGAGATCGATGCCTTATATATGTCAGGAACAACATCATCGATCACAGCAGCCTTTGCAGTATCATCGGTTTTAGTATTGATCGCGGTCGTTGTACTGATCTTAAGAAATATTGCATGGTACCGCTCACAGGACAAACAACAGGGAAAGGACGGAAGATAAAATGTATGTCGAAATGAGAAATATCTATAAACAATACGGAAACTTCCGGGCATCAGATAATGTAAGTTTTGGAATTGAAAAAGGGAAACTTGCAGCGTTGCTTGGGCCAAGTGGAAGTGGAAAGACAACCCTGCTTCGAATGATCGCAGGATTGGAAAATCCAAATGCAGGAGATATCTTTATTGATGGAAAGAGAGTCAATGATATTCCGGCAGCAAAACGAGGAATTGGATTTGTATTTCAAAGTTATGCACTATTCCGATATATGACAGTCTTTGATAATATCGCATTTGGACTAGAGATTGCAAAAATGCCGAAGAAACAGATCAAAGAACGAGTTTTTGAATTACTGGAATTAACGGGGTTATCAGGACTTGAAAATAGATATCCGAACCAGTTATCTGGCGGGCAGAGACAGAGAGTTGCATTTGCAAGAGCATTGGCTCCAAATCCACAGGTATTACTTCTTGATGAACCATTTGCAGCGATCGATGCAAAAGTAAGATCAGAGCTTCGACTCTGGCTAAAAGAAATGGTATCAAAGCTTGGTATCACAAGCATTTTCGTTACACATGATCAAGATGAAGCCGTAGAGGTTGCTGATGAGATCTTGATTACAAATCATGGAAAGATTGAGCAGATGGGAAGCCCATTAGAGATTTATAAATCACCAAAGACGCCATTTGTAGCCCAGTTTGTTGGAAGATCATCCATCGTAGAAAATTATGAATCCTTAAAAGGATTTGAAAAAATAGAACATGCACAGAAAGCGATCGTCAGACCGGAATTCCTTGAGTTAGCAAAAAAAGGGGAATTAAAACGATATATGAGTGCATCAGAAAAAGGAATTGTAGAAGATGTGATCTTTAGTGGAAGTCGACTGGATGTAGTTGTAAATATCAATGGAATCAAAGTGACAGCTGAGAGATCTTTGGAAAAGGATCCGGTAAGCGTTGGAGAAGAAGTTGATATCATTATTTACCGTTTATATGTATTTGATGAAAAGGAAACTTATTTATTAGAGAATAAAGAAATGCAGGAAGGCGATGTCTTCTATATTTAAGAAATATACCAGAAAGGACCGATTATGGAAATTACAAAACAACAGATCATACATACCGATGTCCTGATCATCGGAGGCGGAACAGCTGGATGTTATGCGGCACTTACGATCAGGGAAAAAAGTGATGCAAAGATCGTCATCGCCGAGAAAGCTAATATCAAACGAAGCGGGTGCTTAGCAGCTGGAGTTAATGCGATCAATGCTTATATCGTAAAGGGAAGAAAACCACAGGATTATGTTGATTATGCGAGGAAAGATGCAGATGAGATCGTACGAGGTGACCTGCTTCTTACAATGTCAGAACATTTAAATGAAGTGACAAGCAAGATGGAACAGTTAGGATTGGTTATTTTAAAGGATGAAAATGGTGACTATGTTGCCAGAGGAAATCGAAATATTAAGATCAATGGAGAAAATATCAAGCCAATCCTTGCAGATGCAGTAAATCAGCTAGATAACGTAGAGGTGATCAATCATTTGAATATCACCGATTATATCGTGGAAGATAACACGATCAAAGGAGCTTTCGGTTTCCATATGGAAAATGGAACAGCTTATGAGATCCGTGCCAAGAAAGTACTTTGTGCAACAGGAGGGGCAGCAGGGCTTTATAAGCCAAATAATCCAGGATTTTCAAGACATAAGATGTGGTATCCACCATTTAACACTGGTGCCGGATACGCAATGGGAATTGATGCTGGAGCTGAGATGACAACCTTTGAGATGCGTTTTATCGCATTAAGGTGTAAAGATACGATCGCACCAACGGGAACGATCGCACAGGGAGTCGGGGCAAAGCAGGTAAACGCTAAAGGAGAGATTTACGAAGATAAATACGGAATCACAACTTCTCAGCGTGTTTATGGAACAACACAGGAAAATCTGGAAGGAAGAGGCCCTTGTTACCTAAGAACCGAAGGAATTGAGAAGGAAAAAGATACAGACCTTAAGAAAGCATATTTAAATATGGCACCAAGCCAGACCTTAAAATGGATCGAGCAAGGCAAAGATCCAAGTGAACAAAATGTAGAGATCGAGGGAACGGAACCATATATTGTGGGTGGACATACTGCCAGTGGTTACTGGGTAAACACAAATCGAGAGACAACGATCCATGGGCTGTACGCAGCCGGAGATGTCGCAGGGGGATGCCCACAGAAATATGTGACAGGAGCTTTGGTAGAAGGTGAGATCGCAGCACTGGATATCGTAGAGAAATTAAAAGATCAGACGTTTGATATAACAGATAACAAAGAAGAACAGTTATTAGACGAGAAAGTTAAAGAATACAACAATATTTTATCAGACAAAGACAGTATTTTTACGATCGAGCAGATGGAAGAAGCGATGCAGAAAGTCATGGATGCTTATGCAGGCGGAATTTCAAGTCATTATCAGTTTAATGAAAACTGCTTAAATCTCGCCAAAGAAAAGATCAATAACCTGATCACATTATCTGGACAGTTAAGTGCCAAGGATTACCATGAATTAATGTTTTATTATGAACTAAAAGAACGATTAACGATCTGTCTGACTCTGATCGAACATTTAAAAGCAAGAAAAGAGACAAGATGGCACAGTTTTGCAGAAAATCTTGATCATCCACAAAAGAGTGATGATTGGAAAAAATACGTCAATACAAAGAAAGTGGAAGGAAAGATCAAAGTCATCTTACGAGAACTAGTAAAGGAGGATGAGCACTATGAGCATCAGAATTAACAAAAATAAATGTGTTGGATGCAAACGATGCTTAGACGTCTGTCCTGGAAGTTTGATAAAGACCGATGCAACTGGCAAAGCATACATCAAATATCCAAAAGACTGCTGGGGATGTACATCCTGCTTAAAAGAATGTAAAACAGGAGCCATCGCATTTTTCCTAGGAGCCGATATCGGTGGAATGGGAAGTGAAATGACAGTTAACGAAAGCAAAGATACGATTCTTTGGAAGATCAAAAAATATACCGGAGAAGAACAAACCATAGAGATCAACAAGAAAGATTCAAACAAATATTAGATTGGAGGACATCAAAATGAGCGAATTATCACATCTTGACCAGTTGGAGGCGGAAGCAATCTACATCATCCGAGAAGTTGCAGCTTCTTGTGAAAAACCAGTTATGCTATATTCTATCGGAAAAGACAGCTCAGTTATGTTACATTTAGCATTAAAAGCATTCTATCCGGAGAAACCACCATTTCCATTTTTACATGTTAATACAACATGGAAATTCAAAGAAATGATCAAATTCCGTGATGAAACAGCAAAGAAATACGGATTAGAAATGATAGAATACATCAATGAAGATGGTGTAAAACAGGGGGTTAATCCATTTGATAGTGGAGCCGCTTACACAGATATCATGAAAACACAGGCCCTAAAGCAGGCGTTAAATAAATATGGATTTACTGCTGCATTTGGAGGTGGACGTCGTGATGAAGAAAAATCTCGTGCAAAAGAAAGAATCTTCTCTTTTAGAAATGAAAATCAGGCATGGGATCCAAAGAACCAGAGACCAGAAATGTGGAAATTATATAACTCTAAGATCAAAAAAGGAGAAAGCATTCGTGTATTCCCAATCTCTAACTGGACAGAGACAGATATCTGGAAATATATCAAACGCGAAAAAATCGATATCGTTCCATTATATTTTGCAAAAGAACGCCCAGTGATCGAGAGAGATGGAAATATCATCATGGTCGATGATGACAGATTAAAATTAAGACCAGGTGAGAAGATCGAATACAAGAGTGTGAGATTTAGAACCCTTGGATGTTATCCATTAACTGGAGGAGTGGAATCAAAAGCCTCAACACTTGATGAGATCATTGACGAGACATTAAGTGCGGTTTCTTCAGAAAGAACAACCAGAGTTATTGATAATGAAGCAGCAGGAAGCATGGAAAGAAGAAAGAGAGAGGGGTATTTCTAAGATGATAGGATTATTAAAATTTATTACTTGCGGTAGTGTAGATGATGGAAAATCTACACTGATCGGACATATTTTATATGATTCAAAGTTATTATATACAGATCAGGAAGAAGCATTAGAGTTAGACAGTAAAGTTGGAAGCCGTGGTGGAAAGATCGACTATTCTTTATTACTTGACGGATTAATGGCAGAAAGAGAACAGGGAATTACGATCGACGTTGCCTACCGTTATTTTACAACAGAAAAAAGAAGTTTTATCGTAGCAGATACACCAGGACATGAAGAATATACAAGAAACATGGCTGTAGGAGCATCCTTTGCAGATTTAGCAGTCATCTTAATCGATGCATCCCAAGGAGTATTAGTACAGACAAGACGCCACGCAAGAATCTGCGCCTTAATGGGAATCAGACACTTCATATTTGCAGTCAATAAAATGGACCTTGTAAAATATGATCAGGAAACATTCCGAAAGATCGAGGAACAGATCAAAGAATTACAAGAAGAATTATCACTTGCAAATGTAAAGATCATCCCAGTATCTGCAACAGAAGGAGATAACGTTACAACAAAATCAGATAACATTCCATGGTATACAGGAGAACCATTACTAGAATACCTAGAGACGGTGGATGTACGAGAGAAATCTGAAGAAGAAGGATTCTACATGCCAGTTCAGAGAGTATGCCGTCCAAACCACACATTCCGTGGATTCCAGGGACAGATCGAATCCGGACAGATTTCTGTCGGAGATGAGATCGTGACATTACCAAGCAAAGAACATGCAAAGGTTAAGAGTTTATTAATTGGTGATAAAGATGCACAGACAGCTGAAAAAGGCCGTCCAGTAACGATCCAGTTAGACCGTGAAGTTGATGTATCCAGAGGATGCGTACTGGCCAATAAAACAGAACTTCCAGTCAGCAAATCATTTACAGCGACAGTTCTTTGGATGGATGACGGAGAATTATTACCAGGAAAAGAATATTTCGTAAAGATCGGAACAAAAGAAATTCCAGGAATCGTAACAAATATTCAGTACAAGATCGATGTCAACACAGGAGAATACATTCCAGCAAGCAACTTAAGAAAGAATGAGATCGCAGTATGTGATGTTATCTTGCAGGAAGAAATTGTCTTAGACGAATTTGATGATCATAAAGCCTTAGGAGAGCTCATATTGATCGACCGTATCACAAACATGACATCTGCATGCGGAGTGATCAAAAATTCTGAAGTTGACGAAGAAACAGACTTAAAATGTGTCTTTGCCCATGGAAAATTAAAAGCCAATGGAGATATCTTTGAAGAATTCTACTACAATATGGAAAGTATGACAGTCACAAAGATCAAACCATCTGGAAAATCCTACACGATCGGAGATGAAATTCCAGTAGAAGGAGAAAGCTATCAGTATCCAGACTACTTTGATGTCATTGTATTCAGAGACAAAGTAGCCGTACAGATCAGAGACAGAAAAGTATCAGCAATTCTTCCAATCGAAGAATACGAATACAAAGGACTGCCACTGATCAATGGACGAGGATTTAAGATTCTGGTTGATTCCAAAGAAAAAGCAGACAAACTGTTTGCAGAATTAAAAGAACAAGGATATAAACCAGGAAGCGAATTCTTTAACCGTTGGTTACAGTTTGAAGCATATCGTAAGATTGTGTTTAGGGATAGTATTTACTAATTAAATTGTAATTGTATAACGGAAATGTATCGAGTATTCATAAAAACATAAAAAAAGATGGAGGTACGAAAAACGAATTCCATTGACCTTCTGTTAACGAATCTAAAACTTATCAGCCAATACCATTTAACATACACACTGTGTAGTGATTTGAATAGCGTTCCGTTGTATGAGTCAGAAAGAAGATAAGAAGAAATATTTATAAGAAAAAAGGATGACAACATGAGCACTTTTTGAATGCGTTTTTTACAAATTCGCAGCGCCCTGTGGTTGATTGTCTGACCGTAGCTGCGGGCATTTTGGCTCGCAGCCAGGAAGTTATCAAAGGAACAGGCGCGGATCAGCGATTTGTAAAAAACGCTTTCAAAAATGCGGAGTGTCATCCTTTTTTCTTATAAATAGTTCTTCTTATCTTCTTTCTGACTCATACATGCAACACTATTACAAATCAAAACATTGTCTCTATTCATTACTGACAAACTATAAATACTGACAACAAAATGTCACTATTGAATGTCGTCAAAACCATCATATCAATCGCTTGTCCAAACCACCCATTGTATATATAATAATACGTGAAAGGGGATGATACAGAGTGTCTAAGAAATCCGGATTAACAAAAAGACAGAAACTTATCATTGAGATGTTAGCAGCTTTTAATGCTGACGATCCAATTACAATACAGGCAATATCAGAAAAACTGAAATTAAGTTCAAGAACCGTATTAAGAGAAATGCCTCGCATCAACGAATGGTTTGAGGAGAATGACTTTAAACTAGTCAAGAAACCAAGAATCGGGATGTATGTGGATGAAGATGCAGAAACAAGAAACTATATTAAAGAACTCGTAGATATGGATGAGAACAAGCCAGTATACAGTAAAGCAGATCGCCAGATGATCATATTACTTGAATTGTTAACGATCAACGAACCACTCAAATATTTTTACTTTACATCCCTTTTTCATATTTCGGATGCAACATTAAGCAACGACCTGGAAGAGGTTGAAACATGGCTTGATCACTATAATCTGACTCTTTACCGAAGACCGGGAATGGGAATTTACTGGGAAGGAAAAGAGGAAGATTACCGTCAGGCAGTGACAATGGTATTGAGACAAAAGTTAAGAGGACATTCCTTAAAAGTATTGTTTGATGAAGAGAAAAAACTCAAAGAACGAATGTTTCCGAATCTTACGCAAGAAGTGTTAGATGATACAAGAGATATCATTAAAAATATGCAGGGGGTGTTAGATATAGAATATACTGACCATTCCATTAGGCATTTAAGCTTGTATTTATTGATCACACAAAACAGGGTAAGAATGGGACATGAGATCAAAGAAGAGAAAGACGTCAGATCGATCACTCATTTACCAGAATATCAGATTGCAAAATGGCTGGGAGGCAAGTTAAGCAACTTTGAAGGACATCAGCTCTCACAAGGAGAAGTATATAACATAGCAATGCAGCTTTTGGCAGCGAAGATCTGGAAAAACAAAAGTGAGAATAAGATCGATGAAGAAAGTTTTAAAGTCAGGCAGTTGGTCATGCGGATCATTGCTGAGATGGAAATACTTTTAGAAATGGAATTTTTTGAGAATGCAGTGTTGATCGATGGATTATGTAATCATATGAAACCAGCGATCAATCGAATGAAACAAGGTGTATTTACGGAAAATCAATACATTGATTTTTTAGAAGAAAAATATTCCAAAGTTTATGTGGCAACGATCAAAGCGTGTGAGTTCTTAAAAGAAGAATTACATATAAAAAAACTCCCGGAAGGGGAGATGGGGTTTATCGCATTATACTTCTGTGTAGCGGTTGAACAGCAAAAAGATAAAGAAGAAAAGTTATCTGTTTATGTTGCCTGCCCACATGGAGTTGGGACATCCCATATGCTAGCCGTTCATCTGAAAAAAGAATTTCCGCAGCTGATGGTACAAAAGATCATCTCGACAGCAGAGATCAAAGAAGAGGAGCTGATCGAAGAAGGAATTGATTTTATCGTTTCCACAGCAAAATTAAATCTGACATTTCCAAATGTCTATGTGAACTCTATTTTAACAGAGACAGATAAGAAAATGATCAATGCCATGATCAAAAATATCGACAAGAAGAAAAGAAAAAATCCCATAAAGACTGTAAAACCAGTCAAAAGGATTGGAAGAGAAGACATCGAGTATATGACACTTCTTGGAGAAGAGATCTTACAGGTATTAGATAACATTAAAATATCAACAGGTGAAAACATTAAGAATAAGAAACAATTGATCGAATATGCAGGAGAATTATTTGCAAGAAATGAAACGACAGCAACAGAGATTACTTTTGCATTAAACAAACGCGAGAATATCGCAAGCACATTTATTCCGAGTATGAATGCATTATTTTTACATTGTGAAACAAAAGGCATCAGACATTGCAGATTTGGTTTTGTCTATTTAAATGATGAGATCATTGAAGATGGGCAGCCAATCAAGGGTGCGATCTTGATGCTTGTTCCACAGGGAGATGGAAGTAAGGTTTATCGCGAAGTTATGAGTGAAATAAGCGGAGCATTAGCCGAGAAAGACCAGATCATCACTTACTTATTTGACAAAAACAGAAATGCAGTTGAGGCAGAACTTGAAACAAGCCTTGGTAACTATTACGAAAATAAAATGAAGAGAAGATAAAAACAAAAGGAGGATATTGTAAATGAAAAATGGATTACAAAAATTCGGTAAATTTTTAAGTGCAATGGTAATGCCTAATATCGGAGCATTCATTGCATGGGGATTCATTACAGCATTATTTATCGCAGATGGATGGATTCCAAATGCGAAGTTAGCATCAATTCAGCCATACATGTTAACATTCTTATTACCAATGCTAATCGCCTACACAGGTGGTAAACAGGTCGGTGGAGATCGTGGAGGAGTCATGGGTGCGATCGCAGTCATGGGTTGTATCGCCGGAGTTGGTGGATTTGATGGACAGCCAATGTTAATGGGAGCCATGGTAATGGGACCATTTGCAGGATGGGTCATCAAGAAATTTGATAAAGCAATGGACGGACATATGCCAGCCGGATTTGAGATGTTGATCAATAACTTCTCTGTTGGTATTTTAGGAATGATCGTAGCGATCATTGGATACTTTATCATCGGACCATTTATGTCAACCGTATTAGCAGTGTTAACAGCAGGAGTTAACGTACTTGTAAAAGCAAAATTAATACCTTTAGCAGCAATCTTTATCGAACCTGCCAAAGTATTATTCTTAAATAACGCGATCAACCATGGTATCTTTACACCAATTGGTATTGAACAGGCAAAAGAAGCTGGTAAATCTATCATGTATATGTTAGAGGCAAACCCAGGACCAGGACTTGGAGTATTATTAGCATATGCAGTATTCTCTAAAGACAAAGTAACAAAATCATCTGCACCAGGTGCGATCATCATTCATTTCTTCGGTGGTATTCATGAGATTTACTTCCCATATATCCTGATGAACCCAATCGTGATCATCGCTCCGATCGTTGGTAACATTTGTGCGATCACATTCTTCACATTTACAAAATGCGGACTTATTGGACCATCTTCACCAGGATCAATCATCGCTTATTTATCAATGTCACCAAAGAGCCAGATTCCATTAACGATCTTAGGTGTACTGATCGCAACTGTAGTATCATTCTTGATCGCATCACCTATCATTCGTATGTCAGATGGTAAGAGTCTTGAAGATGCACAGGACGATATGGCAGCAAAGAAAGCAGAATCTAAAGGAATCACAGTTGACCCAGGAGAGAAGAAAGACGCAGATAAAGTTAAGAAGATCGTATTTGCATGTGACGCAGGAATGGGATCATCTGCAATGGGAGCTACAAAATTCAGAAATCGTGTGAAAGCACAGCGCCCAGATCTTACAGTGATCAATACATCAGTAGATAACATCCCAGCGGATTGTGATATCGCAGTTGTTCAGGCAGTCTTAGCAGACAGAGCCAGAAAATCTGCACCACAGGCACAGTTAGTTATCATCAATAACTTCTTACAGGATCCAAACTTAGATGGATTATATGAGCAGATGACAGCAAAAGTTGATGCATCAGCACAGACAGCTGCAGCTGTTGAAGAAGTTGAGACACCAGTAGCTACAGGAAATACAAAGATTCTTGTAGAAGAAGGAATCAAAACAGGATTAAAACCAGTCGACAAATTCGAAGCGATCAAAGCAGCAGGAAAACTGTTAAATGAACTTGGATATGTTGAAGAAGGTTATATTGACGCTATGGTAAAACGTGAAGAAACAGTTACAACATACATGGGATTAGGTGTAGCAATTCCTCACGGAACAGGAGATGCCAAGAAGAAAGTACAGAAAACTGGTATCGTAATGCTTCAGTATCCAGAAGGTGTAGACTTTGATGGAGAAAAAGCTCAGTTAGTCTTCGGTATTGCTGGAATCGGTGATGAACATCTTGGATTATTAGCTAAGATCTCTGAAATCATCGAAGATCCTGAAAGATTAGAACAGTTAAAAACAACAAAAAACGTTGACGAAATCATGGAAATGTTTAAATAAGATTTAAACAAAAAAAGGTCAATTTAATAAGCGGGAAATTCTTCTCGCTTATTAAATACCTAAGATATATACTTATAAATTTATATTTTAATTTTAGGAGTGAAGAAAATGAAGAAAGCAATTCAGTTTGGAGCAGGAAATATTGGACGTGGATTTATCGGTGGACTGTTAAGCAAAGCAGGATATCATGTAGTATTCGCAGATGTAAATCAGGAAATCATTGATAAGATCAACGAAGATAAGAAATATACAATTTTTGTAAAAGACGTAGAAAGCAGCGAGATCGTGATCACAGATATCAGCGGAGTAAATTCAACAAAACCTGAACTGATCGATGAAGTAAAAGAGGCTGAGATCATCACAACAGCCGTTGGAGTAAGAATTCTTCCGATCATTGCTCCATCTATCGCAGAAGGAATCAAAGCAAGAAAAGAAAATGGTTCTGAAGAATACTTAAACATCATTGCTTGCGAAAATGCAGTCAAAGCAAGTTCTCAGTTAAAAGAAGCTGTTTATGGAAACTTAAATGACGAAGAAAAAGCATATGCAGACAAATACGTAGGATTCCCAGACTGCTCTGTAGATAGAATCGTGCCTCCAGTACGTTTAGATAATCCAATCGACGTCGTTGTAGAAAACTATTATGAATGGAATGTCGAAGAAGCATCCTTTAAGGGAGCTGTTCCACAGATCGAAGGAATGAATCTTGCAGATAACTTAATGGCATATATTGAAAGAAAATTATTTACATTAAACACAGGACACTGCATCACAGCATATCTTGGAAACTACAAAGGATTCAAAACGATCGATGAAAGTATCGCTGATGAAGAAATATTTAAAACTGTTAAAAAAGCAATGCAGCAGAGTGGTATGGCATTAGTCAACAAATATGGATTTGACAAAGATGCTCACTTTAAATACATCGACAAGATCTTAAATCGTTTCAAAAACCCATACCTTGTAGATGATACAGCTCGTGTAGGTAGAGAACCATTAAGAAAATTAAGTGCAACAGATCGTTTAACAAAACCAACAATGACAGCATTAGAATATGGTCTTCCAGTGGATGCATTATTAGCAGGAATGGCAGCAGCATTAAAATATGATAATGCTGAAGATCCACAGAGCGTAGAATTACAGGATAAGATCAAAGCAAACGGAGTAAAAGCAGCATTAAAAGAAGTATCTGGAATCGCAGATGAAAAAATCTTAGACGAAGTTGTAGCAATTTACGAGGCAATGTAGTCGGAACAATATCAATAAAAAATCAACCAAAAATCAAATCAACACCCTTTTTTCTTAACGCATATAATCATATGAAAAGAGGCGGCCGAAAATATTTCGGTCGCCTCTTTTGGCACTTACATCATTTTATAACAGGATATAAAGAAAACCAATAAGTCTTTTATAGAAAATCTGTTGACAATTAAAAAGGATAGTGGCATAATACAACACATAGAAAATATAAATCATATTAATAAACTATGAAAAGTAGGAAATAAAATAACTGACTGGAAAACCAGAGGTTATGATCAAGGAAGCAGAAGAGACTGCACTTTTGATCATAACCTCTTTTTTTATACAAAAGTGAAGGAGGAAGAAAAATGAGCCAGAGCAGATCACCACAGGAAATCAGAATTCAAAATGAGATCAATCATAAGAAAATAGCGAATGTGCATGAAAACAGAGCTACAGAAATTTTAAAGAAAGTAAGAGAAAGTAAACCTCAGATTGATATAGAAAGAGGGTTATATTTTACAAAATCTTTTCAGAAAACGGAAGGACAGCCATTGATCTTACGATGGGCAAAGGCATTAAAATATTATGCCGAAAATGCAAGCATCTATATTGATGAAAATCAATTAATCGTAGGAAGAAGTGGAAAACCAGGAAGATATGGGATTCTTTATCCAGAACTCGATGGAGATACCTTAGATGAAGCAATCAAAACATTACCAAGCAGAGATGTATCACCATTTGATATTACTCCGGAAGATGCGAAGATCATTACAGAGCAGATCACACCTTACTGGAAAGGGAAGACGTTTCATGAGGATCTTGCAAAAGCACTTCCGAGGGAAACAAAAAAACTTACTTATAATGGAGATAAAGAGTTGACTTCAAGATATATTGTCAATGAAACAGCATCTTTTCGATCATCACTGCAATGGGTACATGATTACGAAATTGTTCTCGAGAAAGGATTTGAGGGAATTAAAGAAGAAGCCTTAGAAAGATTACAGCAATTAGATTCAGATAGTCCGGTGGATCAGACAGAGAAACGACCATTCCTAGAAGCACAGATCATAACAAGTGATGCGATTATCTTATGGGCAGAACGACATGCAAAACTTGCAAAAGAATTATCAGCAAAACAAAGGGATGCGGATAGGAAAAAAGAGCTTAAGATCATAGCAGAAATCTGCGAAAGAGTTCCAAGATATCCGGCAAGAACTTTTTATGAAGCATTGCAATCCCAATGGTTTACACAGATGTTTTCAAGAATTGAGCAAAAGACAGGAACGATCATATCCAATGGCCGAATGGATCAATATCTGTATCCATTTTACCAAAAAGACATCAAAGAAGGAAGGATCACGGATGAACAAGTACAGGAATTATTTGAATGCATGTGGGTAGCAATGTCCGAATTTGTTGATCTGTACTTATCAGAGGCAGGTGGATCTTTCAATGAAGGATATGCTCACTGGGAAGCTGTGACAATCGGCGGAACGACAAAGAAGGGATACGATGCAACGAATGAATTAACTTATATCTTATTAAAGTCCAAACGAGAATTTCCGCTAAATTATCCCGACCTTGCGGCAAGGATCCATATGGGAAGCCCGAAGAGATATCTCTATGAAGTAGCAGAAACGATCAAAGATGGAACTGGATTTCCAAAGCTTATTAATGATGACGAAGTAGTACCGATCTTATTATCCAAAGGTGCAAGTTTAAAAGAAGCTTATGATTACAGTGTTTCTGGTTGTGCAGAATGCCGTATGCCAAACAGAGATACCTACACAAGTCCAAACGCATACATTAATTTTGCAGCAGCACTTGAAATGGTGTTATACAATGGGAAAATGAAAAAATATGGAGATGAGATCGTAGGATTAGAAACAGGAAATTTTGAAGATTTTGAAAGTTTCGATGAAGTGTTGGAGGCTTACTTAAAACAACAGAAAAATTTGATCCGACATGCATTTATTCAGCAACATGAGATTATCAGACTTCGAGGAGAACATTTTGCTACACCGCTTGGATCATCACTTCATAAACTTTGCAGAGAAAGTTACAAGGATCTGCATCAGCCATCTATTCCTGGAGGGATCGATCTTGGATATTTTGAATTTATCGGATATGCAACTGTCGTAGATTCCTTATCAGCGATCAAAAAGCTGATCTTTGAGGAAAAACGTCTGACAAAGAAAGAGTTGTTAGAAGCAGTGAACAACGATTTCAAAGGATATGAAGCAATCAGACAGTTATTACTTCATGCACCATCTTATGGAAATGATGACAGCTATACCGATGAAATCGGACAGTTATTAGATTTGGAAGCACAGAAATTTACACATAAATATGGCAAAGAATTAGGGGTTCATATGGATCTGCGATTAGTACCATTTACATCCCACGTACCGTTTGGAAAAGTCATAGGGGCAACGCCGAATGGAAGATTTTCTTATACACCATTATCCGATGGCTCCAGTGCATCACAAGGGGCAGATCTTAACGGACCAACAGCAGTATTATTATCAAATTATAAAACAAAAAACTTTGATTACGAAGACCATGCAGCAAGATTATTAAACATCAAATTAAGTCCATCTTGCGTAGAAGGTGAAAATGGAACTGAAAAACTTGTTCAGTTTATCAAAGCATGGCACGATCTGAGATTATGGCACTTGCAGTTTAATGTATTAAATACAGAGACATTAAGACAGGCACAAAAACAGCCACAATTATATAAAAATCTTCTGGTAAGAATTGCAGGATACAGTGCTTATTTCACTGAATTATCAAAAGATCTGCAGGACGATATCATTGCCAGAACAGAGCATGAGGAGGTGTCATAATGGTCGATCCATTGGTATTTAATATTCAGAATTATTCCCTGAATGATGGCCCTGGGATCCGAACGATCGTCTTTTTAAAGGGATGCCCGATGCGATGTCGTTGGTGCTGTAATCCCGAATCACAGGAATATAACATCGAGATGTCTTATACAAGAAAGAATTGCATCGGAGAAGAAGAATGTGGATTTTGCAAACGATCCTGTCATCAAAAAGCAATCACTTTCGATGAGGAAGGGAAAGCAAAGATTGAGAAAAGTTTATGTACAGACTGCCTTTCCTGTACCAAAGTATGCCCGGCAATGGCAATGAAACAGCAGGGAAAACCAATGGAAATTTCAGAGATCATAGATCAGGTACTAAGACAGGAGTTGTTTTATCATCATGGAGAAGGAGGACTCACCGTCAGTGGCGGGGAACCTCTTTCTCATGGAGACTGGCTGATCAGACTGTTAAAAGAAGCGAAAAAACACCGGCTTCATACAGCAATTGAGACTTGTGGATATGCTTCCTATGAAGTATTAAAAGAGGTCATAAATTATCTGGATGTCATCTTTTTTGATATCAAATCCATGAATGATGAAAAACATAAACGCTACACAGGGAAGAGCAATCAAATAATCTTGGATAACTTTAAACAGCTTGTACAAGATGCGAAAACCACAAAGATTACAGCGAGAACACCAGTGATTCCAGGATTTAATGATACAGTTGAGGAATTAGAAGAAATTCAGCGTTTTGTAGCAAAAGGAAAAAATGTTTCCTATGAAATGCTCCCATATCACCGATTCGGAAAAGGAAAGTATGAAATGCTTGGAAGAACTTATCCGATGGGAGATGTTTTATTATCAGAAGAAATCAAAACATATATCCAGAAACAAAATGAAAAATGGAGGAAGAAAGAATGTCAAAGTTAAACAGGGAACAAACAATAACATATGATAAAAAATATAATCAGCATCCATGGTTGAAAGGAAATACAGAACCCATTCCAATTGAAAAGGCGGAAGGAATCTTCTTTTATGATTTTAATGGAAAGAAATATTACGATATGTCGAGTCAGTTGTCCTGCGTTAATATCGGATATGGAAATGAAGATGTCATACAGGCAGTCAATGATCAGGTAAAAACATTGCCATATATTGCACCAGCATATGCCAGTGCACCAAGATCAGAATTAGCAAAAATGTTAGTCGAACTTGCACCAGATAATATTGCCAAAGTATTTTTTACCTGTGGAGGTTCTGATGCAAATGAAGCAGCGATCAATATGGCAAGAACTTATACAGGAAGGAGTAAGATCTTTTCCAGATACAGAAGTTACCACGGATCAACATTAGGATCGGGGAATCTGTCTGGAGATCCAAGAAGATTTGCGTTAGAGCATCCAGCAGCAACAGGATTTGTAAAGTTTCAAGATCCATATGTATATCGAAGCGATATTCCATTCAAAAATGATCAGGAAGCTTCCGCTTATTATATCAATAAGATCAAAGAACAGATTGCATATGAAGGTGCAGTAAACATCGCAGCGATTTTTGTAGAATCCATTACAGGGGCGAATGGTGTGATCATACCGCCAGATGGTTATCTTCAAGGAATCCGAAAGATCTGTGATGAAAATGGTATTTTAATGATCTGTGATGAAGTTATGGCAGGGTTTGGAAGAACTGGAAAGATGTTTGCGTTTGAACATTGGAATGTAAAACCAGATATCATTACATTTGCAAAAGGTGTGACAAGTGGTTATGTACAGCTTGGCGGGATCATGATCTCAAAAGAGATTGCAAAATTTTATGAAGACAAGGTATTTCAGTATGGATTAACTTACAGCGGTCATTCCCTTGCATGTGCAGCAGGAGTTGCTTGTGTAAATTATTATAAGAAAGCGGGACTATTAGAAAATACACAGAAAGTTGGGAAAGTACTTGGAGAGCTGTTAGAAGAAATCAAACAAAAACACAAATGTGTAGGAGATGTCCGTTATATTGGCTTATTTGCAGCCGTAGAATTTGTTAAAGATAAAGAAACTAAAGAACCATTGGTTCCATATGCAGACCAGTCAGGAACGATGGGAAAGATTATCGGCTTATTGAAAGAACGAGGTTTTGCAACTTTTGGAAGAGAAAACAATATCAACATTGCACCACCACTGATCATTACAGAAGAACAGTTAAGGGAAGCAATGAAGATCTTTGATGAGGTGCTTGATATTGTAGATGAGACATATTTATAAGGAGAAACAGATGGAACATACAAAAAATAGCACAAAAACAGAACATCTGATCAGCTTATCCGTTGTACTTGTCATTTTGTTCCTATGGTTTTATACCACATCTATGGGACTTGTTTCAGAAACACTGGTGCCATCCCCGATCAGTGTGTGGGACAGTTTTCTTGATATATTAAAAAACGGATATAAAGGTTCAACCTTGATACAGCATTTGGCAGCCAGTATGGGGAGATTAATTAAGGCATATGTTCTGGCAATGATCACAGCAATTCCACTGGGACTTTTAAGTGGATACAATTCAAAGATCCGGGCATTATTAGAGCCAGTCATTGAATTTTACCGTCCACTCCCACCACTGGCATATTACACATTATTAGTACTGTGGATGGGAATTGGAGACGGGTCAAAGATCATGCTGTTATTCTTGGCAGGATTTGCACCAATTTATATTGCGTGTGCAGCTGGAGTTAACAAAGTAAAAAAAGATTATGTATTAGGAGCACAGACATTAGGAGCCAATGCACGACAGATTTTTATTTACGTGATCTTTCCAGCAGTACTTCCGGATATTTTTACAGGACTTCGAACATCACTTGGTGTTGAATATACGACATTGGTAGCAGCAGAAATGGTCGCGGCTGTCAGCGGAATTGGATGGATGGTGTTAGATGCCAGTAATTATCTAAGAAGCGATATCATGTTTTTTGGAATTATCTTAATGGGAATTACAGGAATCGTGTTAGACCAGATTTTGAAATTAGTGGAACATTATATGGTTCATTGGAAAGGAAAGAATTAGGAGGAATGAAATTATGAAAGAGAGAAAATTAAGTATTAGAGAAATTATCGTATTATTGATCGCAGTGATCCTGCTGATCAGTGCAACTGCATGCAGAGCATCAAAAGCAGATCAAACAAAAGAAAATAAAAAAGTAAAAGAGATTAAAATTGGAACCATGGATCTTGTAAATCCAGACTTGGTTGCTAGAAAAGAAAAATATTATGAAAAACAGTTAGGGATCAAAGTAAAGATCGTGAAATTTGATTCTGGAAAAGATGTCAATACAGCATTGGCAGCAGGAAGTATCGACGCATCAGAACTTGGAAGCAATCCAACAGCATTAGGAATTGGAAATGGACTTAACTATGACGTGATCTATATCGGAGACATCATCGGTTCTGCAGAATCACTCGTTGTAAAAAACAATGCCAATGTAAATTCTGTAAGCCAGCTAAAAGGTAAAAAGATCGCGGTGCCATTTGCATCCACTTCACACTATAGTTTATTAAATGCCTTAAAACAGGCAGGACTCAAAGAAAGTGATGTAAAATTATTAGATCTTGAACCAAATGATATTCATGCGGCATGGAAACGAGGAGATATTGATGCAGCTTATGTATGGTATCCAGTGCTTAATAATCTAGTAAAAGACGGAAAAATCTTAACAGGAAGTGACAAACTTGCAAAACAAGGAATTATTACAGCAGATTTAGTTGTTGCAAGGCGTGATTTTGCAAAATCAAACAAGAATCTGGTAGTACGCTATATTAAGGCACTGAATCAGGCAAATGATTTGGATCAGAAAAATAAAGAACAGTCAATCAAGGATATTTCAGAGATTCTTAATATCAGTGAAAGTGATGCCAAATTCCAGAGAAATGGTTTTGAATGGATTGATGGAAAGAAACAGTTAAGTAAAGAATATTTAGGTGAAAATATAGCAAATGTATTGAAAAATACAGCAGATTTCTTAAAAGAACAGGGAAGTATTAAGAAAAGCCCGACTTTAAAGGAATATAAAGACCATGTACAAACGAAATATCTGAAAGAAGCATTAGAAAAATAGGAGATGAGACAATGAGTGAGACAAAGAATACATGGAAAGACAAACTATATGAGACAGACAATCCACTGATCGAGGTAGAAGAGCTTGATTTGGATTATCAGACAGCAAAGGGATGTGTAAATGCTTTGTCTCATATCAATTTTAGCATTCATCGAGGAGAGTTTATTACTGTATTAGGTCCAAGTGGTTGTGGAAAATCTACCTTATTAAAAATTCTTGCAGGATTTATCAAACCAACAAAAGGAAGTGCAAAATTAGAAGGAAAGCAGATTAAAGGAACAGATTGGAGTAGGGGAGTAGTATTTCAGAATCCGCCGTTATATGAATGGTTTTCAGTCAGACAAAATATCGCTTTCGGTCCGAAGATGAGAAAAATAGCAAAAGAAGAATATGAACCAAAAGTAGAAGAATATTTGCAAAAGGTTGGACTGACAGAGTTTGGTGAAAAAAAGATTTATGAATTATCAGGAGGAATGAAACAGAGAGTTTCGATTGCAAGAGCTTTGATCAACAAACCAGAAATTCTGTTAATGGATGAACCATTCGGTGCATTGGATGCATTTACAAGAGAAAATATGCAGGAATTGATCCGCAAGATCTGGTGGCAGAGTGGAAAAACGATCTTTTTTATTACACATGATGTAGAAGAAGCATTGCTGTTAGGAAGCAGGGTTTTAGTGTTAAGTCGACATCCAGGAGAAATTGTCGATGATATTCAGGTGAATTTCTCAAGAAAGATCGTAGAAGAAGGAATCAGTGATATTCAGTTCAGTGAAAAATTTTATCATACAAGAGAACGTTTATTAAAACTGATCCATGCCCAGTATGACAGATAGGAGGATTTGTATATGAAGTGGTATTATGAACAGCCAGTCAAGATTATATTTGGAGCTCATAAAATACAGGAATTATCAACAATCATTCAAAAAGAACAATATAAAAAAGGAATTCTGGTCACAACCACACATTTTATTAAAAATGGATTTGCAGGGCAGTTACTGGATGATAAGAAAAATCATCTGGCAGATATCTTTGCAGGATTTTCACCAAATCCAGATGTAGAAGAAGTGAACAGACTGGGAGAACATGTAAGAAAAGAGAAAATAGATTTTATTATAGCACTTGGTGGAGGAAGTGTGATCGATGGAGCGAAGGCGGCTTCTGTTTTAATAGAAAAAGAAACATCAATCCGAAAATATCACAATACAGGAGAGAAAGTTCCAAAAAAACATTTGCCATTGATCGCAATTCCAACAACGGCAGGAACTGGAAGTGAAGTAACCAATGTTTCTGTATTAACAAATAGAAACCAAGGAATCAAAGCACCAATTGCATCGGAAAGTTTTTATCCACAATATGCGATCGTAGATCCAACACTTACATGGAGCATGCCAGCAGATCTTACGGCAAGTGCAGGAATTGATGTGTTATCTCATGCAGTAGAAGGATACTGGAGCCGCTTGCACCAACCAATTTGTGACGTATTGGCTGTCTATGCAGCAAAACTAGTTCTTACAAATATAAGAACGGTATACAAAGATCCAAACAATCAGGCAGCAAGAGAGAAAATGGCAGCAGCATCTCTGATCGCAGGACTTGCATTTGGTCAGCCAAAAACAACTGCTTCCCACGCATGTTCTTTTCCATTGACAAATTTATACCATATTCCACACGGAGAGGCTTGTGGTTTGACATTAGATTTCTTTATCCGATTAAATGGAACCAAAGATTTTAGGACAAGAGAATTGACCAGTCAATTAGGATTTTATGATTATGAACAATTTGCAGATGCCGTACAGAGATTAAAAAGAGATCTTCATTTAAGAACAAATTTAACCGATCTTCATATCAATGAAGAAAAGAAAGAAGAATTGATACGATTAAGTCATCATGCCAATTTAAAAAATAATCCAGTGGAAGTTACAGATGAAGATTTGAGAAGACTTTATGATGGTTTATGTGACTGAAATATTGACAGAAATATGAAAAATAGGTATAATCGAATAAAAACAGATAAAACATACAGGATTAATAGGAAATAAGGTGGGCATATGGAACATAAAATAAAAAGATCACAAGAACAACACCAATGGAAAGAAAAAATTGAAGAGTTATTAAAAAATATGAAATATGGCAATATAACGATCATTGTTCAGGATGGAAAGATCATTCAGATTGATAAGACAGAGAAACATAGAATATAGCAAATCGAAAATCAGTCTCAGAAAAGGATTGGAAAGCGATCATCAGTGGATTATGATTCTCAAAAAGGAGATGTAATTATATGGAAAACATAATTATCCTGTGAATTAAAAAAGACGATTTAAAACTATCAAGGTGCAAGCAATATTTTATCATTCTAACTGTCTCAGTCCATTGATATGATCCAAAGTTTCATAGAATTCTTTTTGATATGGACAGTAGCTGCATAGCTTAAATCTTGACAACAAAAATCAAAATTATTATAATATAATATATAAATAGAATAAATCTTCAGGGCAGGGTGAAAATCCCTACCGGTGGTAAAGCCCACGAGCCGTAAGGTATGATTCGGTGAAATTCCGAAGCCGACAGTATAGTCTGGATGAAAGAAGAGAACAAAATATGGAAAAATGGAAATGTTTTTACGACTATGGTCAATTGCTCTAGAATATTTTTGTTCCAGAGCAATTGATTTATATAAATAAATTCAGATATTTTTTACTCTGCCTTGATCAATCATTTAGATCAAGGCATTTTTAATGGGGTGATAAGATAAAACTAATAAACAAATATGATCAAGAAAAATTTTAGAATTATGGCAGGAGGATATAAAATGGTGACATTTCATACAATTGAAGGTGCATTAGAAGATTTAAAAAGAGGAAAGATTATTTTGGTAACGGATGATGAAAATCGAGAAAATGAAGGAGACTTTATTTGTGCAGCACAATTTGCTACAACAGAAAATATAAATTTCATGGCAACGCATGGAAAAGGATTAATCTGTATGCCAATGTCGGAGGAGTATGTAGAAAAATTAAAACTTCCGCAAATGGTGGAAAATAATACAGATAATCACGAAACAGCATTTACTGTATCAATCGATCATATTACAACAACGACAGGAATTTCAGCAGTAGAGCGTTCAATTACAGCTATTGCATGTGTGGATGAAAATGCAAAACCAGAAGATTTTCGAAGACCGGGGCATATGTTTCCATTAAAAGCAAAGAAAAATGGAGTTTTAGAAAGAAATGGACATACGGAGGCAACGGTAGATTTATGTAGATTAGCAGGATTAAAAGCGTGTGGATTGTGCTGTGAGATTATGAGAGAAGATGGCACAATGATGAGAACAGAAGAATTAGCAAAATTAGCAGAGCATTTTCAAATGAAATTTATAACAATCAAGGATTTGCAAGATTACAGAAAACGCAAAGAGATATAAAAGAAATAGTCAGTTGACGATTGATCTTTCAGAGGATTTTATGTTGGTGGAAAGCTGTAGTGAAATTGCGAATGTGATAGATATTGTGGAAAGTTAGATGAATTAGGACAAATTTTGTGATAAGTTAGAAATGTATAAAATCAAGAAAGAAGGATTCCACATTAGAAAATGTATAAGGATCCTTCTTTTTATTTGGAGATAACGAGATGGCAATATCAAAATTAATGCATATGAAAGAAACAGAAGGAAATCCAGCGAGACACTTAAAAAGAGCAATCGAATACGTTATGAATCCAGAAGAGGATATTAATCGACGATTGTTTGGTTTCTATTATGTATAAATTTAAAAAAATTGATATAAAAAATGTAGGATTTATAAGGTCTGCAAAGTGTTTTTAATTTATTCAACAACTTCAATTCCATCAATATTCGGAACACACATCATAGAATAGTTTGTATGATAAATGACAAATCCAGGTTTTGCCTTTGGCGGCTTTCTTAGTTCTTTTCTCTGAACATAATCAATCTCAACCTTCGGTGCCTGACGTCCCTTGGAATAATAAGCTGCAAGGCGGCCAGCTTCTTCAAAGGTAGCATCTGGAAGAGTCTCCGCTTGTTCCTTTCGTACAATAACATGGGACCCAGCCATATTCTTTGCATGGAACCACCAGTCCCCGCCATTTGCAAACTTAAAACTTAATTCATCATTCTGATAGTTATTTTTTCCAACATACATATGGAAACCATCAGAAGAGACAAAATGTAATGGTTTGGATTTTGCCTGTTTCTTTCCCTTTTTCTTCCCATGGCTCTTTATATAACCATAATCAGAAAGTTCATCTTTGATCAGCTGCAGGTCTTTCTCATCTTCGGATAAAGAAAGAGCAGTAGAGATCGAATCGAGATGATCAAGATCAGCTTTTGTCTCCACGACAAGCTCAGAAAGAGCTTCATAAGTACGTTTTAGCTTATTATATTTTGCAAAAAACTTTTTGGAATTCTCCAAAGGAGTCTTTGTTGGATCAAGAGGAATCGTAATCTCTTCGTTTGTGTAATAATTCATGCAAGTTAAAGATTTTGCATTTGGCTCTAGTCCATATCCATATGTCTGTGTAAGTTCTCCATAAACTTTGAATTTCTCACGTTTCTCGGTATCCTTTAACTGACGAAGCTGCAGATCATATTTCTTGCTCGTCCTCTCAAGAGCAGTCTGCACGATCTTACGAAGGTCAGAAGATTTCTGCTTCATTCTTGTATATTTTTCCTTCTCAGAATAATACCCGATCAGCACGTCAAAAATAGAATCATATGTTTTCTCTGTACAGTCAGGATAAGAAGTTAAAGGAATACAAGAAAATTCCTTGGGTTCCTCCCCAGAATAAATGATATTTGGCTGATATGCCTCATCTTCTACAAGAGCATTTAATTTTACAAGCTGGCCATATAATCCAGCAGCACTATCATCGGTCAAAGAATCAGTAGATGCATTCCCATCTAGCCCTGCACGATAACAAAGTTCATTTGCGATCAAAGGACTCATACCTGTGATGGAAGTATAAAGTGCTTTACAAAGATTCAGTGGTTTGGTGATGATATGCTGATAAAAATTCTCCGCAGTCAGACTTGCTAAAGGATGTTTCCCTTTAGACGGTGGAAATGTGTAAGTACGTCCAGGTAAAACCTCTCTGACAGAACTGATATTTGCAGAGATATGCTTGATACTATCTAAAATCACATCATCATTGTTTACAAAAATGATATTACTGTGTTTTCCCATGATTTCAACGATCAGACGTTTCTGGCAGACATCTCCAAGCTCATCCAGATGCTCAATCTTAATTTCGATAATACGCTCAAAATCAGGCTGTGTGATCGAAATGATCCTTCCACTACTAATATGTTTACGAAGCAGCATGCAGAAGTTTGGAGCCTGCATAGGATTGGCTTTTCCTTCTTTCGATAAATAGACAAGAGGAAGAGAAGCACTGGCTGAGAGATGAAGTCTTGTTGTCAATCTCTCTTTTTTGATCACAAGCGTGATCTCGTCGGCCTCTGGCTGATAAATCTTATAGATTCTGCCACCGATGATCTGTTTATTAAGTTCTGATATAATATTTGAAATGACAAATCCGTCGAATGCCATGATAAATACCTCCTGGTAATAAAATCAGTTATCTAATTTAAAATAATAAGATAAATCCGTCAAACAATTATATCAGAAATTCGAAAAAGTATAAAGAAAAAACGATCAAATTCACAAATCATAGAAAGATAGTCGGGATTTTGTTGTAATTAAAATCATTTCTTATTATAATGAATATTAAGTGTACAATAAAATAATCTATGGAGGACAAGTCATTGAGAAAAGAAGCGTCAAAGAATGCATGGAAGCAGTTATACGACATTACATTAAAACTAGACAAATTAGAGCCTTGGAATTACCTTGGTGACACACAACTTGTAACCATTCAGCTAAAAGACAGAGAAGAACCTGTATTTTGCAGTGTGATGGGAAAATTCAGCGGAGAAAGAGGAATTGCAGTCTTTGATGGAGTTGAAGGCTTAGGAGATTTCTATATGATCCTTGGAAGTGAAGAAGGGGATCTTCCAGCACAGTATCTGATGGATGAACATACAAGTCTTACATGCTTCTGGGGAAGCATGATGAATGTGCCAGATGAACAAAGAAAAGTTATCGATGAATTAGATATTCGTTTTAAGACGATCAGTGACTGGATTTACTTTGTTTCTTATAAGAAAGGTTACAAACCATATCAGTTAGATGAAGATGAAGTTGCACTTCTTATAGAAACTTATGAGAACCTGTATATGGCAGTGGAAGCAGTCAGACAGGGAGAATTAAACCCAGAAATCGAACAGGCAGAAGGAATTGTTCGCCGTTATAATACTGAAAATGATACTTGGGAAATGTTTGTAAAAGAGATACCAGAAGCTGAAAAAGAATTTCCGTCAGTGATGTTAGAAGATCAGGAATTAAAAGATGAATTAAAGAATCAAAAACAAATCGATCTTGAAGTGATTTTAGATTTTACTTATCTTCCAGTTATGGTAGAAGGGGAAGAAGAAGGGGAGCGTCCAAAGAATCCACTTTTATTTATGGCATATGATAATACCGATGGCGGTGTGATCACAATGGATATTTTAGAAGAGGGTGATGATGAGATCAGCAGAACATTAGGATTCTTTATCAGTTTTGTGCAGCAGAATGGAAGAATGAAGACGATCAAAGCAAGAAATCCATGGATTTTTGGAGCATTAGAGGATATTTGTGAATATTGCAGTGTGGACCTTGTATATGATCCGGTAGAGATCATGGATCAGGTGATCGAAGAAGTTGTTTCTCAGTTGTAGGAATTTCATGTAACATATCAAAAGATGAATTAGAGTGAACGAGGTTGACAAATAAGTTAAGGATTGGTAAAATACAGATAATTTGATGTGCTACCTAAGTAGCACTTTAATTCGATAAAGTATCAAGGAGCGGCAAAAATATGAATAAAAAGAGAGTCCACACACCAGAAGGTGTCAGAGATGTATATGGAACAGAATATGGACAGCGAAGTAAGTTGAAGGCAAAATTAAACAAAGTTTTTGCATCTTACGGATATGAAGGGATCAGAACTCCAGGATTTGAATTCTTTGATGTATTTAACAGTGAAAAAGGAACCGTATCCGCAAGGGAAATGTTTAAATTCTTCGATAGAGAAGGAAATACCTTAGTTCTTCGTCCGGATGTCACACCATCCATTGCACGCTGTATCGCAAAGTATTTTAATGAAGAGAATATGGGAATCCGTTTATCTTATGCAGGAAATGTATTTTTAAATAATTCAAGCTATCAGTTGAAGTTAAAAGAAACATGCCAGTTAGGTGCAGAATTAGTCAATGATGCGTCTGTACAGGCAGATACAGAATCTATTGCAATGGCAATTGATTGTTTTCTGGCAGCTGGATTGACTGATTTCAGACTTTCTATCGGAGAAGTTGAATTCTTCAACGGATTGACACAGACGATCAAAGATGAAGAAGTCAAAACACAGCTTCGAGAGCTGATCTTAAATAAGAATTATTTTGGATTAATGGAATATGTAGAGACATTAGATCTGTCTGATAAGATCAAAGATGTATTTTTACATTTTAACGAACTGAATGGAGATGTAGCGATCTTAGATCAGGCAGAAGCAATGGTTGAGAATGAACAGTCTAAGAAAGCGATCAAAAGACTTCGCGATGTATATGATATCTTAAAATTATACGGCAAAGAGCAGTATGTAAGTTTTGATCTTGGAATGTTAAATAAGCATAATTATTACACAGGAATCATTTTCAAAGGTTATACTTATGGAACAGGAGATGCAGTTCTAAAAGGTGGACGATATGATAATCTGATCGAACAGTTCGGAAAGAAAGCCCCATCAGTTGGATTTGCGATCGTATTAGATGAGCTGATGATGGCATTAAGCCGTCAGGGAATTCATATGGAAGCAGATCATATGGATACAATGATCATTTATAAAGAAGCAACAATGAAAGATGCGATCCTTAGAGCAGAAGAATTAAGAAAAGAAGGAAAGAAAGTCATCTTAGAGAGAAAGAATGATCTGTGCAGCAAAGCAGACTATGAAAGATTTGCTAAAGAGCATCGCCTCGGTGGAATTCTTTATTTCATCTAATCAACAAATCGAGCAAAAGAAGGGAAACAAAAGACCATGAGATATATTACATTTGCCCTGGCGAAAGGGCGCCTTGCAAAGAAAGCGATGGCTTTATTAGAAGAGATCGGAATCACATGCGAGGAAATGAAAGACGAGAAAACAAGAAAATTAATCTTCGTAAACGAAGAATTAAAATTAAAATTTTTCTTATCCAAAGCAAGTGACGTGCCAACTTATGTGGAATACGGAGCAGCTGATATCGGTGTTGTTGGAAAAGATACGATCCTTGAAGAAGGAAGAAATCTATACGAAGTATTAGACTTGAAATTTGGAGCTTGCAAGATGTGTGTGTGCGGACCCAAAGAAGCGAAGAAATATTTAAACAGTAATGAGATCATCCGTGTGGCATCCAAATACCCACATATCGCCAAAGAATATTTCAATAATCAGAAATTACAGACAGTAGAGATCGTTAAGTTAAACGGATCTGTTGAACTTGCACCGATCGTTGGATTATCAGAGGTGATCGTCGATATCGTTGAGACAGGAACAACCTTAAAAGAAAATGGATTGGAAGTCTTAGAAGAAGTTTGCCCATTATCAGCAAGAATGGTAGTGAATCAGGTAAGCCAGAAGATGGAACAAGAACGAATCAGCAAGATCATCGTTGCACTAAAGAAGATCTTGGATGAAAAAGAATAGGCCGGAGGAGAGAAATATGAGAATAGTAAAAGTTAACAAAGATTCCATTGCAAATATTTTATCAGATTTATTAAAGAGAAGTCCTACAAACTATGGGGATTTTCAGGATAAAGTCGATGCGATCATCAAAAATGTCAGAGATAATGGAGATAAAGCTGTCTTTGATTATACAGCACAGTTTGATAAAGCGGAGATCAACGCAGACAATATTTTAGTTACAGAAGAAGAAATTAAGGAAGCTTACGAAGAAGTGGACGATGAATTGATCAAAGTTATCCGCAAAGCGATCAAGAATATTCGTGATTTCCATGAAAAACAGATTCAGAAGAGCTGGTTTGAGACAAGAGAAGACGGAGTAATGCTTGGACAGAAAGTAACACCAATGGAAACTTGTGGTGTCTATGTACCAGGTGGAAAAGCAGTTTATCCATCTTCTGTTTTAATGAACATTGTTCCAGCACACGTTGCAGGAGTGAAAAATATCATCATGACAACACCTCCTGGAAAAGACGGAAAAGTTACAGCAAATACATTAGTTGCAGCGAAAGAAGCTGGAGCAACAAAAGTATATAAAGTCGGTGGAGCACAGGCAATTGCAGCGATGGCATTTGGAACAGAGTCTATTCCAAAAGTAGACAAGATCGTAGGACCTGGTAACATTTTTGTGGCTCTTGCCAAGAAAGCAGTTTATGGAAACGTAAGTATCGATTCCATTGCAGGACCAAGTGAGATCTTAGTGTTAGCTGATGAGACAGCGAATCCAAGATATGTGGCAGCAGACTTACTTTCCCAGGCAGAACATGATGAGATGGCAAGTGCGATCCTTGTTACAACAAGCGAAGAATTAGCACATAAAGTATCTGATGAGATTGACGGATTCTTAAATCAGTTATCAAGAAAAGAGATCATGGAGAAATCTTTAGATTCCTTCGGATATATTCTTGTTGCAAGCGATATGAAAGAAGCAATTGATACGGCAAACGCTATTGCGTCTGAACATATGGAGATCATGACAGCAAATCCATTTGATGTTATGACAAGGATCAAGAATGCAGGAGCGATCTTTATCGGAGCATACAGCTGTGAACCTTTAGGAGATTATTTTGCAGGACCAAACCACGTACTTCCAACAAATGGAACAGCAAAATTCTTCTCTCCATTAAGTGTTGATGATTTCATCAAGAAATCAAGTGTCATCTACTATTCAAGAGAAGCCTTAGAGCCAGTACACAAAGACATCGAATTCTTTGCGAATCAGGAACAGCTGACAGCACATGCTAATTCCATGAAAGTAAGATTTGAAGATAACCAGGAAGGATAAAAATATGAGTAGAAGTGCATCAATTGAGAGAAATACAAGTGAGACAAAGATCAAACTTTCCATTGATCTTGATGGAAACGGAAATGGAAATATCCATACAGGGATCGGTTTTTTTGACCATATGTTAAATGCATTTGCACGTCACGGATTTTTTGATCTTGATGTGGAAGTTGAGGGAGATCTCTATGTAGACTGCCATCATACGATCGAAGATGTCGGAATCGTACTTGGAGAAGCGATCAAACAGGCCGTTGGAGATAAGAAAGGGATCAAACGTTATGGATCATTTATGCTTCCAATGGATGAGACATTAATGTTATGTGCGATCGATCTGTCTGGAAGACCATATTTTGTGATGGATTGTGATTTTACGGTTGATCGCGTTGGAGAATTTGACACAGAGATGGTAAGAGAATTCTTTTATGCAGTATCTTACGGCAGCATGATGAATCTTCATTTGAAGAAATTACATGGAGAAAATAATCATCATATGATCGAAGCAGCATTTAAAGCATTTGCAAAAGCTTTGGATGAAGCAACCAGCATGGATCCAAGGATCACAGATGTACTTTCCACGAAAGGAGCCTTATAAGATGAGTAATGAGGCAAAACCATTAAATAGCAAGATGAGTTTTGATGAATTCAAATTAAACAGCGACGGAATGTTAACCGTTGTTGTACAGGATCATAAGACAAATGAAGTTTTGATGGTCGCATATATGACAAAAGAAGCATATGATAAGACGATCGAGACAGGGATTATGACTTATTACAGCCGAAGCCGTGATGAATTATGGATCAAAGGGGAGACATCCGGACATTATCAGTATGTCAAAGATTTATATATTGACTGCGACAGAGACACCTTACTTGCTAAGGTAAAACAGATCGGGGCTGCCTGCCATACAGGAAATTATTCTTGCTTCTACACAGATTTATTAGAAAAAGAAGATTAAGAACGTAATCTTTGTGAGAAAATATTTGTGTTTCTAAGTTCGATTTGGTATAATCGACTTTATAAGATAAGGAGGCAAGATTATGACAGCATTTTTATCAGAATTAGTCTCTTATGTATTGAAGTTTGCGATTCTTTTTGCATGCTCTGCGGCAGGAATTTATTTCGGAGTCGGTCGTGCGAAGGCAAAGAAGAAAGAATCATAAGATCATACATGATTAAGAGAAGATCATTTAGCTGCATGAGAATACAGGCTCATGCAGCTAAAAAGCCGTAAAGGCAAGGTCTTCTTAAATATAATGAAACGACACTAGGAGGATGAAACGTTGAGAGCATATGGAGTCAACGAACTCAGGAAGATGTATCTTGAGTTTTTCGAAAGTAAAGGACATTTAGCATTAAAGAGTTTTTCACTCGTGCCAAAGAACGATAACAGTTTATTACTGATCAACGCTGGTATGGCACCACTGAAACCTTATTTCACAGGACAGGAAGTACCACCAAGAACAAGAGTGACAACATGTCAGAAGTGTATCCGTACAGGAGATATTGAGAATGTTGGTAAGACAGCAAGACATGGTACATTCTTTGAGATGTTAGGAAACTTCTCTTTTGGAGATTACTTCAAACATGAAGCAATCGCATGGTCTTGGGAATTTTTAACAAAAGTGATCGGATTAGATCCTGACAGATTATATCCATCTGTATACGAAGATGATGATGAAGCATTCGAGATCTGGGAGAAAGAGATCGGAATCGCACCAGAGAGAATCTTCCGTTTTGGAAAAGAAGACAACTTCTGGGAGCATGGGGCAGGACCTTGTGGACCATGTTCAGAAATCTACTATGACCGTGGAGAGAAATATGGATGTGGAAGCCCAGATTGTACGGTAGGATGTGACTGCGACCGTTATATGGAAGTATGGAACAACGTATTTACACAGTTTGAGAATGATGGACACAACCATTATACAGAATTAGAGAATAAGAACATTGATACAGGTATGGGACTGGAACGTCTTGCAGTCGTTGTACAGGAAGTAGATTCTATCTTCGACGTAGATTCTATCAAAGCGATCCGCGATGAGATCTGTAAAGTTGCAGGAGTCACATATGGTGCAGACCACGAGACAGATGTATCGATCCGTGTAATCACAGACCATATCCGTTCTGCTACATTTATGTTGTCTGATGGTATCACACCATCCAACGAAGGACGTGGATATGTACTTCGCCGTTTGATCCGCCGTGCAGCAAGACATGGAAGATTATTAGGAATCGATCACCTGTTCTTAACAGATATCAGTAAAGTCGTGATCCGTGAATCCAAGGATGGATATCCAGAATTAGAAGAGAAAGCAGAATTTATCTTCAATCATTTATCTCAGGAAGAAAAACAGTTCAATAAGACGATCGATCAGGGACTGTCCATCTTAGCAGATATGGAAAAAGCTATGAACGAGAAAGGCAGCAAAGAACTTGCTGGTGCAGATGCGTTCAAATTATATGACACATATGGATTCCCATTAGATCTGACGATCGAGATCTTAGAAGAAAAGGGATTTACTGTAGATAAAGAAGGCTTTGAAAAAGAAATGCAGGTTCAGAGAGAGACTGCCAGAGCTGCAAGAAAGACAACAAACTACATGGGTGCAGATGCAACTGTATACGAACAGTTAGATCCAGCCATGACAACAAAATTCGTTGGATACGATGAACTTACTTGTGAAGGTGAGATCACAGCTATGACAACAGAGACAGAAGTTGTTTCAGCTCTGAACAAAGGAGATAAAGGAACGATCGTCGCTGACCAGACAGCATTCTATGCTACAAGTGGTGGTCAGGAAGCGGATAAAGGAGTGATCATCAGTGGAGATGCATCTTTTGAAGTAGAAGATGTCATTAAATTATCCGGTGGTAAGTTTGGACATGTTGGACATGTAGTCGAAGGAACATTCAACGTAGGAGACAAAGCGGTCTTTACAGTGAATGAGAAGAACAGAGCATTAGGTGCAAAGAACCATAGTGCAACTCATTTATTACAGAAAGCATTAAGAGAAGTGCTTGGAACTCATGTAGAGCAGGCAGGATCTTTAAATAATGCGGAACATTTAAGATTCGACTTTACACATTTCTCACCATTATCTGATGATGAGATCGCAAGAGTTGAGAAGATCGTCAACGAAAAGATCGCTCAGGATCTTCCAGTTGTGACAAAAGTTATGTCTATGGAAGAAGCTAAGAAAACAGGAGCTATGGCACTGTTTGGAGAGAAATACGGAGACGAAGTACGCGTTGTATCCATGGGAGATTTCTCTGTAGAATTATGTGGTGGTACTCATGTGAAGAATACAGGAGCGATCACAGCATTCAAGATTTTATCTGAAACTGGTGTTGCATCAGGAGTTCGAAGAATCGAAGCAGTGACAGATCAGGGAGTATTTAACTACTACCATAAGCAGGAAGAAGAATTAAAAGAAGCAGCCAAAGCATTAAAAGCTACACCAGCAACACTGCTGACAAGAATTGAATCACTTCTTGCAGAAGTAAAAGAATTAAAGAGCGAAAACGAATCCTTAAAGAGCAAACTTGCAAAAGACGCTCTGGGAGATGTTATGGATCAGGTAGAAGAAGTAAAAGGAGTGAAACTTCTTGCAACTTCTATAGAAGACGTTGATATGAATGGACTTCGTGAACTTGGAGATAACTTAAAAGAGAAATTAGGAGAAGGTGTCATTGTCCTTGCTTCCCAGAAAGACGGAAAAGTATTCTTAGTTGCCATGGTAACAGACGAGGCACAGAAAGCAGGAGCACACGCTGGAAACCTGATCAAAGCGATCGCCGGATGCGTTGGAGGCGGCGGTGGAGGACGTCCAAATATGGCTCAGGCCGGAGGAAAGAATCCAGCTGGAATTCCAGAAGCAGTAGCAAAAGTAAAAGAAATTTTAGAAAGTCAAATTTCATAGTTGACAAAAATCTAAAATGTGATATACTAATCTAGTGCAAAAAATTAAAACCCAAACAGTCCTATGCACAAGTACAAGACTGGAGGGGAGGTCGGGAATAGAATGTCAAACGTAATCGTTAAAGAAAATGAATCTTTAGATAGCGCTCTTCGCAGATTCAAGAGAAACTGTGCAAAAGCAGGAATTCAGCAGGAGATTCGTAAAAGAGAACATTACGAAAAGCCAAGCGTAAGACGTAAGAAAAAGTCTGAAGCGGCTCGTAAGAGAAAATCTAAATAATTTTTACTTGATTGAAAAGATAAGCATCATTTACCTGGGAACAGGTATATGATGCTTTTTTTCGGCATATATTAAACCAAATGCCACAAAAGGAGTTTTGCATGAAGAAGAAACCAAAAGAAGTGATTGCTAAAGGACTTTCTCTTCCAAGAGATGTGGTGTTTGGAGATTTCATTATAACCTTGACAGGAAACTGTGAAGCATACATAGAAAATTACAGGGGGATCGTATCATATGATGAGAATAAGATCTCCATTCAGGGGAATCATGTTATATTAAATATCTGTGGATGTGATCTGGCAGTTGATTTTTACTCACAGGAATCAATGAAGATCAAAGGAAAGATCAAAAGGCTGGAATATGTATGATATTCTTTGAAAGGAGCATGAGAAATGCTTAAAATTCTGCACTTTATATTTGGAAGGCTGTATTTTCAAGTCAAAGGATATCAGACAGAGCGTTTTTTGAATCTCTGTGCAAAAAATCATCTTGTATTGTGGGAATTAAAACCAGTATCAGACGGCTATGTGTTTTTTATCAGACGAAGTTCTTATCAAATGTTGGAAGCATTAGCAGAGAAAGCAAATGTTGATCTTGCGTTACAAGGGCAAAAAGGACTGCCATATTTCTTAAAAGAACATAAAAAACGTAAAATATTATTTTTTTCCATGTGTTTGTGCGGTTTAATGATCCTTTCGCTGAGTCAGTTTTTATGGGAGATTACAGTTTCTGGAGGAGAAGTATATTCAGAAAGTGATATATTAAAGTATGTTACGGATAACTACTACCATATTGGAACATTAAAATACCAGATTGACTGTGATGCATTGGAAGACCATCTGAGGGAAGATTATGCTGAGATTGCGTGGGCATCCTGTTCGATTCAGGGAACAAGACTGCATATTGAGATAAAAGAAACTTTAGATCGTAAAACAAAGCAGAATCCAAAGAAACCATGTGATATCGTGGCAAATAAATCAGGGATCATTACAAAAATGGCGGTCAAAAGTGGAACACCGCTTGTAAGTGTTGGGGACAGTGTCAAAAGCGGAACAACTTTAATTTCTGGATTGATCTATTACTACAGTGATGATTTTACCGTGACACAGACGGATAAGATCAAAGCAGATGGTGAGATCGTGATGCGCACTAAAGAGGTGTACAACAATTCAATTCCCATGGAATATTACGAAAAGCTGATCACAGGCAAGAAAAAGAGTATCAAAAATTTATATTTTGGACAGTATCAATTCGATTTTCCCGAAAAGAAAAGACAGGATCATACAAATGTTATGACAAAGAGAAGATCATTAAAGATAGGGAAATCTTTTTATCTGCCCATTGGGATCACGATGCAGATAACTGAAAGATACAGGCCAAAGAAGAAAATCTTGACAAAAAAAGAAGCACAGTTAAAATTAAAAAAACAGTTGGAACGATATCTTATGAAGAAAGCAAAAGCAGGAGCAAAGATCGTTCACTGTGAAGGAAATTATAAAAAAAAGAACAACCGATATGAAGTTAAGGCATCGATCATCAAAGAAGAAAGTGTCGGAAAGATCCGAAATATCAAGAAATTAACAAAGAAACAAGAAGAAATGATCACACCAACAACAGCGCAGCAATAAATAAAAGTTATGAATCAGGCCATATGGATTTTGCCACTCAGGTTGAAAAACTTTGTAACAGATGGTAGAATACATAAGGAATATACACAAAGAAGGAGACTGAGAATTAGATGAATCCAGTTGAAATAGAAATGAATTTTCCGGCAGAACATGGCGGGAATGTATTCGGGCAGTTTGATGCCTATATGAAGAAAATCGAAAAAACACTGCATGTGAGTCTGATCCTGAGAGGTGACCATTTAAAATGTATTGGAACACAGCAGGCAGTTAATCATGCAATCTCCGTGATCGATGAATTACTCGAATTATCCAAACGAGGAAATGTGATCACAGAGCAGAATGTAAACTATGCGTTATCGTTATCAATGGAAGAGAAATCTCCAAGTCTTTTGGAGCTTGATAAAGATGTCATCTGTCATACGATCCAGGGTAAAGCAGTCAAACCAAAGACTTTAGGACAGCAAAAATACGTCGATGCGATCAAGAATAAGATGATCACATTTGGAGTCGGTCCTGCAGGAACTGGTAAGACATATCTTGCAATGGCAATGGCGATCACAGCATTTAAGAATGATGAAGTCAGCCGTATCATCTTAACAAGACCAGCAATTGAGGCAGGAGAGAAGCTAGGTTTCTTGCCTGGAGATCTACAGAGTAAAGTTGATCCATATTTAAGACCATTATATGATGCATTATATGAGATCCTTGGGGCAGACGCATTTATGAAGAATATGGAGAAAGGCTTGATCGAAGTCGCTCCATTGGCTTACATGAGAGGACGTACACTGGATAATGCATACATTATCTTAGATGAGGCACAGAATACAACACCTGCTCAGATGAAGATGTTCTTAACACGTATTGGATTTGGGTCCAAAGCGATCATCACGGGTGATTTAACACAGAAAGACTTGCCATTTGACAGTATTTCAGGATTAGAAGAATCTCTAAGAGTGTTAAGAAAAGTTAAGGAGATCGGGGTCTGTGAGCTTACCAATAAGGACGTTGTCAGACATCCATTAGTACAGAAGATCGTTGCAGCATATGATCAATATGAAGCAGTCAGATCTGCGAAAAAGAATAAGAATAACAATAACAAAAAGAACAGAAGATAGGAATGTTATGAGTATTATAATCGAGAATGAATACGAAGGGGAGATCAATATCCCTTATGAGAAGATCGCACATGAAGTGATCGAGGCAGCGATTGATTATGTGGACTGCCCTTATGAGTGCGAAGTGAATTTAATGCTAACCGATAATGAAACGATTCATGCGATCAACAAAGAACAAAGAGAAATCGACCGGCCAACAGACGTACTGTCTTTTCCAATGGCAGAATACGAAGAACCAGCGGATTTCTCAAAGATTGAAGAAGATCCGATGGCATTTGATCCGGAGAGCGGTGAATTTCTACTTGGAGATATCGTGATCTCCATGGACAAGGTATGGGAACAGGCTGAGAATTATGGCCACAGCCGAGAGAGAGAATATGCCTTTTTGATCGCTCACAGTATGTTACATCTGTTTGGATATGACCATATGGAAGAGGAAGAACGAAAAGATATGGAAAAACGTCAGGAAGAGATTTTGACAAAGACGAAATATACAAGAGATGAAAGAGGTTTAGTATGAGTAAAAGCAGCAAAAACTCATTTTTAATGCAAGGAATGATCTTAGCCGCAGCATCCATTGTCTGCCGTGTGATCGGATTATTATATCGTAGTCCACTGTTTGGGATCATTGGCAAAGAAGGTATGGGGTACTATTCTTATGCATATAATATCTATAACATTATTCTGCTGATCGCATCCTTTAGTATTCCACTTGCGGTATCCAAATCAATTTCTGCAAGACTTGCGAAGAAAGAATATATCAATGCTCAGAGAATCTTCTATGGAGCATTAGTTTATGCAGTTGTCGTTGGTGGTATCGCGTCCATGATCGCATATTTTGGAGCACCAACCTTTGTCGGACATCAAAAAGGTGCAGCACTTGCCCTTCAGGTCATTTCCCCAACGATCTTTTTCTCTGGGATTCTTGGAGTACTTAGAGGATATTTTCAAGGACATAATACAATGGTGCCAACATCCATTTCCCAGATCATTGAGCAGATCTTGAATGCGATCTTTAGTATTTTGATGGCATATGTACTGATCTTACCATATCTGCCATCTAACAAGATCACATATGAGATCGCAAGACATGGGGCAGCAGGTAGTGCGATCGGTACAGGAGTCGGTGTTTTAACAGGATTGATCTTCTGCTCTATCATTTATCGTGCATACCAGCCAAAGGTCAAGATTCAGATGAAACATGACCGTACAAAATATATTGAATCTTATGGGAATATCTTAAAGATCTTATTATTAACGATCACACCGGTTATCTTTAGTACAGCGATCTATAACTGTAGTGCAACGATCGACCAGACGATCTTTAGTAATATCTTAGTAGGAAAAGGAATTACGGCGAAAGTAGTTTCAGAATTTTATGGTTTGTTCAGCGGTCAGTATAACGTGTTGATCAATGTTCCAGTTGCGATGGCATCTGCACTTTCCAATGCGATCGTGCCAAATGTTTCTGCAGCCTATGCGTTAGGCAAGAAGGACGACATGAACGACAGTATCCAGATGGCGATACGTTTTACGATGATGATCGCGATCCCATGTGCGGTTGGACTAGGTGTGTTAAATAGTTCGATCAATGGATTGATCTTCGGTGCAACATATGCCAAGGGATTAGGAGCAGCTATGCTTCGGATCGGTGCAGTTTCCGTTATTTTCTACTGTCTGTCAACGTTGACAAATGGTATCTTACAGGGAATGGGAAAGATGAGAGTGCCAGTCAGACATTCTGCGATTTCCGTTGTGGTCAATATCGTTGTATTATGGCTTTTATTAACATACACAGATTGTAAAACATATGGATTGGTATTTGCGACTATGGCATTTTCCCTTGTGATGTGTCTGTTAAATGCACACTCCATCAAGAAATACACAGGTTTTCATCAGGAGATCACAAAGACATTTATCAAGCCTGCATTAAGTGCAGCAGTGATGGGTGTTGTCTGTTTTCTGATTCAGTATGCGGTTCAAAGCGTTCTTCCATTCGGGCGAGTATGCTTTGCGGTCTGCGTGATCATTGCAGTGCCAGTTGGAGCACTGATCTATTTTGCAGCGATCATTAAGTTAAAAGTATTTACAGAAGAAGAACTTACTAAGATTCCAAAAGGAAATCTGATCGTCAGATTAGCAAAGAAATTACATTTGCTGTAAGGATCGTAAGGGCTTCCACTTATAAAAGGAAGAAAAAGTCCAGATCTGCTATGATTTGGGCTTTTTGTATAAATTCCCTTATCTTTGGTAACAATATAGCCAAAGGAGGGTTGCATTATGAAGAAGATCAATCGATTTTTGATGATATATATGGTTGTGATCACAGTTTTGTGCATCTGTATGTGTTATCTTGCATTCTCAGCAAATGAAAAGAAGGACAACCTCAAGGAAGTTCGTTCTCAGATAACAACAACAGCTGAAAAAAAACAGACCAAAGCAGTCAAGAAGGTTAAGGCAACGTACAGTCTGAAGATTCTTGATGGAAGTCTGGCTGTGATCAATAATAAGACCAAAGAAGTTTTTGAATATACAGATATGAAGAAAGAGAATCTGCCAGCAGACATCAAAAATATGCTGAAAGAGAATTTTATCTTTGAAAACAGAGAAGAAGTATATCATTTTCTGGAATCATACAGTAGTTAAAATAAAAATTTGGAGAAAAATAACGAATGAAATATGATGTGATCATCGTTGGAGCAGGGGCTTCTGGTATGATGGCAGCGATCACAGCAGCTAGTCATCATAAGAAAGTTCTCTTGCTTGAACGGATGGATAAATTAGGAAAGAAAATATTAGCAACGGGAAATGGAAGATGCAATCTGTCAAATGCCTACATGGACGAGAATTGCTACAGAGGGCAGAGACCTTCCTTTGCCTATCCGATGATCGAGGAATTTGGATTAGAAGATCTCATTCAGTTCTTTGAATCTCTCGGAATGCTTGTGACAGAGCAAAATGGATATTATTATCCTGCATCTTTGCAGGCAGCAACTGTTGTTGATACATTGACACAGAAATTAAAGCATCTGCACGTGGATATTCTGACAGAATTTGAAGTCACGAAAGCAGAGAAACGTAAGTCCACATTTTATGTCTATGGAAATGACAAATGTTTTCAGTCAAGCAATCTGATCCTTGCAACTGGTGGATGTGCACAGCCAAACTTAGGAAGCAACGGAAGTGGATACAAGCTTGCCAAAGACTTTCATCATAAGATCACGGATACATTCCCGTCTTTGGTAGGATTAGAAGCAGAAGGAAAATATTTAAAAGACACCTCGGGAGTTCGAAATGTCAGTAATGTCAGCGTCTACGCGAATAATGAATTGATCGCCAAAGAACATGGAGAAGTTCAGTTTACAAAATATGGGGTTTCAGGGATCCCGATTTTCCAGATCAGTCATTTTGCGATCGAAGCATTAAGAAGAAAGAAAAAAGTAAAAATCTATTTAAATCTCATGCCACAGATGGTAACCTTAGAAGAAACAACAGAAGTATTCTTAAAGAGCTGCAATTATAAGACAGTCGAAGAATTCTTCCAGGGATTTTTAAATAAAAAACTGGTATATGCAATCTTACTGAGATTAAAGATTGATCCAAGAAAACCAGTTGCTCAGATATCCAGGAAAGATCTTAACAGGATCTTAGATATGATCCAACACTTTGAAGTTGAGATCAAAGGATATAAAGGATATGATATGGCACAGGTAACAGCCGGAGGCGTATCCACAAAAGAAATCATACAAGGAACATTAGAATCAAAGTTATTAGAAGGGCTTTATGTTGTCGGTGAATTACTAGATGTCGATGGAACATGCGGAGGGTACAACCTTCAGTGGGCATTTACATCTGGATACATCGCTGCAAGCCAGATAGGAAGACAATGATAAGAATCAACCAGATCAAGCTGCCGATCGATCACAAAGAGGCAGCACTTGAGAAGAAGATAAAAAAAGCATTACATAATACAGAATATAAACAATACAAGATCGTAAAACGGTCTATTGATGCGAGGAAAAAAGAAGAATTATCTTATGTGTATGCAGTTGATGTGACATTAGGTAAGGGTCAAGAAGAGAAATTCCTCAAAAAGAACAAGAATCGTAATATCATGGCAGTAAAAGAAAAGAAGTTTGAATTTCCAGAAAATCAGCGGGAATTTAAATATCCACCGGTTGTGATCGGAATGGGACCGGCAGGTCTGTTTGCAGCACTGATGCTTGCAAGAGCCGGATTACATCCGATCGTCTTAGAACGAGGGAAAGATGTCACAAACCGTATGAAAGATGTAGAACATTTCTGGGAGAGTGGTGAACTGAATCCTGAATCCAATGTACAATTTGGAGAAGGAGGAGCAGGAACATTTTCAGACGGAAAACTAAATACCTTAGTAAAAGACAAATTCGGAAGGAATAGATTCGTTTTAGAAACTTTTGTAGAACATGGTGCACCAGAAGAGATCTTATATGAAAATAAACCACATATCGGAACGGATCTTTTAAGAAATGTCGTTGCAGGGATCAGAGAAGAGATCAGATCTCTTGGCGGAGATGTCCGTTTTGAGGCGAAAGTGACAGATTTCGTGATCCAGGATGGAAAATTAACAGGGCTGATCATCAATGATAAAGAAGAAATTAAAACAGAAACAGCGATCTTAGCACCGGGACACAGTGCCAGAGATACATTTAAAGTCTTATCAGATCGTGATCTGGAAATGAATCCTAAAGCTTTTGCAATCGGACTTCGTGTGGAACACCCGCGTGAGATGATCGACCATTCGCAGTATGGAAAGGGAGCAGATCAATATGATCTTCCAGCTGCATCATACAAACTAACATATCATGCAAACAATGGAAGAAGTGTGTATTCCTTCTGTATGTGTCCGGGAGGTTTCGTGGTCAACGCGTCTTCAGAGCCAGAACGATTGACGGTCAATGGAATGAGCAATCACGATCGAGCAGCAAAGAATTCCAACAGTGCGATCATCGCAAGTGTTACACCAGAGGATTTTGATGGAAATGACGCATTAGCAGGCGTAAGATTTCAGCAGAAATGGGAAGAAAAAGCTTTTAGCGAAGGAAAAGGAAGAATCCCGGTTCAGACATTAAAAGATTTCAGAGAAGGAAAGATTACAGAATCCTTTGGCGAGATCACACCGAATACCAAAGGATTGACAAGTTTTGGAAACTTAAGAAACTGTCTTCCAGAACCGGTCAGTGAAGCGATTTCGGAAGGAATGCAATATTTTGATAAAAAGATCAAAGGATTTAATCGAGAAGATACGATTTTGTGCGGAATTGAAGCAAGAACATCTTCTCCGTTAAGAATCGAGAGAGATCAAGGATTTGAGAGCAATATCAAAGGAATCTACCCATGCGGAGAGGGAGCAGGTTTTGCTGGCGGCATCACTTCTGCGGCAATGGATGGAATTAAGGTTGCACAAGCCCTCGTTACAGTGTAAAATACCTTTCAAGGAGTGAATGTAAAATGAATAATCGTGAAAAACTAAAAGATAAACAAAGAATCATCGTCAAAGTAGGTACATCTTCTTTGATCCATAAAGCAACAGGAAACATCAATTTATTCCGATTAGAGAAATTAGTCCGTGTTTTAACAGACTTACATAACAGCGGAAAAGACGTGATCCTGGTATCTTCAGGAGCAATCGGTGTAGGATTTAAAGCCCTGGGATTAGAAAACCGTCCGACATCCCTTCCGATGAAGCAGGCATGTTCTGCTGTAGGACAGGGACAGTTAATGATGATCTACCAGAAACTGTTTGCTGAATACAATCAGGGATCTGCACAGATTCTGATCACAAAAGAGACGATGCTCAATGACGAGAGAAGATATAACGCCAAGAATACATTTGAAGAATTACTAAAACTCGGCGTGATCCCGATCGTAAATGAAAACGATACGGTATCGACAGAAGAGATCGAGTTTGGTGACAATGATACCTTATCTGCAGTCGTAACTGCGGTTGTACAAGGTGATCTATTGATCCTCCTGACAGATATTGACGGACTTTATACGGATGATCCACACAAGAATCCACTGGCCAAACTGATTCCTGAAGTACCGGTCTTAGATGAAAAGATCGGAAGAATGGCAAAAGGAGCTGTAACTAAGGTCGGAACTGGCGGAATGGAAACGAAGATCGCAGCAGCCAATATCGTAACAGATGCTGGAGCAGATATGGTGATCGTAAACAGCAATAATTTAAATAATGTCAATAAAGTTGTTGCAGGAGAAGAGATCGGAACATTATTCTTAGCACACAAACGACCAGACTTTGATTTCAAGAAATATTTAACAGAACGCCCATATTTTAAGGCATAATAAGATAAAACAATGTATTATATAGAAAGGAAATATTACAGATGAAAGAAAAAGATATTCAAAGAATTAATGAATTATACAATCTGGATAAATCCATTGGGTTAACACCAGAACAGAAAGAAGAACAGAGAAAATTAAGACATGAATACATCCAGTCTGTTCGTGCAAACTTAAGAGCGCAGCTTAATAATGTAAGTATTAAAAATGAAGATGGATCGATCACTCCATTAAAACCAAAAGGATTAAACTAGAGTAGATTAGATAGAACATATTGATGATAGATGCAAACCGCACCGAAAAGGAGGCATTCATAATGTTGGAACAACTAGGAAAACAGGCAAAAGAAGCATCGATAATTCTTGGAAAAGCAGGGATTGAAGATAAGAATGAAGTATTAAGAGAAGCAGCCAAATGTCTGGTACAGAATCAGGAATATATCTTAAGTGAGAATTATAAAGATGTAGAGAATGCAAAAAGCAATGATATGAGCGAGGCGTTGATCGATCGCTTATCCCTGAATCCTGACCGTATTGAAGCAATGGCAGAAGGACTTCGTCAGGTAGCTGAACTACATGATCCAATTGGTTCTGTAGAACATATGCAGAAAACACCGAATGGACTTTTGATCGGTAAGAAAACAGTACCATTAGGAGTTGTCGGTATCATCTACGAATCAAGACCAAACGTAACAGCAGATGCATTTGCACTATGTTTTAAGACAGGAAATGCATGCCTTCTTCGTGGTGGAAGTGATGCGATCAATTCAAATCTTGCGATCACAAATGTGATCCAGAGTGCACTAGAATCCTGCAATATGCCAAAATACAGCATTCAGCTGCTGACAGATACAAGCCGTGAGACAGCTACAAAGATGATGCAGTTAAATGAATACTTAGATGTTCTGATCCCAAGAGGTGGTGCAGGACTCATTCAGAGTGTTGTAAAGAATTCTACAGTGCCAGTGATCGAGACAGGAACAGGAAATTGTCATGTATACGTAGATGAATTTGCCCAGAAAGATATGGCAGTTAACATCATCATCAATGCAAAGACACAGAGACTTGGAACATGTAATACATGTGAATCTTTAGTATTACATAAGAACATCTTGGAGAGTCACGGTCCAGCGATCATCGATGCTTTATTAGAAAAAGGAGTACAGGTACGTGGAGATGAGAGAGTTTGTGCTTTAAATGACCAGGTCATCCCTGCAACAGAAGAAGACTGGGGAACAGAATACTTAGATTCTATCATTTCTGTGAAAACTGTCGATAGCTTTGACGAAGCAGTGGCACATATCAATCATTACAATACGGGGCATTCGGAAGCGATCGTCACAGATTCTTACCAGAATGCACAGGAATTCTTAAATCAGATCGATGCAGCAGCCGTTTATGTTAATGCATCCACAAGATTTACTGATGGATTTGAATTTGGATTTGGAGCAGAGATCGGAATCAGTACCCAGAAGATTCATGCTAGAGGACCAATGGGATTAGATGCACTGACAACCAGCAAATTTATTATTTATGGAAATGGACAGATCCGTAAATGATAGAATATAAAAGCCAGAATTGTAAATTATTTCAGAATCTTAAGAAAATCTGAAGTAAAACATAGAATTTTGTATGCAAATGCAAAGAAATTGTTAAAAAAACATTGAAAAATAAAAAAGACTATGGTATTATAAGTCTTGTGTTCAAAGGAGTTTTCATTTTATGAGAACTCTTTTTTTTCGCAATGGAAAAAAATGTAAAGAAGAAAGGAAGGCTTAAAATGGCATTGTTTACATTTAGCGGCGGTGTTCATCCGGCAGATGGTAAAGAATTTGCAAAAAATTCACCAATCACCGAATACCTGCCAAAAGGAGATGTTGTTTTACCTTTAGGTCAGCACATCGGTGCTCCTGCACAGCCAATCGTTAGCAAGGGAGACCAGGTGTTAGTAGGCCAGAAGGTGGCAGAAGCTGGAGGATTTGTATCCGCGAATATTTTCAGCTCTGTTTCAGGAACTGTAAAGGCGATCGAGCCAAGAATGACTCCAGCCGGAGCAAAAGTTAACTCTATCGTAATTGAGAATGATGGAGAATTCAAAGAGGCTGCCTTTGAGGCAAAACCTTATGATCAGATGTCTAAAGATGATGTTTTAGCAGCGATCAAAGAAGCTGGAATCGTAGGACTTGGTGGAGCCGGATTCCCAACACATGTGAAATTAGCGCCAAAAGATCCAGATGCGATCGAATATATCATCGTAAATGGAGCGGAGTGTGAACCTTATATCACAGGTGACTACCGCATCTTAATGGAGACACCAGAACTTTTAATTGAAGGATTAAATATCGTACTTGATATGTTCCCAAAAGCAAAAGGTATCATTGGTATTGAAGATAATAAAAAAGATGCAATTGCTAAAGTAGAAGCATTAGTAAAAGGTGATGCAAGAATCAGCGTTGCTACATTAAAGACAAAATACCCACAGGGTGCAGAACGTTCTTTGATTTATGCAACAACAGGAAGAAGCATCAACTCCAGCATGTTACCAGCAGATGCAGGATGCATCGTAGATAACGTAGCTACGATCGTAGCGATTAAAGAAGCTGTCAAAGATGGTAAACCATTATACGAACGTGTTGTGACAGTTACTGGAGATGCGATCAAGAATCCAAGCAACTTTAAAGTACGTACAGGAACAAACGTACAGGAACTGATCGAAGCAGCCGGTGGATTTAAGACACAGCCTGAGAAGATCATTTCTGGTGGACCTATGATGGGTATGGCAATGTTTACAACAGATGTACCAGCTGTCAAAACATTCTCATGCTTTTTAGCATTCACAAAAGATGAAGTTGCTGCGAACCAACCAAGCAATTGTATTCGTTGTGGAAGATGTGTAAGCGTCTGTCCACAGAAGCTGATGCCAGCAAAATTATCTGTATTAGCAGATCATAATCAGTTTGACGAGTTTGAGAAACTTTATGGAGCAGAATGCGTTGAGTGTGGATCTTGTTCATTTGTATGTCCAGCAAAACGTAACCTTGCACAGTCCATGAAGACAGGTCGTAAACAGGTATTAGCTAACCGTAGAAAGAAATAAAGGAGAGATACATATGAGCGAAACATTATATCATGTGTCAGCCAACCCTCATGTCAGAGATAATGGCTCAACACAAAAGATTATGTTAGATGTTATCATCGCATTACTACCCGCTACAATTTTTGGTATCTATATCTTTGGAGCATCTGCGGCACTGACAGTTGCAATTTCTGTTGCTACCTGTGTTGTCGTTGAGTATATTTACCAGAAACTTATGAAACAGCCAATCACTGTAGGTGACTTAAGTGCGGCATTGACCGGACTGTTACTTGCATTAAACTTACCATCAGGAGCACCATTCTGGATGCCGATCCTTGGTGGAATCTTCGCGATCATCGTTGTAAAACAGGTGTTCGGTGGATTGGGACAGAACTTTATGAACCCAGCCCTTGGTGCAAGATGTTTCTTAATGATCTCATTTGCAGCAAGAATGACAACATTTACATATGATGGTGTAACAACAGCAACACCACTTGCTGTTATGGAACAGGGAAAAAGCGTAGATGTTATGAAATCATTCTTAGGATTCGTTCCTGGAACAATTGGTGAAACATCTGCATTATTACTGATCATCGGTGGAGCATACTTAGTATTTAAGAAAGTCATCTCTCCGATCATCCCATGTGTTTATGTTGCAGTTGTAGCAATCTTCGTACTTATCTTCGGTGGTCATGGATTTGATCTATCTTACATGGCAGCACAGATCTTCAGTGGTGGATTAATGTTAGGTGCGATCTTCATGGCAACAGACTACGTAACATCTCCAATTACAAAGAACGGAAAGATCATCTATGCGATCGTTCTTGGTATTTTAACTGGATTATTCCGTCTGTTCGGACCAATGGCAGAAGGTGTATCTTACTCAATCATCATTGCAAACTTATTAGTTCCACTGATCGAGAGAGTGACAGTACCAACTCCATTTGGAATCGTAAAAAAAGGAGGTAAGAGCAATGAATAAGAATCTCGTAATGGATTGTATCAAATTATGTGTGATCACATTAATTGCAGGACTCCTTTTAGGTATCGTATATAATGTAACAAAAGCACCGATCGCCGCACAGGAAGAAAAGACAAAACAGGAAGCTTACAAAGCCGTATTCAAAGATGCAGCGAAATTCGATACAGTAAAATTAGACCAGAAAGACGTAGCAGCTGTCTTAAAGAAAAATGATCTTGGACAGAACACGATTTCTGAAGTTGTAAAAGCAGTTGACAAAAACGGAAAAGAACTTGGATACGTATTCTCTGTAACAAACCCAGAAGGATACGGTGGAGATGTATCTTTATCTGTAGGTGTTAGAGATGATGGAACAGTCAATGGTTATGAAACATTATCCATCAGCGAAACAGCTGGTTTAGGTATGAAAGCCAAAGAACCAGAATTCAAGAGTAACTTTAAAAACAAAAAAGCAGACAAATTTGAAGTTGTAAAAGATGGATCTGGTAAGAACGATGATTCTAAAGTAGATGCCATCAGTGGTGCAACGATCACAAGCCGTGCTGTCACAAGTGCAGTTAACAGCTGTGTTGCATATTCAAAGAGCCTGAAGGGAGGTAATTAAACATGAAACCAAATCCAATGGAACGATTGATTAATGGTATCGTAAAAGAAAACCCTACCTTCGTCTTAATGTTAGGTATGTGTCCTACATTAGCAGTAACAACATCTGCGATCAACGGTGCAGGAATGGGACTTTCAACAACAGCCGTATTAATGTTTTCTAACATGATCATTTCCGCATTAAGAAATGTCATCCCTGATCGTGTACGTATCCCAGGATATATCGTAGTTATCGCATCTCTGGTAACAATCGTACAGTTCCTATTACAGGGATATGTTCCAGCAGTTAACGACGCATTAGGATTATACATCCCACTGATCGTAGTAAACTGTATCATCCTTGGACGTGCAGAATCCTTTGCAGCAAAGAACGGACCAATTAACTCCTTCTTTGACGGACTTGGAATGGGACTTGGATTTACTGTAGCCTTAACAATTTTAGGAGCATTCCGTGAATTATTAGGAGCAGGTCAGATCTTCGGAATGCAGGTAATGCCATCTGCATACGAACCAATCACAATCTTTATCCTGGCACCTGGAGCATTCTTCGTACTTGCATGCTTAGTAGCGATCCAGAATAAAGTTAAGAGCAAAAAACCTAAAAAAGCCGGAGAAGTACAGAGCGGTGGATGCGGAGATTGTGCTCACTGCGGAAACAGCGCTTGCGGTTCCAGAAGCTTTTTTGATACAACTGTAGATGACAAATAAGGAGGATTAAGATGAAAAGTTTACTGTTAATTGCCATCGGTTCAGCGCTGGTAAATAACGTCGTATTAAGCCAGTTCCTTGGTTTATGTCCTTTCCTTGGAGTTTCTAAGAAAGTTGAGACAGCAGCCGGAATGGGTGCAGCCGTTCTCTTCGTTATTACTATCGCATCAGCAGTTACAAATTTAATTTATACATTTTTATTAGTACCAACAGATTTAACATACTTAAATACGATCGTATTTATCCTGGTAATCGCAGCATTAGTACAGTTCGTAGAAATGGTATTAAAGAAATCTATGCCAGCATTATATGAATCTCTGGGAGTATTCCTTCCACTGATCACAACAAACTGTGCAGTTCTTGGTACAGCATTAACAAACGTACAGAACGACTATAGTTTCATCGCCAGCGTAGTCAATGGTATCGGTATCTCTTTAGGATTCCTAATTGCTATCGTTATCCTTGCTGGTATCCGTGAAAAGATGGAATACAACAACATCCCAGAATCTTTCAAAGGAATGCCTATCACACTGTTAACAGCAGGATTAATGGCAATCGCATTCTTCGGATTCTCAGGACTTATTTAGGAGGTAAAGAAGATGAATATATCAGCAATTTTACTTGCCATGGTTGTTGTCGGAGGAACCGGTCTGCTTATCGCAATCTTACTGGGAATTGCCTCAGAGAAATTTAAAGTTCCTGTAGACGAGAAGGAAGTAGCCATCCGTGCAGAACTTCCAGGAAATAACTGTGGTGGTTGTGGATACGCAGGTTGTGATGGACTTGCAAAAGCAATCGCAAATGGAGAAGCACCAGTGAACGGCTGTCCAGTTGGTGGAGCAGCTGCAGCTGAGAAGATCAGTGCGATCATGGGTGTAGAAGCAGGAGAATTCGTGAAGAAAGTCGCATTCGTAAAATGTGCCGGAACTTGCGAAAAAGCATCTGACAAATACCAGTACTCAGGAGTTCAGAGCTGTATCGAAGCGATGAACGTACCAGGTGCAGGACCAAAAGGATGCGAATTTGGATGTATGGGATTTGGAAGCTGTGCAGCAGTATGTCCAGAAAATGCGATCTCTATCGTGAACGGAATCGCTCACATCGATGAAGAAGCATGTGTAGGATGTGGAAAATGTGCAGAAACATGTCCAAAAGCATTGATCGACCTTGTACCAGAAAACAAGAAAACAAGAGTACAGTGCAGCTCTAAAGAATTCGGTAAAAACGTTATGTCTGTATGTAAAGCAGGATGTATCGGATGTAAAGCATGCGAAAAAGTATGTAAACTTGGAGCGATCAAAGTTGAAAACAACATCGCACAGATCGATTACGATAAATGTGTAGGTTGTGGATTATGTGCAGGTAAATGTCCAAAAGGAATCATTACAGGAAAGAAATTAGTTCCTAAGAAACCAGCACCAAAGAAAGAAGCTTAATCTTTCTTTATATCATTATAATAATAAAGAAGCAGGAGATTCGAGAGATTAGAATCTCCTGCTTTTTTCTGCTTCTATTCATGGAAAAAAAGAATACTATTATAATAGGAAGAAAAAGGATTCCTGACATGAAATTTCTCGAACTTCGGCAAAAAGATGTGATCAATTGTAATACAGGAGAATGTTTAGGCTTTGTCCTAGACCTCGAATTTGAAATCCATACGGGTAAGATCTGTTATCTGATCGTTCCCAAAACAACGAAGATGCTCATATGCGTTGGCAAGAATAAAGTTTACAAAATCCCCTACAAATGCATTGTAAGGATCGGCGGAGATACGATTCTAGTCGATATCAACGAAAAAGAATGCCTGAAATAAAAGAAAAGCTTTCTTTTCTACAGAAAAAATGATATACTTCAAGCAGTAAAAACACGGAGGTACAAGAAGATGAGATGCCCATATTGTGGAAGTGAGAATTCCAGAGTCGTAGATTCCAGACCGGCAGAAGACAACAATGCGATCCGTAGAAGAAGACAATGTGACGAATGCGGAAAACGTTTTACAACTTATGAGAAGATAGAGACAGAACCGTTGAGTGTCATCAAGAAAGACAAGACACGACAACTCTACGATCGAAACAAGATCCGGAATGGAATCGTACAATCCTGTCATAAACTCCCAGTATCCATGGGGCAGATCGAAGCAGCGATCGATGAGATCGAGACAAAGATCTATAACATGGGAACAAGAGAAGTCGAAACATCCGTGATCGGAGAGATGGTCATGGACAAATTAAAGGATTTAAATGAAGTTGCATACGTAAGATTTGCAGCCATTTACCGTGAATTCAAAGATGTGAACACATTTATGAGTGAATTAAAGAAATTATTAAAATAATCACAATTGTTTTGAATAAACAAGATTGTAAAAATATTACTTTTGTGATAAACTAACCATATCATTTTGAAACCAGCTTCCTTTTTGAGAAGAGAAGGAGTTGAGTATTATTTATCAGGAAGTAATCACAGGAATCGTCAGTGGAGTGAGTGGAAAGCTCATCCACGTAGAAGTAGAGATCAGAAACGGCCTGCCATATTTTACAATGGTAGGCTATCTTTCCAAAGAATCTATGGAAGCAAAAGAGCGGGTTGCATCAGCACTGCGCTCCATCGGCCATCCCTTACCGTCGATGAAGATCACCGTTAATTTATCCCCAGCCAATATAAGAAAGAACGGAACCGCGTTCGATTTCCCAATCGCCGTGGCCTTTTTAGGATGCCTGAATTTAATCGATGCAAGCAAGTTAGATGACATCTGTATCATGGGAGAATTAGGACTAAACGGCAAGATCAGAGGTGTAGGAAACTGTCTTCCAATCGTTTTAGAAGCAAGAAAACAAGGAATTCACAAGTTCTTTGCGGCAAGTGAAGATGAGAATTCTCTAAGAGGGATCGAAGATATTGAAGTGGTATTTATGGACAGTTTACAGGATGTTCTGGACTATTTTCATGGAACATATCATCAAAAAAGTTGCAGAAGTGCAACAACTTATCAAAAGGAAGAGTCAGAAGAAGATTTCAGTGACATTATCGGACAACAACATTTAAAAAGAGCGATGGAGATCGCGGTCACTGGAAGACATCATCTATTGGTCATTGGTTCCCCAGGTTCAGGAAAAACAATGGCAGCCAGAAGAATCCCGACCATTCTACCGCAATTATCAAAAGAGGAGAAGATGGAAGTTCAGGCAATCTATGATGCCACTGGAATTCCAAGATATTTAGAAGACGATACCAGACCATTTCGCCAGCCACATCCAATGATCCCGAAAGCCGCATTTCTTGGAGGCGGCAAGACGCCGACGGCAGGAGAGATCACATTAGCACATCATGGCATTTTATTTCTGGACGAATTTATGGAATTTAAAACAGAATGTATCGAAGCACTCAGACAGCCATTGGAAGATGGAACGATCGATATCACCAGAAATGGGATCTACCACAAGTTTCCAGCAGACTTTCAATTGATCGCCACCATGAATCCATGTCCTTGCGGTTATGGATTAGAAGATGGGATCTGCCGATGTACGTATCATGAAAAAAAGCGTTATCTAAAGAAATTGTCCGGCCCGATCTTAGACCGTTTTGACATGGTCCTATGTCTAAGTAAAAAAGAGGCTGATACACAGAAGATACAAAAAGAGAGTCAAGAAACATCCAATCAGATCAAAGAACGCATCGAAACAACCATCCAAAGAGAAAAAAAGTTATTAAAAAACTATCAATGCAGTGATACCAGCCATTTAAGCCACATACAGTTAAACAAGCTCCTTCATTTATCCAAAGAATGCAAAGAGATTTTAGATATCGCCTATCGATCTGGCAAGATCACAAGGCGAGGAATGGATAAGATTTTAAAAGTAGCACTGACGATCATGCTTATGGAAAATGAATCAGAGATCAAACCGATCCATCTGATGGAAGCCATGACCTTCAGAAATACAGGATTTATCAAAGAGGTGCTTGAATATGGAAGATAAATTATATTGGTACTGGCTATGCGGCAAAGTCCGATTGCCGATCAAGAAGCAAAAAGAATTGATGGATATCTTCATTCATCCAAAAGAACTCTATAAGATCAACCCAGCAATCTTAAAAGAACACATGACACAACTTGAATACGATCGTTTCGTTCATTCAAGAGATGAAACAGCGATTCAGAAAGGCTATGAAGCCTTGCATCGTGAAAATATCCGTTTTATCATTCAAAAAGAAGCTGCTTACCCGAATCGATTGAGGAAGATCTACGATGCTCCGTATGGGATTTTTCAAAAAGGTCAGCCATATGAAGAAAAAGAACTGTCAATAGCGATCGTCGGATCAAGATATCCGACAACTTATGGATTCGAAATCTCAAAAAAGTTCGCAAAAGAGCTGGCTCAGCAAGGTGTACAGATCGTAAGTGGACTCGCAAGGGGCGTAGATGGGACGGTTCACCGTGAAATAATCGACAAAAAAGGACAGGCTGTTGGGGTTTTAGGATGTGGGATCGATCTCATTTACCCAAAAGAGAATTTTCAGTTATTTTATGACATGTATGCGAATCAGACAGTTATTTCTGAGTACCCGCCAGGCAGTGAACCGCTCAAATGGCATTTCCCAGAAAGGAATCGCATCATCAGTGGATTAAGTGATGGAATCCTCGTCACAGAAGCCAGAGCAAGGAGCGGATCGCTGATCACGGCGGATTGCGGGCTTGATCAGAACAAAGAAGTATTCGCGATTCCTGGAATGATCACAGACAAACATTGCCAAGGATGTCATGGATTGATCAAACAAGGAGCAAAATTAGTTGAAAATGTCGACGATATTTTAACAGAATTTTCAGAATTCACGGGATTTTCACGAAAATTTCCAAAGCATAGTGCAAAATCTCTTGCAAAGGCAGAAAAAAGGGTGTATGATATGTTGAGTTTGAAACCGAAATATATTGATGAGATCTTAAGTACATCCCAAGATTCTTATGAAGAAGTGATCCAAGCTTTATTTCAATTAGAAGCGAAAGGATATATCAAACAGATCCATCAGAACTTATATATCAAAAAAATGTAAACAAGGGGTAATACTATATGCCAAAATATCTAGTTATCGTCGAATCACCGGCGAAAGCCAAAACAATCAAAAAGTTCCTGGGCAGGAATTACGAAGTGATCGCGTCCAACGGGCATGTTCGCGATCTGCCAAAGAGTACCTTAGGAATAGATATCGAGAATGACTTTGAACCAAAGTACATTACGATCCGTGGGAAGGGTGAAGTATTAGCAGCTCTTCGTAAAGCGGTAAAAAAAGCAGACAAAGTATACCTCGCGACTGACCCGGACCGTGAAGGAGAAGCCATCTCATGGCATTTATATTACGCATTAAAACTGGAGAACAAAAACTACAGCCGAATCACATTTAATGAGATCACAAAAACAGCTGTCAAAGACTCCATCAAACACGCAAGAGACATCGATATGAATTTGGTCGATGCACAGCAGGCAAGACGTGTTCTGGACCGAATCGTAGGATACCAGATCAGTCCGATCCTCTGGGCAAAGATCAAACGAGGTTTAAGTGCTGGACGAGTTCAGTCCGTAGCTCTACGCCTGATTTGTGACAGGGAAGAAGAGATCAACCTGTTTATTCCACAGGAATACTGGTCCTTAGAAGCCTTATTAGATGTCAAAGGAAGCAAAAAGCCATTAGAAGCCAAACTGATTGGCAATAAAGAACAGAAGATCGAGATCCACAGCGAAGAAGAGATGAATGAGATCTTATCCTATTTAAAAGGAAAAGAATTCACCGTCAAAGGAGTGAAAGTCACAGAACGATTAAAGAAGAGCCCACTTCCATTTACGACAAGTACTCTTCAGCAGGATGCATCCAGCAAGTTAAACTTCGCACCACAGAAAACAATGCGTATCGCACAGCAGTTATATGAAGGTGTCAATATCAAAGGACAGGGAACCGTCGGTCTGATCACATACTTACGTACAGACTCCACACGTATCTCTGTAGAAGCCGATGCCGCAGCGAAAGAATATATCAAGGAAGCTTATGGAGCCGAGTTCGTTGGAGCAGGAACTGTTGCCAAGAAAGACGACAAGAAAGTACAGGATGCACATGAAGCCATCCGACCAACCTACATGACAAATTCACCAGCAAGCATCAAAGATGAACTATCAAGAGATCAGTTCCGTTTATACCAGCTGATCTGGAACCGTTTCATGGCAAGCCGTATGGCACCAGCCAAATACGAGAATACATCCGTAAAGATTGCTGCCGGAGATTATCGTTTTAATGCATCCGCAAGCAAGATCGCCTTCGATGGATTCCTATCCGTATACAACATTAACAACGAGAAATCCGAAGGAAATGTAATGTTAAAATCCATCGATGAAGATACCAAACTTACATTGAATGATTTAGAACCAAAACAGCATTTTACACAGCCACCAGCTCATTATACAGAAGCATCTTTAGTTAAGACACTAGAAGAGTTTGGAATTGGACGTCCAAGTACTTACGCACCAACGATCTCAACGATCACAGCAAGACGTTATGTTGTCAAAGAAAAGAAGAACTTATATGTCACAGAGCTTGGAGAAGCAGTCAACAACATGATGAAGAAAGCATTTGCAAGTATCGTCGATGTGAACTTCACAGCGATGATGGAAGGCCTGCTTGATATGGTAGAAGAAGGTAAAGTCCATTGGAAATCCGTCATTGAAAACTTCTACCCAGACTTTGAGATCGCAGTGAAGAATGCAGAAAAAGAATTAGAGAAGATCAAGATCGAAGACGAAGTCACAGACGTTATCTGCGATGAATGTGGAAGAAATATGGTCGTGAAGTACGGACCATATGGGAAATTCCTTGCATGCCCTGGATTCCCAGAATGCAGAAATACAAAACCACATTTTGAAAAAGTCGGAATCCCATGCCCAATGTGCGGCGGAGAAGTTGTCTTAAAGAAAACGAAAAAAGGAAGAAAATATTACGGATGTGAAAATAATCCGGAATGTGAATTTATGTCATGGCAGAAACCATCCACAGTCAAATGTGAAAAATGCGGAAGCTATATGATCGAAAAAGGTAAGAAGCTTGTATGCTCTAGCAAGGAATGTGGATTCGTATGCAGCATGCCAGAAGATGCAAAAGAGAAAGAGACTTCTGGGGAGTCAGTGTCAAAATAAGGAGAAAAAATATAGATGAGTAGTATACAATTACTAGATAAAACAAGAAAGATTAATAAATTACTTCATAATAACAATTCACAGAAAGTTGTATTTAACGATATCTGTAAAGTTCTGACAGAAGTAATGAATTCAAACGTCCTTGTCATCAGTAAAAAAGGAAAGATCTTAGGTAAAAATGAAGCAGACCACATCGAAGTGCTTCATCAGCTGATCTCAGGAAATGTCAAAGATTATGTTGATTTTTCATTAAATGAAAGACTATTAACGATTCTTTCCACCAATGAAAACGTCAGCCTTTCCACACTGGGATTTGAGTCAGACGTTGATGATTACTATGCGATCATCGCACCGATCGATATCGCAGGAGAGAGATTCGGAACATTATTTATGTACCGCCAGAGAGAAAATTATTCCATTGATGATATTATCTTAGCGGAATATGGAACAACCGTTGTCGGACTTGAAATGTTAAGATCTGTAAGCGAAGAAGTGGAACAGGAACGAAGAAAGAAAGGAATCGTTGATTCCGCGATCAGTACATTATCCTTCACAGAACACAAAGCAGTGATCCATATCTTAGAAGAATTAGAAGGCAATGAAGGAGTCTTAGTTGCAAGTAAGATCGCAGATAGATTCGGGATCACAAGATCCGTTGTCGTAAACGCACTAAGGAAACTTGAAAGTGCCGGAGTTGTTGAGACAAGATCCTCTGGTATGAAAGGAACATATATTAAGGTAGTGAATGACTTTATATTTGACGAGATCACAAAGCTTGATTAATTCTTTTAGAATTAAAGAAAAAGTTCTTGCAAAGAAGGACAAGGTTTGATATACTGTCATAGGTAAAAATAAACACGCTATTGGAATTCTGGTAAGTGCCCAAGAGGTTTGTCAGAACGATGAAAATAGCGGAAGCAAAAACTAAAGGAGATTTAAAATGAGCGTTATTTCAATGAAACAGTTACTTGAAGCAGGTGTACATTTCGGACATCAGACAAGAAGATGGAACCCTAAAATGGCACCATACATCTACACAGAGCGTAATGGTATCCATATCATCGACTTACAGAAATCTGTAGGAATGGTTGACGATGCTTACAACGCAGTAAAAGATTGTGTAGCACAGGGTGGAAAGATTCTGTTCGTAGGAACAAAGAAACAGGCTCAGGATTCTATTCAGGCTGAAGCAGAACGTTGCGGAATGTTCTACGTAAACCAGAGATGGTTAGGTGGAATGATGACTAACTTCAAGACAATCGAATCTAGAATCGCTAGACTGAAAAAGATCAAAGAGATGGAAGAAGACGGAACATTTGACGTACTTCCAAAGAGAGAAGTTTTAGAACTTAACAAAGAAAAAGACAAATTACAGAAGAACTTAGGTGGAATCGAAGAAATGGGTGGACTTCCAGACATGATCTTCGTTGTAGACCCTAAGAAAGAAAGCATCTGTGTACAGGAAGCACATACTTTAGGAATTCCTCTTGTTGGAATCGCAGATACAAACAGCGATCCTGAAGAATTAGATTATATCATCCCAGGAAACGATGATGCGATCCGTGCAGTAAAACTGATCACATCTGCTATGGCTGATGCAGTTATCGAAGCAAACCAGGGAATCGATGCAGACTCTGAAGAAGTTGCAGAAGACGCTGAATAATTTATTCACATTTTCATTTTAGGAGGAAAAGAATCATGGCTATCACAGCAGCAATGGTAAAAGAATTAAGAGAAATGACTGGTGCCGGAATGATGGATTGTAAGAAAGCTCTTACAAAGACAGAAGGAGACATGGACGCAGCAGTTGAATTTTTAAGAGAAAACGGTCTTGCAAAAGCAGCAAAGAAAGCTGGACGTATCGCAGCTGAAGGACTTGTTGCAGTAGCATTATCTGATGATGCAAAAGAAGCAGCTATCGTTGAAGTTAACTCTGAAACAGACTTCGTAGCTAAGAATGATACATTCAGAACATACGTAGCAGAAGTAGCTGATCAGGCTCTTACAACAGCAGCAGCAGACATCGAAGGATTCTTAGCAGAAGATTCTAAAGCAGAAGCTGGAAAAACTGTTAAAGAAGCATTAGATGGTAAGATCGCTGTTATCGGAGAGAACTTAAACATCCGTAGATTCGCTAAAGTATCTGCAGCAGACGGATTTGTTGCATCTTACATCCACGCTGGTGGTAAGATCGGTGTATTAGTAGAAGTTGCTACAGACGTAGTTAACGACGAGATCAAAGAGATGGCTAAAAACGTAGCAATGCAGGTTGCAGCTATTTCTCCAAAATACACAAGCAGAGATGAAGTTTCTAAAGATTACATCGAGCATGAAACAGAAATCTTAAAAGTTCAGGCTATGAACGAAAACCCAGACAAACCAGAAAACATCATCGAAAAGATGATCGTTGGACGTCTGAACAAAGAATTAAAAGAAGTATGTCTGTTAGATCAGGCTTATGTTAAAGCTGAAGACGGAAAACAGGCAGTTGGAAAATACGTAGAACAGGTTGCTAAAGCAAACGGAGCTAATGTTACAATCAAAGGATTCGTTCGTTTTGAAACTGGTGAAGGTATTGAAAAGAAAGAAGAAGACTTTGCGGCTGAGGTTGCTGCACAGTTAAAATAATTTCTTTTCTTTGTTTTGGAATTGAATAGAATTTGTTTTTTATGGCACACATCGTTTTAGGTGTGTGCCTTTTTAAATATGTGATAAAAATAAGAAAATTGAATATAAATTGTTTGTTTAGGTGATGTAGATTTATGTCAGGAAAAGAACCACGATTTCATGGAGAAGTAACTGAGAGAAGCCATAAAAATATGAGTAAGATTCGCGCAAAAGATACGAGTATCGAGGTGGCACTTCGTAAAGCTTTGTGGAGTAAAGGATATAGATATCGTAAAAATTATAAAGATTTGCCAGGAAGACCAGATATTGTACTTACAAAGTATAAAATAGCAATTTTTTGTGACAGTGAATTTTTTCATGGGAAAGATTGGGATGCATTAAAAAAGAAATTGGAAAAAGGGAAAAATCCAGATTATTGGATTAAAAAGATTGAACGTAATATACAAAGAGATAAAGAGAAAGATCAAGTTTTAAATTTTATGGGTTGGACGGTATTACATTTCTGGGGAAAAGATATTCTAAAAAATCCTGATGAATGTATACGGGTGATTGAAGAAACGATATTTGATTTGAAAATTGGTGAAACAGATAATGAAGAAGTATGAAGGTAGATGATAGAATGTTAGAATACGATGAAACAGATCCGATTTCAATTGAAAGATATGGTAAAAAATTGATTGATATGACATTTGCAGATGTATGTGATCAAGATGATATTAAAAAATCCAATATTATCCGAGAAACAGCTGATTATGAGATTAAACATGAAAATAAGAAGCGAAAAGGTGGATTAGGTGAAATCATAGAGGAAAGGTATTTCCATTATCCATCAAATAATGACGCGCGACCAGATTTTGATAAAGCAGGTGTCGAATTAAAAGTAACTCCATATAAACAAAATAAAAATGGTTCATTTTCAGCAAAAGAAAGATTGATACTTACAATGATTGACTATTTTAAAGTTGTAGATGAGGATTTTGAAAAAAGTCATATGTGGCAAAAATCAAAATTGATTTTATTGGTTTATTATCTGTATCAAAAAGAAATTAAAAATAGATTGGATTATAAAATCGGACATGTGAATTTGTTTACACCGCCAGAAGAAGATATAAAGATCATAAGACAGGATTTTGAAGTAATAAAACAAAAAATCAAAGATGGAAAAGCACATGAATTATCAGAAGCAGATACGCTCTATCTAGGAGCAGCTCCAAAGGCAGCAACGTCTAAAAATAGAAGAAAACAACCATTTAGTGATGAACTTGCAAAGCCAAGAGCTTTTTCTTTTAAAACATCGTATATGACATATGTTTTGAATAATTATATCATTCCTGGAAAAAATACATATGAATCTATCATCAAAGAAAAAACAGAAGAATCTTTTGAAGACTATGTAATTAATCAAATTGATAAATATCGTGATCATACAATTAATGAGTTATGTGATAAATTTGAAATTCAATATAAGGAAAGAAGACCTAAGAATTTAGAAGCTATGCTGACTTATCGTATGTTGGGAATCAAAGGAAATCAGGCAGAAGAATTTGAAAAGGCTAATATTGTGATAAAAACAATACGCATTAAAAATAACAATAAGATAAAAGAAAATATGTCATTTCCAACCTTTAAATTTAAAGAATTAACAGAAGAAGAATGGGATGATTCTACGTTTGGAAATTATTTGCGTGAAACAAAATTTCTGTTTGTAGTATATAAATTTGATGACAACAATGAATTAAGATTAAAAGGATGTCAGTTTTGGAATATGCCATATAATGACTTAGAACAAGAAGTAAGAATCGTATGGGAAAAAACGAAACAATTGATTATAGATGGTTTGAAAATTGAAGTAAGGGATGGGAAAAATTATAATAATCTTCCTAAAGCCTCAGAAAATCGTGTATGTCATGTAAGACCACATGGAAGAAATGCAAATGATACATATGAATTACCGGATGGAAGAAGGTTTCCAAAGCAAAGCTTTTGGTTAAACAATAGTTATATTTTATCACAATTAGATAAACGGTTTATAGAGTAACAAATTGAAAAAATTTTAATATAGATCTTTACAAATAGAAAAAAATGAGCTATTATATAGATAGAACATATGTTCGAGTACAGAAGTGAATGAGGTGTAATATAGTGAAGAAAACAGTTTGCGAGTTATTTGCAGGTGTAGGTGGTTTTCGCTGTGGACTCAATAATATTAAAACATTAGATGACTTTGAAAAGAAAGAAAAATGGGATACCGTTTGGTTTAGTCAGTGGGAGCCATCAGAAAAGACTACACAGTATGCACATGATTGTTATGTGTATCATTTTGGAGAAAGATTAGATAAAAATGGAAAAGATACTACAAATTATAATATTGAAGATGTGGATAAAACAACTCTTCCAGATTTTAATTTGCTAGTAGGCGGATTCCCTTGTCAGGATTATTCTGTGGCATCTTCTTTGGCAACTTCAAAAGGGTTAGAAGGAAAAAAGGGAGTTTTATGGTGGTCTATCCGAGAAACATTAGAAGCTAAAAAGCCACCATTTGTTTTATTGGAAAATGTTGATCGATTGTTAAAATCTCCAGCTAAACAGAGAGGAAGAGATTTTGGCGTTATTTTGGCATGCTTTCGTGATGAAGGGTATACAGTTGAATGGAGAGTTATAAACGCAGCTGAATACGGATATCAGCAGAGAAGACGACGTATCTTTATTTTTGCATATAAAGATGATACGAATTATGCAAAAAGAATTATTAATAAAGAAAACTATAGCATCAATGATACAGAAGAGAATAAGCAGGAAGCTATGGAGAAGGTAATATTAACCGGTGGATTTTTCGCGAAGACATTTCCTGTAACTAAGGCTGATGCTAGTAGATTATGTACGCAGATTCTTCCAAAAGAAGTTGGAGAAGTATCAGATTCATTCCAGTGTAATTTTGAAAATACAGGAATCATGAAAGATGGAATGATTTATACATTAAAGACTGTACCTAGTTATTATGGGAAACAGATAACTCTTGGAGATGTAATGGAAACAGGAGTTGTTGATGAAGAGTATTTTATTCCAGAAGAAAAATTATATTATACTGATCCATCAGTTACGCATAGTGATGAAACAGAAGAAAGACTTCCTAAAAAGTCTAGACAAACATGGCAATATTTAAAAGGTGCAAAGAAATTACTACGTGAAAGCAGAACTACTGGACACCAGTATGTTTTTTCTGAAGGCGCTATCTCTATGATTGATGAAGAAGATAAGCCAGCACGTACAATGTTGACATCTGAAGGTGGATTTAGTAGAACTACACATATTGTCAAAGATAAACAGACTGGGCGTATTAGATTACTTACAGCAGCAGAAGCTGAAAGAATTCAAGGATTTCCTACAGACCATACAAAATATTGCTTAATGGATGGAAAGATTGTTGAAATGCCATTACGTAAAAGACGTTTTATGATGGGTAATGCATTGGTAGTTGATTTAGTGGTTGATATGGAAAAGACTTTGAGTGTGATATTTGATAATGAAAATTAAATATTGGAAAAATGGGATTATTGCAAAAAAATAAAATTTGCGATAATCTTATTTTTTTGACAAAATATGCGAGAAAATTCAGAAAATATGGTATTTTTCGACAAAATATTACAGCGAAATATGATATAATTATTATAGAAAATATCGATAAATGAAAAGCAGTATAGGTGAGAGTTTTATGGAAATTCAATTTGAAAATTTGGAAGAGGCAGAGTTAATTGTTAATTGTATATATAAAGGTGGGACAGTACCCAATATATCTGCAGAACCGTTTCATAAATTGATTCCAGGTTGTGAAAATGCAGGTGGCTTTAGAAAAAAATTGAGGGAAGATGGTTCTGGAAAATACGCATATATCATTTTATATACTTCAATGAAGGAAGTAGAGTGGCCAGATTTCTTGGAAGAAGAAACTGGAATTTTTCAATATTATGGGGATAACCGAGAACCAGGGAGAGTATTAACAGATACGAAGAAAAAGGGAAACCTAATTTTAAAAACTACATTTGATTTATTGAATGAAGGAAATCATTTAGAGGATATTCCTCCATTTTTTGTGTTCAAAAATACAGGAAATGGACGAGATGTTCAGTTTTTAGGGTTAGCAGTCCCAGGTAATTCAGAAATATCAATAGGTAATGATTTGATTATAATATCGAAAAATATTAAAGAAAAAACTTTTGAAAATTATAAGGCATACTTTACAATCTTAGATACTGGAAATATGCCGATTTCAAAGGAATGGATAAGAAAATTAATTTATGATCATAAAAATAATCTAGAATATGCGCCAGAAGCATGGAAAAAATTTATCAAAAATGGGAGAGCTGGAATTGAGGCATTAAAAATACCAAAACATTCTAATCAGATAAATAAAAAAGATATAACTTCTATAAGAATACTACCAAATGATAAAAATACATTTAAGAAGCAATCAGATTTTAAATATTTTATAGAAAATATAATGATTAAACGAGAAGGAATTTATTATTTTCCGAATCTTATGATGAACTGTCCTAAAAATACTCTGGTATTGTTTCAATATGAAGGTAAGATACAAGCAGTTGGAGTTATTGTTGATTCTAAGAAGGAAAAAATTATTAATGAACAGGGTGTAGAATATTCTGGATATTATAAATTTGATATTCAAACATTAAAATATCTTGATAAACCTGTAGACAAGCAAATGTTAAAATCTGTATATCCACCATTCAAGAATTTCAATCAAATAAAGCAAATAATACCTATAGAATATCTTGATAGAATTTTAGATTTATTACAAGATTATAGTTTAAATAATATAAATGATGAGTATAGAATTATTTTGGAAATTGAAAATTCTGAATTGACAGGTGCAGAAAAGAAAGCATTAGTAAAGATTCGTATTAATCAAGGAATTTTTAGAGATAAGTTATTAAAAAGATATAAGAGATGTTGTTTGTGTGGTGTTAGAAATCCTGCTTTTGCTATCGCAAGTCATATTAAACCATGGTCAGAATGTAAAGCAGAGGAAAAACTTGATATTGAAAATGGATTTTTAATGTGTCCTAATCATGATAAGTTATTTGATGAGGGGTGGATATCATTTGATAATAACGGTAGGATAATGATTTCTGATAGATTACAAGAAAATGATATGGTATATATGAATATTAGGGGCGATATGAAAATTGATATTACGAATAAAAATAGAGAGTATTTAGAATTTCATAGAAGGTGTGTGTATAAAGGATAATTTATATTTGAAATTTATGATATATTAGAGTATAATTAATACAAACATATGTTCGAACAACTAGCCTTTATTATTGAATTTAATAATATTAACTAGATTTTTGTTGAGCATACACTAAAAAGAATAAAATAATTTGCTTATAATTAAGTATAAGCATAAGATTTATTGACAAATAGATAAATTAGAGATGGGGTTAATGATTTTGATTTATAAAATTGAATATATTAGGAGGGATTATCTTGGGATACGAGATAGGAGGACGTGCTGATAAATTCGGCAATAGATATGAATATAATTGGGCAATAACTAAATTAGTAGAAGTAATCGAGGAAAAACTGTCATATGTAATTTTAGAGGCCATTGGAAAAGATGAAGAAGGCGTAGATATTTGGGTAGCTGATCAAAATGGAAATCTTGAAGGACAGCAGTGCAAAGGACGTTGTGGCAGTGATGAAACATGGACGTATGGAACAATTAATTCCAAAGGTATTTGGATTAATTGGAAAAATCAACTTGAACGAAACGATAAGATAAATGTATCATTAATTTCTCCATTAGCATTTACAAATTTAGAAGATATATTAATTAGAGCTAATAATAACAATGGAAATGCCAATGATTTCGTGGAAGTTCAGATTGAGACAGCTTCTCAAGAAATAAGAAGGCTTTTTAATAATATTTGCAAAAAAATGGATATTAATATAAAAACTAATTCAGGTAAAAATAAGGCATTAAATTATTTTCAAAGAATGCATTACAGACAATATCCAGATTCTGTTGCAAAAGATATCTTATTATTAAAAATAGAACGAATTTTTTGTGGCGATGCAGAAAAAGTGTATGATGCAATGCTTGATTTAATTATTAACGGAAACATATATGGAGAAAAAATTACGTTACCATTTTTGAACAGTTGCTTAGAAAAAAAGCAAATAAAATATAGAAATTTAACTCAAGATACAAGAATATGGCCAAAGATACAAAATATAAATGATGAATTTAAAAAATCGTATAATACTTTCTCAAAGGGATTAATTCATAGAACTGTTACTGAAAATATGTGGGATAAAATAAGGCAGGGTGAGTCTATTGTAATACATGGAAAAGCTGGGGCAGGAAAAAGTGGTTGTTCAGCTGAAATTATTGATTTATGTGAAAAGAGTGCAATACCTTATATTGCAGTAAAATTAGATAAACATGTGCCTAATAAGAATACAGAAATATGGGCAAATAAATTAGGGCTGCCTGCTTCAATAAGCTATTGTGCGGATTCAATATCAAAGGATAGACCAGCAGTTATTTTACTAGATCAATTAGATGCTCTTAGATGGACACAAGCTCATTCTAGAGATTCATTAAGTGTTTGTATGCGAATTATCAATGAGGTTGAGTCATTAAATAGAGAGCGAGAATGTAAAATTTCAATGGTATTTGTTTGTAGAACATATGATTTTGAGAATGATGCAGCTATTAAACAATTATTTGAAAAAGAATCAGAGTTAAAATGGAATAATATAGAGATTGGTGAATTGACGGATGGAACAATAAAAGTGGTAATTGGTGATGAATATGATGGATATTCTAAAAAGATAAAAAAATTACTAAGAATTGCAAGTAATCTTTTTATTTGGGAAAAATTAGACAAATCTAAAAATTATTCAAATATTGAAGCAACTTATCAATTGGTTGCTGAATGGTGGAAACAGATAAGTGAAAATGCTAGTAGAAATAGCTTAAATACTATGTATCTTGAACAAATAAAAGATATATTTGTAAATTATTGTGAAAATAGAGGTTGCATTTCGTTACCTGTGTCAATTTTAAAGATGCCGAGTGATTATAAAGTTTTTCTCATTTCAAACGGTTTTTTGATTCAAACGGGTAGTGTGATATCAATTTCTCATCAATCTATTTTAGATTGCTTTTTGTCAGAACAAATGCTTAAAAAATATTATGATGGCATGAGTGTTACGGAAATCATAGGAGTAAAAGAAAAACAAACGCCTGGAAGGAGATATCAGGTACAAATTTTTCTTCAACAAGTATTTGAATGTTCAGTAGAGGATTTTATTGAAATAGGAAAACAACTTATAGAAAGTGAAAATATTAGATTTAATGTTAAATATGTATTTGTAGAATTACTATCTCAAATTAAAGAGAATATTGAATATGTATGGGAATATGAAAAACTACTTCTTAACGATTCTACATGGAAGATACCAATAATTAGCACTGCTGTAATGGGAAATATTAGTAATATACATAATGCAAGAGATTGCGGGTTATTAGATAGTTGGATGAAAGATGACAGTAATCTTGTTATAGATATTATGAGATCTATATCTCCGTATTATGATGATATAGATATTGAATTTATAAGAAAGTATGCTCTTGAGAAAGGAGGAAATGTTAATTGGTGGCCATGTTTTTGTAGAGATATAAATGAAGGATCAGAGCGATATTTTGAATTGAGATTAGAATTTCATAGAAAATTTCCTAATACAGTAGATCGATATATTGATTTTAAATCAATGTTTTCAGTTTGTGAGATTAGGACCATCAAAATGATATTATTATTTATAGAGTTAGATGCTAGACGTCGTGAAAAGAATATATCTCGATATGCAGAGGATTTAATATGTGAAGATACAGATATTATTGTAAACGATTATAAAGTAGTTTTGAATTATTTGATGTCTGTACTTCCTGATATGAAAGTAGATTATCGCTTTTCTGGATGGTCATGTAGATATAATCATTCGCATACACTTGAAAGAGTAGTAATGAAGATTTTAAAATTAGCAAATCATAAGTTTGCAAAATATGAACCAGATAAATTTTGGGATACGAATAAGATGTTTATGGGATCTGGAAATCATCTCTATAACGAACTTTTATTAGATGCATTTGTATATTTACCAGATGAATATGCAGATGAAATAATAAAATATCTATGTAGCAATCTTGAAAAGAATGCTATAGAGGATACAAGTGGAAATGGAAAAAAATTATTATTAGCATCGCAGGTTATAAGTCATTTTTCTAGTGTGTGTAGTGATACTATTTATAATAATTTAGAAAAGAAAATTATTTCATATTCTGATTCTAGATGCAAAGAAATTTTAAAAAATCGAATAGAGGCGAACAGATATGGAAAAGCGTTTGGACGTTGTGTTTATTGGAAATATTGGGGTGATTTACAATTATGTTTAATACCTTCTTTAGATGAAAAAAGAAGAAGCAGGGAAGTAAATGAATTATTCAAAGTGTTGTCTAGAAACCTCGATTTAGGTTATAAAAATCGATTCGATTATAAGGATGATTTTCCATTATGTAATGTTGTTTCTCCAGTGTCAGGAAAACAATTAAAAAGTAAAAATTGGATAGATATTATTACGAATTCTAAGATTAAAACAAGAAATGGACGTGATCGATTTGAGAATGGAATGTGGATAGAAAGTTCATTATCAAATTATGTTTCAAGCTTTCGTCAATATATTTCAGAGGAGTCGATAAATGTAATACAAAAAGATTTTATTGATACCGATAACATTTATGATTCAATATATGTAGATGCATTATTTTCTGGAATTGTGCAGAATCCGAAATTGGATGAGCTTGCAAACCAAGAAATAGAAACACTTATCAAAAAATATGGATATGATATGCAATCACATCGTGCAGGTAGTATTTGTAAGATTATTGAGAAAAAACAAGATATTGCGTGGAGTGAGGATATTTTAGCTAGCTTGGTTGATATTGCTTTACATCATGAAAATTCATAAATAAATAGTTCAGAAGATGACGAAAGGATTAAAGAATATACAGTAGAAGATTTAGAGATAAATGCATTAAATTGTGTACGAGGTCAGGCTATTTATGCAATTGGTCATTTATTATGGAATAGTACAACAGAAGTATTTGAATTTTTTAAAGATACTTTAGAAGAGTTAAGTTATTCAGATAGTCTTATAATTAAATATTCATTATTGAGAGCATTATGGCCATCATACAATCATAATGAAGAATGGGCTATTGATATAATAATGAAATTATTTATAGACAATTATCAACTTTTAGGATTTTATAACTGCAGAAGTATGCTGTGTAGATATTATTTAGAATATAAAGATGGTATTGATAACACAATAATGTTAGGAATTAAAAGTAGTGATGAACGATTAGTGCGAGAATGTGGACGTGCTTTGGCGGAATTACATATGTTATTTGATGTTTATGCAGAAATAATTCAGATATATCAATCTTCAGAAAAGAATGTCAAAAAAAGTATATTGGAAATGATAATTTTATATGTCGAACTTCCAGATTATCGAGATAAAGCTATAAATATATTAAATAAAATAATAGAACTTGAGAATGATGACGATAATGATTTCTTATGGGGAAAATCATTTGAAAAAGATTTATTAAAATATCCAGAGGATGAGGTATTAATTAAAAAAATTTTAATGTCAAAGATTAATAGAAGAGTTATGGAGTTTTTTTATGATTATTTAAGTAGAAATAATGACATTAAACAGTATTCTGATATTATTATTGATATGAGTGAAAATGTAATTGAAAAGGAGTCAATACATCATGATTCAATTTTGAATTTTGATACAATAATGTCAAAATTAATCATTGGTTTATATGATCAAGTTTCTTCTAGTAATACTGCTGAAAATCGTGTTATTGCTAATAGATGTTTGGGATTTAATGTATGAAAGAAATCTAGGAATAGCAAGAGAATTTTCTAATCAGATTATGGATATGTAATTTAGAAAAATCATAACGAGAAAATGTAAGTTATTATTTGATAATACGAAAGAAAAATTTTTATTTTATGTAATTGAAAATTTAATGCCATGTAGACTTTATAAAATCATGGATAAATGTATAGAAATGGAGGAGCTTAGATGAAAATAGATTCAATGAAAATTAAAAATTTTCGAGGATATAAAGATGAAACAGAGATAAAATTAAATGATTTAACGGTATTAGTTGGAAAAAATGATATTGGAAAATCTACGATTTTAGAAGCATTAGATATATTTTTTAATGATGGAAAAGGTGTAATAAAATTAGATAAAACGGATGTTAATGTGAAAAGCAGAACGGAAGAAAATTTGGATATAGAAATCTCTGTATGTTTTTCAGAGTTGCCAGAACAGATAGTTATAGATTCAACTGTTGAAACTTCTTTGCAAGATGAATTTATGCTTAATGCTAATGGACAGTTGGAAGTCATAAAGAGATATAAAAACGGTGGATCTGCTAAGGTATTTATTAAAGCTAAGCATCCTACGAATGATAAGTGTGCAGAATTATTATTAAAGAAGAATAGAGATTTAAAAAGGATAATACAAAGTGAAAATATTGAATGTGAAAATCAAACTGTGAATGCTGAAATGAGGAAAGCTATTTGGAATAAATTTTCTGATGATTTGCAACAGGACATCATAGAAATTGATGTATCGAAAGAAGATGCAAAGAAGATTTGGGAAAAATTATCGAATTATTTACCAACATATTCATTATTTCAGTCAGATAGAAAAAATAGTGATGGAGATAATGAAATACAAGATCCATTGAAAACCGCTGTAAAACAAATTTTGAGTGATACAGAATTACAAGCAACATTGGCAGAGGTTGCAGTCGAGGTTGAAAACAAATTAAAAGAAGTAGCAGATAGAACATTAACTAAGCTTCGGGAAATGGATTCAACAATTGCAGCAAGCTTGAATCCGATAATTCCATCGGCAGACAGTCTTAAGTGGCAGGACGTTTTTAAAAATGTATCAATATCAGGTGACGAAGATATTCCAATTAATAAACGAGGAAGTGGAGTAAAGAGACTTGTTTTGTTAAATTTTTTCAGAGCTGAGGCAGAGAGAAGGTGTGAAGAACAAGGTAGTACGGGTGTAATATACGCAATAGAAGAACCAGAAACTTCACAACACTCAGATAATCAACGGATAATGATAGAAGCCTTTAAGACATTAGCTTCAGCTGCAAATACTCAAATTATATTAACAACACATAGTTCTTATATTGTTAAGCAATTACAGTTTACAGATTTACGTCTTATTAAGGAAAATGAAGAAGGAAATAAAGAAATATTAGGTGTTCTTCCTGGGCAACTTCAATATCCATCATTAAATGAAGTAAATTATATAGCATTTAATGAAGTTACAGAAGAATATCATGATGAATTATATTCCTTCATAGAATTTCAGGGATGGAAGGACTTGTATATTGAAGGAAAGCCAACGAGGTTGTACAAGCGTATACGTAGGAATGGATCTATTAGCGATGAACAGAAAGTTTTGACGGAATATATACGTCACCAGATACATCATCCAGAAAACCAAAATAATCCAAGGTATACAAGAGAAGAATTAAAGCAATCCATAGATTTAATGCGGGTGTTTATCGAAGAGAAGAGGACAGACGGAGTTGTTGAGCCATAATTGTGCAAAAACTTAGGGTTCCGTAGATGATAAAATATGGATAATCAAAATTTGTTTGGAACTGGAAATAGAAATGATTAATCTTTGGATATAGACAAGATTAGGTCATGAACATTTTGAAAAACTAAAATTACTTAAGCTCCCTGAGACATTAAGAAATCAGAAGCGAAGAAACGATTACTTTGGAAGAAAAAATTATAGAGATATATAATGCTATTTTTGTAAAACAATATTCTGTAAAAAAGAATTTTAAAACAATGGGGCGTTGTAGATTTAATGAAAATTCAAAGAAAATTATTCTTACAGCTGCAAGCATGCTGTCAAAATATGCAAATTATGAAATGTAGGTGCTTTAAGTGTTTATACATATCAGATAATTAATGGAAGTAAAACAACAGTATCTAGTGAGGCAACAACAGGATTTACTGGAGTAGATAAGTGTGTTTAAATGTCACAATGAATTGAGTAAATAGTTTTATAAGAAGGGATTAAGATATTGAGAAGCATAAAAGTTTATTTTTCAGATTTTTTTGATATTGATGACAGTATTATTGAAGAATATGGAGCTGTAAATATATCACTAATCAATGATTTACCATTATTTATAGATCCATTTTTATTATTTAATAGTGAAGATCCAGATTTTCAAAAAATTCACAAAGAAATGATAAATTATTTATTATTTTTACAACAGCAGTCAGAAATGGCTTGTAAATTGACTTCAGGAATGAAAAATGCTTGGTTTTCTTTTTCAGAAATAAAGCAGACCTGGTTGGGATTTAGTTTATCAGGTAATAGTGGATGTGGAATGGGGAATGATTTTGCTAATAATTTATACGAAGGATTAAATTCTATTTTTAAAGATTTTGGCAAAGAAAAAATAACAAAGGGTCATCATATGGAAAAACTTTGTTTGATTACTCCGCGTATTGGACGAGATAAAATTAGTGATTTTACAACAAATTTTGCTAAGTACTATTTACTACAATATACACAAGAATTTGCAAAAACTTATTTAAAACCAGAATATTGTAAGGAATTTATGGTAAATAGAGTTTATTTTAATTATGATACAAAATCATGGGTGTCTCAAAAATATTATTTGCCAAGCTATAACAATGATTATGTATTATTGACTCCAAAGGCAATGCTTACACGAGATGATACATTTATTAATAGAACGGATATGATTCGAAATTTGCAAGCAATTGCACCATCTATTTCGGATGATGCATTAAGGTTTGAACTTGAAATGTATTTTAGAGATGTATTGAATAAAAAGAAAAAACAAATGAGTCAAAAAGAAAAAAATAGTGTTGCTACTAAACTTATTGCACAGTATCCAGAATTGATAGATTACTATATGAAATATAAAGAAGATAATGAAAAAGAAGCTACTTCTATTAGTCAAGAACAGGTAAAAGAAGTGGAAAGATTATTTAATAACCAAATAGCAAAATTAATTGAATTATTAAATGAAAATACTGAATTTTATTATAATATTCCAGATACACATGATGAAGCTAAGCAAAGAGTAATTTTTATGAAACATGTAATTGAAAATCAGGATGGATATAAATTGTTTTATGCGAATGGTAAACCTATTAAAAGGGAAGCTGATTTACAAGTAATATATCGTTTAGTGTGGTATGGTACTTCACTAGATGTGAATAGAGAAGTGAATAATGGCCGAGGACCGGTTGATTACAAAATATCGTATGGAAAGAAAAACGCAACATTGGTGGAATTTAAATTAGCATCAAATTCAAAGTTGAAACAAAATTTAGCTAAACAAGTTGAGGTTTATAAAGCGGCATCGGAAACGAGAAGGTCTATTAAAGTAATATTGTATTTTTCGGAAATGGAATATAATAAAATATGTAATATATTAAATGAGTTAGATATGGCCTCAAATGAAGATATTATATTAATTGATGCAAGAAATGATAATAAAGAATCGGCGTCTAATGTGAAATTATAATTTATTCACAAAGAAAATCATTAAGCCTCACAGATATTAATAAAAAAGTTTATAAAATGAATTACTAAAGAGGCTCCAAATGATATAAGTAGTCAAGAGAATAATTTAGTTTTAGAAATATATTAAATTGTATTTTTGATTTCATTGTGATATGATAAAAATGGGTGGATTGTTTAGCGTGAGCGTTACAGCAACGATGGAATTAAATGTGAGAGGGATGTCCGCTGGCTCTTTACATCACATTTACTGTTATTGATATATTGTATTAGATTATTGAAAATAATAATATATGGAATAGGTAGAATCCACCCATTTTAGATTAAGGTGTTTATATGGATGATAATGTAAAAAGAAAATTTAAACAATTAAATAGTAGAGAAGATGTCGCAAATATTTTGGAAATTGAAGATAAAAGTTTGCGATATTTTTTATATTGCGTAAAACCAGACAATATGTATAAAAATTTTGAAATAAATAAGAGAAATGGTGGCACTCGTATTATATCAGCGCCAAATAAAAAATTAAAAAATATTCAAAGAAAACTATTACAAATATTAGAAAATGTGTATACTCCTAAAATTTGTGCTTATGGATTTATAAATGGAAAATCTATATATGATAATGCAAGTATACATTTAAAAAGAAGACAGATATTAAATCTGGATTTAAAAGATTACTTTCTTCAAATTAATTTTGGACGTGTTCGAGGGATGTTATTAAAAAAACCATACGAATTAGGAGAGGAGGCAGCGACTGTAATAGCTCAAATTGTATGCTATAAAGGTAAATTACCACAAGGAGCTCCTACATCTCCGATAATAGCCAATATGATTTGTGCACCAATGGATAATCATTTTATGAAATTAGCGAAAGCTAATAATATGAAATATACAAGATATGCAGATGATCTTACATTTTCCACTAGAACTGAATTTCCAACAAGTATAGTTCGTATAGAAAATGACACAGTTGTTGTAGGAAAGAAAATACTTCAAATATTAAAAAAAGATGGATTTTTATTGAATGAAGAGAAAATTTATTTAAGAAGTAAAGATAAACGTCAAGAGGTTACAGGATTAGTGGTCAATAAAAAGGTAAATGTGAGACGCGAATATGTAAGAGAATTAAGAGCAATATTACATAATTATAAAAATATGGGTGCAGAAGATGCAATTAAATTATATGTAAAAAAGAAAAAAAGTACAAATATAAGTGCAGTAAATATAGATACATTAAGTGACAAAAAGCGTCAGGAGACAATCAATCAATTTAATGAGATATTGAAAGGTAAAATTAATTTTATAAAAGATATCAGAGGCGAAGATGATTTGATTTATATAAAATATGCAAATGAATTAAATAGAATATGTAATAAAGAGATTTTTAATTTAGATAAGCAGAAAGCGTTTATGGAAAAGTTAAAAAATAGTATTTTTATATTACAATCAAGATATACATGTGTTCAGGGAACAGGTTTTTTGTTAAAAGGGATAGGACTAATAACTAATTATCATGTTACGGAAGATGATGATTTTTATGATGTTTGTATGTGCAATAAGAATAAGATAGCAGTTATTTCGAATAAATTAAATTTAATTAAAAGAAGTAAAAGAATTGATTATGCATCTTATAAAATTTTAGATGCAAAGGAAGATCAATTTTTAGATTGTGGTGATTCGAGTAATTTACAAATAGGATCGGAATTAAAAATGATATCATATCCGGAATATAATGATGAAGATACGCCGAATATTCAGACTATAGAAATTACGGGTAGTAGAGAATATATGAAAAATAAAATAATAACAATAAGTGGAAGAGTGATACATGGATCAAGCGGAGGTGTAATATTAGATCAAAAACATAAAGTTGTAGGTGTGGTTAATTGTGGACCGGTTTCATTAGAGGAAACGGATGATACAATTATTCAAGGCTTCATACCTATTAATACTATACTTAAAGACATCTCTATGCCTACTTAAGTGCTCTGAGATATTAAGAAATCAGTTTACAAAATAAACTGTATAAACATTTAAGGTACCAGGTTGCAGGTTAAGGCCCCAGGGACATTAAGATTGACAGTTTCAAAACATTCTTTTAAATTGACAGTGGTCCTTAAGGTACCGTAGCACTTAAGAAATCAGTTTATAAAATAAATTATACGAAGAAGAGTAAATTGCTCAAAAAATTATAAAAATATTATTAAATCATCGAATTAAATTATTATGGAGAGAGATTATGGATAATTGGAAAAACATTTTGGATGAGAATATTTTGAAATATAATGTGAGTTTTGCTGCTATATTTGTTTTGAATTATGAATGCTTAAAAGATTACGTAATAAATCAGGTTAGAGAATTTTATTCTGATAATGGGAAGTGGGATGGCGATAACTATATACCTGAAGAAACAGCAAAATATAAGAAAGAAGTAAGAGCGTTAGATAAGAATATTGAAAATGCTTCATTAAAATGGTTTCTTCAATTAGATGTAATAACAGTAGATGATTTCGAAAAATATCAAGTAATACGAAAAAGAAGAAATGATATTACACACGAATTGCTAAAAAATTTAAATGATGGATTCACAGAGAATGATGCTAAATTATTTGGTGATATGTTGGAAATTTATAATAAAATTGATAAGTGGTGGATTAATGAAATAGAGATTCCAATTGTGGGAAATGACAGACCCGAAGATTATGATCGAGATATGATAAAATATCAATGTATAAAAAATAATTACAATTGACTATTAAGATAAAAAGTATAGAAATATATTAATAAGGAAATGATTTTATATATATTATTTGGAAGGTGAATCTGTGTAATCAAAGATGACTATGAAAAACTGCTGATTAAGATGATTAAAGTGGAGTAAATCTGACTGATGGCAAAGGATATTGTAAATAGTTTTGGAAAGTAGATGAATGATAATTATGAGCAAATATAATCCTTTATGGAAGTGGATCAATAAAAATAAAACAGACGATTTCAAGTTGACTTTTGCTGAAATTGAAAACATTGCCGGAGTGCCTATAGATTATTCGTTCCTTACATTCAAAAAGGAACTTTTGCAGTATGGTTTTAAGGTGGTAAAAATTTCTATGAAGGAACAGACAGTAGATTTTGAAAAAGTTGAAGAGGAGGCTTAAAGTGTCCTAACTATGTATGAAAACTTAAGTAGTACAAAATAAAAAGAATAAATAATATTATCTGTGGACAGCAAATTGGAGATGAGAACATGGATGAAAAAAAGAGTACTGATATATTGTCTGGTGATAATAAAGCACCTTTGGTGATTTTTAAAACTGAAGAAGATAAAACTGGAGTTAACATCTTGAAGATGAGTAATTTTTTTGATGGTTATGTTCATGAAATGATGATATCAATTTGTGACTCTTCTACTTTACAAGATATCACTCAACTACCAATTGTCGACTTAAGTATGATTGAAGATGTAATTAATCAAGCAGATGTTATTACTCAAGGAAATGTTATATTACTTCCAGATTTTGATAATTTACCTTCGGATGTGAGAATAAAACTAAAAAAAGGCATATATTCAATTGGAGAATCTAAGCAGGTAGAGGATAATCTACGTGCTGTTATCTTGGATGAGAATGGAGTACGTGTTAAAGATATAACTCTGAAAAAAGTTATAAGTAATCCAAGAAAAGTTGAGACTATGCATAGTATTGCTAATCAAATACAAATGCGTCAGATATATGCAAAGCTATCTGAAATACAGGAATTTCAAACATATCAAATACAGCGTGATCGTGACAGAGATATTATTGTTCCGTTTTTGGATGCTAGAGATCTTGTGTTAGAGGCTGCTACAAAAAAATCTGAAGATGATCAGATAAGAATGCTAAAAGATGCAGATGGCAAGATGAGGACAGCAATCAATTCTGTATATACGGATATAGAAACTACTTCAAAGAAATTTGTTAAAAAGGTGGAAATACCATTTGGATATTTTAGTAAAACAACAAATACTTATATGAAATTTATTGCAGATGATTTACAGATAGTGACTAAATTTGTAGGTATAAGGTTGCAAATACTTGAGTATTTGGGTGAAAGAGAGACAGCAAAATTGGTATTAGAAAATTATCAAAGCAGAATTCTAAATTTTATCGAACAACCTGTATCAAAAAAGGGATTATCAGCATCAATGTTGATGCATAATTATTTTTCGTATAATAATTTTAATATGGATTTTTGGTATAATTTTTCTGTTGAAATGAAACCAATGTTAAAAGAAAGTATGCAACAATTAAGGGTGGAAACACCGGAGTTTGAAGGTAACGAAGTTTACTTTGTATCTGTGGAGGATAGTAGAGATGAGTGAAGATATTAGAAGGTGTAAGTTTTGTGGAAGAATTATTATAGATAAAAATAATATTACAGGATTATGTCCAAAGCATCAAAAGTGTTTAAACGATAGTGCTGCAGTAGTTGGAATTGGTGTTGTAGCATGGACACTAAAAAAAATTGGTCCTAAAATTTTGAAAAGATCAGTTAAACTTATTAAGCGTTAAGACTTAAGATTCCTTGAGATATTAATAAATCGGTTAATAAAGTAAAAAGATAAATTAATCAGAATAAAACGAAAAACTCTAAACAAAATAATCATTTAACATCGTAATTTGAAAGAATAAAATACTAAATATAAAGCCATTGCAAATAGGTGTTTCTTAATAAGAAATATTCCATAAATTAACAATGGCTTTTTTATTGTGGTAGTAATTCAATTGTGATAAAATGTCATAAAGATGAACTGAACGGAAGTAAGGAGTGAAAGAATATGATGTATCCATATATGACATTAAATGATGATACAGAAATTACGCATTCAGAGATGTATCCAGATGGAAAAGTAAAAGTATATATTGAAACACCAGATGAAACAGGTGGATTTCATGATGCTATTTGCTGGTTACCAGATTATACATGGGAAGTTCACGGTTATTCAGAGTCAGAAATGATGTATTTTAAGCAACTTATTCGAGATAATGCACATTTAATTATAGAATTTTCTCAAGAAGGAGGGATTCTGAATGCCGCAAATATTTAGAGTTGGACCATATAGTATTTATTTTTGGTCGAATGAAAATAATCCATTGGAGCCTATACATGTCCATATAGCAGAAGGAAAGGCAACAGCAAATGCAACAAAAGTATGGATTACAAGTACAGGAAAGACAATTTTGAGTCATAATAAATCACAAATTCCTGTGAGAACTTTAAAGAAGTTAATGAGATCAATTGAGGCTAACAGTGGTCAGATAATTGAAAAATGGATTGAGCAGTTTGGTGAGATTAGATATTATTGTTAGAGTAAAATAATGCTACTTTGCCTTATAGAAATGGCTATAAGGGTTTTAAGTATTCTGTGTCAAGAACGTTCTTGACAAGAATCAATATTATGCAGTTGATAATGTCAATTACATTGTCCATTGTATTTCCTCCTATTCTCAGCAATATACCGCTGATAATATTATTATACATAACATCGTATCTGGAGGATGGTAGAGTTCCTTGTAAAACAGGGTCCAATTGATTTTAATGCTTACTGATATCAGATATCTACCGGTCGTTAGTCAGTAAGCTTTTAGGAGAAAGAATGAGTAAACAGATATATCAAGATAAATTTTATACACATTTTGATATAAAAAAATACCATAAAGAGTATCAACAAAAAGTACAGAATATTAAATGGGTTAGTAAACATGGGTTTTATCCATTTATTCATTTTCAGATGAATTGTAGTAAGTATACAAATGATTTAAAAGGACATAAATTTCTCAAAGAGAAGGTGCGAGATATATATTATGCTGCACATATTGATAGATTTATTTATGAGTATTATGGAAATCGTCTTAATAATCAATACAATAATTATGTGAAATCAAAAGGAATTGGTAAAGTTTCGACTGCATATAGAAATTGTATGCCTGGAAAGTGTAATATTGATTTTGCGAAAGAAGTATTTGAATATATTGTAAAATGTAAATCAGCATATATTTTTGTAGGAGATTTTAGCAAATTTTTTGACAAACTAGATCATAAATATTTAAAAGAAAAAATTAAATGTGTGATTGGGCAAGAATCTTTAGATCCAGCAGATTATGCTATTTATAAGAATATTACAAGATTCACATATATTGAAGCAGCAGATATAGAATTTGAAAAGGACAAACTCCAAAGAGATATGCGTCAATTGGATAAGTATTTTCAAACACAGGAGTTTCAACAATTTAAGAAAAAATATCTTCATAAAAATGTTAAAGATTATCAAATACCTCAAGGATCATCCATCAGTGCTGTATATGCAAATGTATATATGATTGATTTCGATAAAAAAATTAATGATTATGTTACATCACACAAGGGATTATACAGAAGATATTGTGATGATATTATAATTGTTATTCCAATGACAAAAAAAGAAGTCAGTAATGGAAGAACAAATAAAATTTCAAAATTTATATATAATGTTAGAGATGATATTCCAAATTTAGAATTAAATGAAGATAAAACAGAACACTTTTTCTATGGTAATGGTAAAATCAGAAAATTAAAAGGCCAAAGCAATCTTGTTAATTATTTGGGATTTACTTTTGATGGAAAGAGTGTTCGGATAAGAGATAAAAGTTTGTTTAAATTTTATTGCAGAGCATATAGAAAAATAAAAAAAGTAAATGAAACTGAAGATGAAAAATCTTTTAATGCAGGGAAAAAGGCGGTTTATCGTTCATATACACATTTGGGTGCCAATAAAAATTCTAAAAGTTATGGAAACTTTCTTAGTTATGTCTATAAGGCAGATGATATATTTAGTCAGAGTAAGTTACTTGAAAGTAATATAAGAAATCAGATAAAGAAACATTGGTATAAGATTGATAGTAAATTGAAGAGATAAAAAGAGAGGGAAAATAATTATGTATAAGTGGCAAGAGGAAATAAAATATATAATTGTAGATGTTTTGCATGCAAAAAATTCAGTAGCAAAAACATTTAAGATCCCGTAGCACTCAAGAAATCAGTTTATAAAGTAAAACGGTAAATTAATCAGAATAAAACGAAAAATTCTAAACAGAATACCCATTTAAATTATATTCGTTGTAAAAGACATCTAAATAAAAATACAGAAAAGTCATTGTAATATTTACAGTGGCTTTTTCATTGTAGAAAATATATGAATATGCTAGAATAGCATTAAAAGAAAATTAAACACGTATACAATAGAAATAATATAATGTTAAAATATATGGAGGTGAAATAGGTGGATCAATTTATTTCGAAAGAAGTATTAGATATTTTATCATATCATTCAACATTAGGAAGAAGTTTAAAGCAGATTTCACTTCGAAAGACACCATTACCGATAATTTTAGATGATATAGAAAAATATAGGGCAAGCTATATAGATACAATATTTCAAGAAAATCTTATTGGATCTCGTTTTAAAAGTGAAGATTCTATTAAAAGGAAGTATGAAAAGACTCTTAAAACAGGTGGAGGGTTTAAACAATGTTTTAATGACATATTAGGATTTCGTCTAAAATTTGAAAGAAATGGAGGAAAAAAGAAATGATTGATAAATCAATATATGTAGTAGCGAAAATTTTTGATCAACAAGGATGTATAGCATATAGATGCAAAACACTTAATGAGGCAAGATGTTTGCCAGGAACTTTAGAAGCATTAAGAGCTGAAGGAGTACAGATTGTTATTTTAGATGATCCGGATATATATTCAGAATATGCACCTTATGAGTATATTGAAGATATGAAAGAATTCATAGATAAGGTTAATATGTTAAATAAGATTCCAGCAGCATAAAATGCAAGTCATAAATTTTATTTTATACAAATTAAAAAGTAATTTGATGAGAGACGACATTGAGATTTAGTATCAATGTCGTTCCGGCATATATAGTAAATGATGGCAAGCAGACACCAATGCGTGGTCATCCGGTATTTATTGCCCAGCATGCAACGGCAACATGTTGCAGAGAGTGCATCCGGAAGTGGCATAAAATGCAACCGGGAAAAGAACTAAGCCAAGTACAGCAGGAATATCTTGTAAATGTAATTATGACATGGATTCAAAAAGAAATGGAGAGGAACTAGTGCAAATATTTAGAGTTGGGCCATATAGTATTTATTTTTGGTCGAATGAAAATAATCCATTGGAGCCTATACATGTCCATATAGCAGAAGGAAAGGCAACAGCAAATGCAACAAAAGTATGAAAATATATTGATAAGGAAATGATTTTATATATATTATTTGGAAGGGAGACTCGTTATGCCAGATAGAATACACAATATAATTTATCAATTTTCTCAGCAACTAAAAGACATAATGGGATCAAAATTAACAAAAGTTATTGTTTATGGCTCTTATGCCAGAGGTGATTATAATTCAAGTTCAGATGTTGATGTTATGATTCTGGTAAAAATGTCAGATAATGAGATTAAAAAAATAGAAAATCAGGTATATGATTTAGCATTTGATATAGAAATGGATACAGGAGTTGATATTTCGCCAATTATAAAAAATGAAGAGCAATATGAATATTGGTTAGATACGTTGCCATTTTATAAAAACATTCATGAAGAAGGGGTGATAGTGAATGGATAAGAAAAGAGATTTATCTATTTACCGAATGCAAAATGCAAAGGATACATTAGATACGGCAAAAATATGCATGGAATATAAGAGATATAAAGACAGTATCAATCGATGTTATTATGCTGCGTTTTATGCAATTAAGGCAGTGTTAGCATTGGAGGGTAAAGATTTTAAAAGGCATAAAGATGCAGAACTGATTGTCAATCAAGTAGAGCAGTATTTGGTGAAGATGGATATAAATATATAACATTTTAGAATAAATTTAAGCCTGTAGAACTTAGAAGATTGAAAATCATAATATATTTAAAGGAAGTTTTGAAATGGAAAATGCATTAAATAGAGTTGGCTTGTATGATTTTTTTACAATACTTTTATCAGGAATGACAGCGATAATTATTAATTATTGTATTAATGGAGATTTAGAAGATGATCTTACAAAAATATTAGATGATAAATTTTCTAGTATAATAGCTTTTTTGTTACTTAGTTATGTTATAGGAATGATATTGCAAGAAATTAGTTCTTTTTTAGACAAAAAAATTGATATTTTTAAATTTCGACAAAAAGCAAGAGAAAATTTTTTAAATGAACATAATAAAGTTGTTAAAAATAAAATAGAATTAAAAGAATATCAGAAATTGGCCAATAAAATATTGGAGAAAAATCAAACTCCAGAAGAATACACGAAAGAAGAATGTGAATATGTTTACTATTATTGTAAAACGCAATTAGAATTAAATTGTAAAAGTGATAAGATGGAAAAAATAAATGCTACATATGGGATAAGTAGAAGTTTAATGTTTGCTTTAATAATAATAATAGCAATACGATATTTACATTATAATAAATCATTAAGTGTTTTTATATTTGGAGTCTTATGTATAGTAATATTCTTGTTTTATAAAAGATGTAAACGATTTTCAGAATATAGAGTAAGGGTAATTTTAAGACAGTATAAATCATTAAACATTACATCTTAAAGTCATTTAAGCATTTCTGTAATTCATAAATAATGTCAATAGACGGGCAGGTATAATGGTCTCATAAATTAAGACACTTTTTCGGACAGATCTTAATGAATCTGATATACTTAAATCAATACATAAGAAAGGATTCAGTGTCATGTCCAGAAAAAGAAGAAATTTTAGTGCAAAATTTAAATCAGACCTTGTGATCGAGCTACTCAAAGGAGAAAAAGATTTCAATACCTTAGCAACAGAAAACAATATTCAGCCAAATCTTCTCCGTAACTGGAAAAGAGAATTCTTGAACAATGCTTCTGCTGTGTTTGACGACAAAGGTGAGGAAAACCTCAAGGAAAAGCTTGTCGAAGAATGAGGAAAACTTAAGTTCCCAGGGACATTAAGAAATCAAAGAAGCTGCAAAGGAAAAGATAGCTATATTTCAGGAAATCGATAAATATCTAAGACAATTTATCAGCTTCCCTAAAGTTAATCTTCCTACTATAGATTATCATTTTACTTATGAACAATTAGATATTCAACAGATTGAGGAGTTTGCAATAACTGTACGAAACTGTTGTGGATTAGGTAATACACCAATTGTTAACCTTACTAATGTTTTTCAGAAGAATGGTATTATGATTTCTGTTATGAATTTAAATAATAAAAAAATTGATGCTTTTTCTGTATGGAAAGATACAATTCCATATATATTTCTTAGTTCTGAAAAATACAGTGATGTTAGGCTACGTTTTACACTGGCTCATGAACTAGGACATTTATTATTACATGCTAACTATATTAATGAAGAAGAAATTCAATCGAAAGTTATATCTGAAAAAATAGAGAAGGAAGCTGATTTATTTGCTGTCGCCTTATTATTACCAGCTATTACTTTTTCTAAGGACATTTATTCTACATCTATTGATCATTTTATCAATCTAAAAAAAAATGGAAAGCATCCATTGGATCTATGATATATAGATGTCAAGATTTAGATTTATTAACTGAAAATCAAATAAAATATTTAAAAGATCAGATGTCATATAATCGTTATTGGAAATCAGAGCCTTTAGATAATATAATTTCATTAGAGCAGCCATTTGCTCATAAACAGGCTTTTGATTTGATTCTTGATAATCATATTGTAACCGAAGCGGATATTATTGAGGAAATAGGTTGTGAAGCATCTGAAATTGAGGAATATTCATTTTTAGAAAAGGGACGACTTACTCCTTCAAACATACCAGATAATATTATTCATCTGTTTTAATTTTGTATAGTCTAATCATAAAATTTAGCTTCTATAAAAAACTTAAGCATTTCAGTAATTCATAAATAATATCAATAGACAAAAAAGAACTCCACGCTATAATTAAGATATTGTCTTGTAAAGTAAAAACATCTTAATTATCGGAACTCCGCGTAATCCTTAAGGCCCCAGGGACATTAAGAAATCAGTTTACAAAGTAAAATGATAAATTAATTAGAATTAACCAGAAAATTCTAAACAAAATGTTCATTTAATTTATAATAGGTGTTAATTTGTCATACAGATATATTCCCCAAAATGTAAATGGCAATATAGAATAAGTTCAAGGAATGGTGATATAAAAGCTGTTGGAAAACGGAAAGGTAAAATTAGTATTGCTGTTGTGCGGACATTTGCATATAATAAAAATAGATAGAAAAACTACTCACGAAAGGAGATGTTTTATATGGCTACAAAATCAGCAAATTTATATGTAAGGATTGAACCAGAAGTCAAAGAAAAAGCAGAAAGTATTTTGTCTGCACTTGGTATTCCTGCTTCTAGTGCTATCAATATGTTTTATAAACAGATTATCTTACAGAGAGGACTTCCATTTGAAGTAAAAATACCATCCGCTAGACCTGTTGATATCAGCACATTATCAGAAGTAGAATTCAATGAAGAATTGGAGAAAGGATATGCAGATATGCATGATAGACGGACAAAAAATGCGAAGAAAGCTTTTGCTGATATTCGCAAGGATTATGGCTTATGATATATGAAGTAGAAGTATCTGAACAGGCAGACCGTGATTTGAGAGAAATTTTTGAATATATTGCTTTTGAATTACAATCACCAGAAAATGCAATCGGACAACTTAATCGTCTAGAAGAACAGATATTAAGTCTTGATGCGATGCCGAAGCGTTATCGAAAATATGAAAAAGAACCATGGAAAAGTCGTGAACTTCATATATTACCAGTAGATAATTATGTGATACTATATATTCCAAATAGTGATAAAAAAGTTGTAACAATACTTAGAGTAATGTATGCTGGACGGGACGTAGACAATCAGTTGAATTTCCATACAAAGCAATAAAGAATACAATTTAAAGCAGGGGAGTTACGGATAAGTGATAAGCCTTGCGAGATATTTGGAAGTTGATCATTTTGCAGAAGGGGAAAGCCCGGATCCGCCGTTTATCTGTTATCTGCTTCCCGGCAGTGATAATTTTTCGGCAGACGGGCGGGTATACTTCCGGATCAGTGAAGTAAGGATAGAGCTTTACACGGACCGGAAGGATCCAGGGGCAGAAGCTCTGGTGGAAACAGTTCTGGATGATGCCGGGATTTTTTATAATAAGTCGGAGGTCTGGAACTTGCACTGATTCCGGAGAGTTTCCGGACGGATGTGCGTTATATCCGCTACACAGGAGGATTTTGACAGGTTCTGATTTGATGAAATGTGATGACAGGATAAGCGAAAAAAGGTATAATGATTTCATGAAATC
>OLNH01000053.1_pt1 | contig 105697 bp, 81 predicted proteins | sample 1643101 | NCBI WGS metagenome assembly OLNH01 (sample SAMEA3136758, study PRJEB25190) | human gut metagenome | biome: human gut; feature: human-associated habitat; material: faeces | place: Austria | collected 2013 | reverse complement strand
CAGTGCTGCTTCAGAAATAACTATAGAAATATTAAATTCTTTATTCTCTTAAAAATGAAAATACTTTATTCCCAAAAGCTAAGGAGGTTGATGCCTATTAACACTAGTGTTTATCAAGATAATCAAAGCTTAAAAGTATCGGCTTATATAGTTAATGTAGGTTTATGAAACATTTATAGAATAACTAATTTCTAGGATAGGCAGAAATAATATGAAAAAAAACAAGTCTTTTTATCTATTAATTATTGGAATTTTGGTTGGTATATTTGCATTTTCAGGTTGCACGAATCATAATAATTCAGACGCTAAGAATATACAACAGGATACAAAAGATCCTACTCCAGAGAAATTTTCTGTAGTAGAATCACAAGAACCCACACTAACTGAAGTAGATTGGTCTAATTATTTTGAAGGCTTAACCGGGACCGCAATAGTATACGATCCAACAGAAAAAAACTATATGATATATAATAAAGAACTGGCTCTAACGCAGAGATCTCCATGTTCTACATTTAAAATTATCTCTTCGTTAATCGGTTTAGAAAACGGAATTATTGATCCTGATAATTCTGTGCGTCCTTGGAGCGGTGAAATATTTTGGAATGAGGACTGGAATAGAGATATCAATTTTTCTGATGCATTTCGTACCTCATGTGTTTGGTATTTTCGTCAGGTCACTGATGACATTGGCAAGGTGAAAATGCAGAATGAACTTAATAAACTGAAATATGGAAATTGTGATATTTCTGATTGGGAGGGAAAGTTAAATACTAATAACAACAATAGAGCCTTAACAGGTTTCTGGATAGAATCGTCTTTGAAAATTTCTCCAAAAGAACAGGTTGAAGTGATGGAACGAATCTTCGGAACTGACTCCACCTACTCAGAAAGAACACAAAATATTTTAAAACAAGTAATGTTGATATCAGAAGAGAATAATACGGAAATATCTATTTATGGAAAAACAGGAATGGGAAAAGCAGAGGGTATTGTTGTAGATGCATGGTTCACAGGATTTGCAGAAACACTAGAAGGAAATAAATATTTTTGTGTATATCTCGGACAATCAGATGCAGGCAACACATCAAGCACTGCCGCAAAGGAAATCGCCATTCAAATTCTTAATGACAATAAATGACAATAAGATACCCTATCAAAAATCGCCTCAGACTCTCACAGGCTGGGCGATTTTTTTATAGTAATCTTTTGCCAAATCATTTTGTTCTTTTACTATGTACTCTAAACCTGATCTTAAATTAGTGACATACATAGTCTGTATTTTACATATTACTTCTACATACAAGCACATTATTATTTGGTCTAATTTACCTTTATATAACATCAAATAAGAGAGTGTATCTCTTTTAACACACTATTAACTATTAACAACGTAGCCTTATCAATTCCAATTATTATAAATAAATATGAAATATAGATATTTCTGGAACAACCCCCAACCGACCAGAAACATGTGTAGTTCCGATTCCTGTATTTACGTATATTTTTGTCTTTGAATTTAATTCATACATTCCGCTGACATAATTTTTAGCGAGGTTTGTAGAAGAGATAGCTTTTTGATTAATAGCAGGAATAAACGGGATATTAACTTGCCCGCCATGACTATGTCCGCTCAACACTAAATCATAAGGGTATTCTTGAAAAGAGTCTGCTGTATCTGGCTCATGTATTAACAGAATATTGTAATTCGAATCATATATCTTTGTAGAATCCGGCATATATACATTTCCCAGCATACTATCATCTAACCCTGTAAATAATATTTTTTTATCTGAATCAGTAGTCACATACCAATTTTCATTTTTCAGCACAGTAAATCCTGATTGCTGCATAATATTTTCATACTGTCTGGCAGCTCCACCACCGCAATCGCGATTCCCCCATATTGCTATTTTATCATATGTTGCATTGATTTTTTGTAGTTCTTTTATGATATGTTCATCATCATGATACTTGGCATAATTGTCATACAAGTCCCCTGTAAACACAACAACATCTGGATTTTGCTTATTGATATAGTTTACAACCTTATCCAGGTTCTTATAATTAAAATCCGCTTTTATATGCGTGTCTGAGAATTGAACAACTTTAATAAAATCAGAAGTTTTTTCGTTTAAATATAATTGATTTGATGCAATACGATACGGTTCGATTTTAAAAGCATAAAACACACAACTTCCAATCAAAATAAGAAGTGTGAAGACTGTTCCAAAAAAAATTTTCAAAAATCTTATCATAAAGATCTATCCTTCCCATAAATTATCTTGCTCAAAATAAAAGCTGCTTGTGACATTTATGTTACAAAAAATGTGGCATAAAGAAATATATAATCTTTAAACCACAATGTTTTTTAACTTACAATCTTCCAGTTACTTGCCTTACAAATTGTCAATTTATGCTGGACATCTGTGTGGTTTTGGCCTGATTAGTAACAAACTTTACAATTGCATTAACTATTACAGCCAACCATTGCATCTTAAATCTAAAGCTATAGCAAAGAATACTAATGTCTAAAATTACATCCAGGTAACCAACCCCAGATTCTGACATTCCATATGTATACTCACTCTACACTAATTCCAGCATATGCCCATGTCTCTCCGTTATCCTTTGACTCAAAGCGAATTCCCTGGATTTCCCCAGCTCCTGTTAAAAGCTTTATAGTCAGGATATCCTCTTTCTTTTTCGGCATCTCACAGTATTTATAATTTTCTATGGTAAAGTTAAGTTCTTTTGCCAAAGGCGGTAGCTCTGTCACAGTCTCCAAAGGTAGCTGAAGTTCCGTAAAGGTTGTACCTCCATCCCTGGTGACATAAAGGCTGGAATGGGACTGGGAAGCTCCTGTCAGCCCTGCAAACCCGAAATTTTTATCAAAGAATTCCAACCCCTCTGTTACCCCAAGATTTCCGCCAAAGGGATTCTGGTTTGCCATTTCCCATGTGTCACCGCCATCCGCAGTTTTTTCCAACTGGTAAAATCTGCTTCCCGCCGCCGCATCAGCCACCACCAGACGCCATCCTATCTTATCATCTAAAAAGAAATACATACTGCCGTCTGTCTGATCTACTGTCCAGCTTTCCACATCTTTTACCTCATCCATCTGTTCTTTATCTAACACTTCCTGGCTGATATATTCTGGTTCCATCATATAGCGAACAGGAGTGATATCTTTCACAGCTGGCATGTGAAGAGAAACCTCAAATCCCACAATTTCTCCGCCATTGAAAAGTTGTGTAAAATTTTCACTTCCTTGATCAACACCATCTCCGTCTGCATCACCGGGAAGATAACGCAGCCCGTCCATCACTCCGAAAGACCGGCGCCCATAATATACAAGTTCATAGGTCTCATTTTCCAAAATTGAAGACCACATTTTCACCTGATTTTCGCTGTCTGCTTTCTCCAATATCCGGAGCATTGGCTCAAAACGCATATCGGCATTATAATCGGCATTGGCTTCTCCGTTCACCCAAACAATAATCTTCTCATTTATCTTTCTGTCATAAGTAATCAGATATGTCTTTTCTGTTCCTTTTTTATTTTTTCCGTAAAGAAAGGTATCTAAGGTCTGAACTTTCCCAGTCTCATTAAAGGACATCTTAAATCCATTTACCACATAAAGATTTTTCGGCATCTCAAGCTTTTCCTCTAAATCCGTCAGAATTCCTTCGATACCATCTTCAAAGAAGTTATCGTGGACAAAATCTACTTCCCTTTTCTTCCATAATTCATCAAGCTTCCATGACAAATGCCCGTTGTACGGAATTGCTGAATAAATGATACGCCCGCCAAAATAGATTGTACCAAGCAACGCAAGAAAAATCTCTATTCGTAAAAGAACTTTATTCTCGAGCTAAGATGTTTGCTGCATCTTTTTCCTTGCAATCATCCATAGTACAGAACTAAGCAAAATTCCAGACAGACTAATCAGCAAAATCAGCAAATGCCTTCTCAGCCCACCATACTGACATACATACCATGCCTGATATAAAAACAGCAGGTAAAAACAAAGACTGGTTTTCCCACATAATTTATAAATATTCTTCATACACCCCTCGATTCTTTCATTTTTGTCTCTTCTAACATGATGTGTCAGTCATATTTTGGCAACTTTATCATATTCCAAAGATAACATGTAACTGTAATCATTTGAGATATGTCCATCCATAAATCCAATAAATGGATTTATGAATTGGAAAAGGGATTCTTATTTGATCCCTAACATTTATTTCAATCTAATAATTACTCTAAATTGATATTAATGTGATTTTTATTTTTTATAAATGTAATAAATTGCTCCTCTGTACCAAAACTAAATTCATCGCCATTAATTACAAGCCCTTTATTACCATATCCTAACCAACAAAGATTCTTTTTGATATTACAACAGGTTATATTCTTCCATTCAATAATGGTTCTATCGTACTTTCTTATAATTTCCAGCTTATCGTCATAAAAGTTATAAGTTACTTTCTCTTTATACCTTTTATAAGAATAATTTGAATCTAATTTTAAAAATATTTTCTTAGTATAACTTATTGTCCAATAATATAAAAATATAAAAGTTATTGCAATAAGCGGAATACTATAGATCCATTTGTCTGATCCAATCAAAGTACAAACTACAATTCCAATAAATACTTCAATGATTATAAAGTGACGACTCAGATCAGCCAATTCCCTTTTTCCATTTTTATTTTCATATTTTAAATTTTGATAATAATATTCTATCACCGCCTCATCATACAATGTATGATTTTGTAAAATGACATCCATTTTAATTTCTTCCTTTCCATACTCTACTCCAATCTTCTCCAGCTAATGTGTTTAATTTAATAAATCTTTTAAAGTCTTCTATATCTCCGATAACAAAATTTTCTTTTCTTATAAAAATAAGTTGATTAATAACGCGAATCCAGCAATACTCTTTTATGGTGCCAATTTCCATAATTTCGATAAAAGACACTATTATTTTCTTACCGCTTTCCGGAACTAAAACATTAATCTCATCTTTTTTTATTGTCATAATTCTTTTTCCAGTTCCATACTGTTTTAAAGCAGTTTCCATTTGTATATAAGTCGCTAGTCTCAGATATATATTATTTATCAATATCACAGCACAAACAAATAATATCATCATAGTCATAATCATTTCTCTTCCAATTTTACTACATAGACAAAATGAAAATATAATCACTGCTCCACAAAAGAATAATAATATCCTTCTGTACTTTCTATTTTGGGTTTGATAATATAAACAAAAGAGTTCTTTGTTCCACTCATAATGTATTTGAAATAATATATCCATTATGTTTTTCTCCTCAACTTATGCACTAACTTATTCTATACCGAAATAATACTCAAAAATATTTTTTCCGCATTCTACTGCGTTCCCTGCCTCATACCCATTTACAATTCGAACTGCTACTGCTATTTCTGGATCATCAGCAGGTGCATATCCTATAAATAGACCATGATCCGGTCTATTCTTAACTTCTTGAGCTGTACCTGATTTTCCTGCAACCGATATTGGAAATCCGTCAAATATCCCCGTGCTTTGAGTATATAATTCCATACCTGCATGGACTCCTTCCCAGCTTCTTTTATTGATTTCAATCTGGCTTTCCACTTTCGGGCTTGTTTCTACCCCGTCAATTTTGTCAATTAGTGACAATTGGAAACTAGTACCTTCGTTTGCAAGTGTTGTTACATACCTTCCCAATTGGACTGTAGAAAAGTTATTTGTTCCTTGTCCGATAGCTGATGGAATAGCATAATTATCAGTTATCTTAGGTTTACTTTCGGTTAACTCAATTCCACTTTTTTCATCTAAATCAAACATTTTCGCGTACTCTTGTATATAATTTAGTGCCTGTTTATCCGAAAATTCATCATTGTCTATCATTCCTAAACGATATGACACTTCACATAAATAATCATTACATGAATTCTTCAATGCGCTATCTACACCATTAACAGCCCCATGCCCTGCATGGTTCCAGCATTTTAAAGGTGGATCTACTTTATCAAACACTCCATCGCATTCAACCATGGTTGACTCATCTATTACACCTTCTTCTAATCCCGCAATAATTGTAACAGGTTTAAATGTTGAGCCTGGTGCTGATAACTGTTGTGTTGCACGATTAAATAAGGGTAATGATGCATTATTATATATTTTATAATAATATTTGTTATCCATTTGGTTTGCTAAACGATTATTATCATATCCCGGATAAGATACACATGCTAGCACTTTTCCTGTTGCGGTATCTGTAACAACTGCTGATCCCGAACATGGATCTAACGCTAAATCCGCTGGCGTAATTTCAAGTTTCTGTATTTTTTTAATTAACAAATCAAAAGTGGTAATTAGCCCTCGATTCCAGTTTTCGTAATCCTCATCTTCAGGATTTAAAAATTGCTGTTCATATAATAGCCTAACGATATCATCTGGCAATATCTCATCGTTGAGTACCAAGTATTTATTTATTAACTCATCAAACTGACTATTTTCCTGTAATTCATTTACTATAAAAGAGACCAATGATTCATAGATTTCATCTTTGTTCAAGTATTCTTCTTCTGACGCAATTATATCTGAATTTATGTTTCCAACACCAATTTGGTCATACAAATAGTCTTTCATTGATAATTCGCCTTTTTCCCATTTTTCAACTAATTCTTCATTATTGTTCTTGTTATTTATAATGTTCAAATTATCAATGATAAAACTCTGGTATTCTTGATTTTCAATTCCCAATTCATTATATTTCGTTGACAATTCTCTTAAATCTTTTTCAATACCTTGAACCACTTCACTTTTCTTTTTCAGAAAAATTTGAAAAAACTTTCTCTCTAATTCCGAAGCATCCTCTTCTCTTAATTGTTCTAAATCAATAACGCCATTGTTTAAAAGTGCAATATACACATCATATATTGGAATTTTTATTTCAGTAGTATCATCTACCCCTTTTTTATCAAAAGTTTTTGTGTTAATCAGATGTTGCACTAATATATCGGCTATCTTCCTTTCTAATGCTTCATATGTTTTTTTCTGTAATTCAACATCTATGCTTAAATATACGTCTTTTCCTGCTCTCGGTTGCTGTATTACTCCAAGATCTTGTGTAGTTCTCCCTGTATTATCTACATATACTTCCTTTTTCCCATCTCTTCCTTGAAGAACTTGATCTAAATATTGCTCCATTCCAGATTTACCCACTATGGAATTAATGGTTAATTTACTATCATCCCTTTCTTTTAACTCCTCGGATGATATAGTGCCTGTGTATCCTAATATAGAGGAACACGCTTCTCCTCCTTCATACACTCGTATTGTATCCTGTTTAATATCAACTCCTGAAATATCATATTGATTTTCCATAATGGCAGCAACAGTTTCATCTGATACATCTTTTACCACTGTTACTGAAAGATATTTTTGATATGCCTGTAAAGATAATGCGTAGCGTATATTTAAAATATCAAGTAGATCACTTTTTTCAAACTGTTGCGGTAATCCATAATCTTTTTTTTCTTTATCTGTATACTTCTTCTCTCCTTGCGCAAAAACACAGAACTTATCTGATAAATAAGAGACTATTTCATCTGCTGTAGAATTTCGTTCCTTAGCTTCCATATCGTCGATGTTCGCTTTTCCATATACATCTGCTTTAAATCTTTGAAGCCAAAAATCATCTACAGAAAATTGGAAATTACCGTTTGGATCTATTATAATTTTTAGACTAGTTTCTATGCTATCTCCTTTACTTTTTATAATACGAATCATCTGATAAATTTTTGAATTCAAATTCAACTGTCGCTCTCGATCTGAATTATAAGTTTCTTGATCTTCGAATGTAACCGAATTAGCTAACTTATTTGTAGCAAGTGGTTTGCCATTACGATCATAAATATTTCCTCTTGCTCCAGATAGTACAATTTCTCTTTTCGTTTGTAAAATAAAATTATTTTCGTATTCTTGTCCTTTCACAATCTGTAATTGAAACAACCGTACTATTAAAATCGAGAACATTATAAAAAAAACAATTAATAGGACTAAACTTCTTGGTATTTTTAATTTCTTCATAATTTATTTTCTGAATTTCCAAAGAATAATCTCTGAAGTACTCCTTTTTAATATTTCCTCCCTGCATTTGTATGATTATAAATTTAAAAAATCATTGCGATTGTAGTTGATTATATAAATAAAAAGCATCATTTACATGAAATGGTTCTGTATTATGATTTCCTTCTGCATTTACTGTTATAGCAATATATTTTCGACCATTAACAATCGCTTCTGAGGCTAAACAAAGCCCTGCCTCATCTGTATAACCTGTTTTTCCTCCCACAATTTCACCCTCATCCAACTCCCATTGATCTCGTAGTTTAAACATACTACTATAAAAAGTAAAACCACTTAAATGCTGGTCTGTCGGCGCAACAAAATAACTTTTTGACTGAAATATATCATTAAAAGTTTGATTTTTTAATGCATACTGTAAAAGAATTCCTATATCTTTCACTGTAGTATAGTGAGATTCATTATGTAATCCTGTTGCATTCATAAAATGTGTATTATTCATTCCTAAATCTTTAGCTTTCTCATTCATTAGTTCTACAAATGCTTGTTCTGAACCAGCAACATACTCCGCTAAAGCAATTGAACACTCTCCCCCTGAAGGCAAAATGTTTCCATACAATATGTCAATTATTTTTGCATTTTCACCAGGTAGAAAGCCCGCCATTGACGCATTTTGGGCATATAGTTCATCAAATATTTCTGGCTCTAATGTAATAGTTGCTTCCAAATTGTTTATATTTTCAATTGCTAGAATACATGTCATTATTTTCGTTAATGATGCTGGAAATATTTTTTCATCCTGTTGAAATTGAAATATAACTTTACTGTCATCGAGACTGATTACAATTCCAGCACTACTATGTAGCTGATCTAAATCCAGTTTCCGCTGTTGTGTCTGAATAACTAATGGTTTTACTGTTTCTTCAGATTTTTCTTCTATTTTCTCCCTCTCTTGCGGATTGAAAATTTTTAATAAGACTAACAAACTGATAAGTATTATAAAAAGCAAACTTTCTATTATCCAAACTATCTTTCTATTTTTCTTTTTTACTTTTTTTCTTCTCTTACTCATATATACCTTAATCTTCTTTCTATAACCTGATAACTAAATATTCGTTTACAAAAACCACGCGTGTAAGACTTATAGCTAATAAATCTTTTTTATTTTTACAGGTGTCATATTTAGAAGTATATATATAACACCACGAATCTTACACGCGTAAGACATTTATAATATTACATACGTAAGATTGGAATGTCAATATATTTTTTTCTATTTCATATTCTACGTGATCATGTTATTTGACCTTTTGCAAATTACCTGCATTGATTTTAATTCATCAAATATACCTTAACTTTAAACGAAACATGTCTATAATAATTTAACTTGTTGAAATTCTTTTTTAATACTCTTCGTATACTGGAATATCTAATTCCATTTTCTGTATTTTATTAGATAAATATTGACAAGTTCCATCACCACATTTATGATAAAGCTTCAAAATAATGCTCCCTAAGGAAATGGTTGACCTGCTCATAACTACAAAATCGCATTTTCTTTCCTGTGATATAATGGATTGCATCTTCCCAGTCCTTTAAGCTGTAATGCTCAATCTCCATTCCGCACAAAATCGGTTGAAGCCGATATGCGTATCTTTCATTATGTAAATCAGACAAATACATGGCACCTATACGAAAAGCAAGGTATTCCAATAAGTCAGGAGTATATTTATTATTTACCATACCTATCCCCCCTTTGCGCTCTCATTCATCTATATCTCTTCCATTTTCTAATTCAATCTCAAAAAATAGACATTCAAACAGAACTATGCTTTTATCAGTTCAACTCCTTTCCCTTTTTCATCTTTTCCCCGTTGTTTAGAAATGATTTCTTTATTGATCCTGATTCTTTCATGAATAGATTTCTTTTCTGGTTGAGGAGATTTTAATTTTTCCTTTTCCGAATGGTGACTTCTATTTTCCCCCGTAATCGATTCCTGAACCGGTGTCAGTACTCTTTCTGGAGTTCTTTCTTCCAAACTACAGAACGTCTGCAAATAAGGTAGGACATGTTCCTGGATATCTGTAAGATTCATCATATATGCCTGAAAAGCTTCTTCGCCTTTCCCTTTCTGATAATTCAGCCAGCTTTCATCATGTAATTTCATTTCGTTTTGATCTTTCAGCTGTTGAACAATCCCTCCGAGTCCTTCCCCAAGTGTTATTTTACCTTTTAACTCCTTCATACGATCCTGGTCGGGATAATAAATGGTCAGATACATCTGTACTGTCTTATCCGGAATTTCAGAATTTTCATCCAGTCTCCCAGATAACTCTTCATCCATGGTAGCTATTTTTTGATCCAGTTCGGATAATTTTTGATATCCGGAAATCTGAAATTCTTTTGCATCACAGAAATTCACTCTGACGACGGGTACTACCTCTTTCGGCAGCTCTGGTTCATAGCTTTTTATTCTTTCTAACAGTGCTTCCGCTTGAGCGGACTGCACACATTCCTCTTCCACCACATCCTTCAAAAACGGAATATATTTATGAGCGTTTCCACAGCGAAGTTCCAAAGCAACCGTTTCAATGGGATCCTCTGTTGGATCTGAATAATCCTGATAATTATAGTAATCAAATTCCTGTGCCAGCAAATCAAGTGCTGCAGCTAATTCTTCAGCAGTCATATGCTCTGGATAAAATGCTTCCTGTTCTTCTTTTGGTGGATAATAGCGATACTCAGGAAAAGCAGCTCTGATTTTTTCCAGTGCGTCCTGAACGACTGGCATTGCAGCCATATATGCTACATGATCCAGATTATCCCCATGGATACTCTTCCCACTGATAATTGTTATTTCTGTTTCATCATAAAGCGAATTATCGGGATCCCGGTAAATAAATCCCATGCCATTTCCATAATAGTCCAAGGTCGGGTCTTCTACGATTGCTCGGTATCTTGCAAGGATTTCCTCAAGATTATCTCCCCGATACATCTTTGCCAGATCATGATATTCATCGCATTCTGCAGCATAATATTCTAAATATGGCTCTCTTTTAGGCGGCATATTGTTCAGTACATTATCGATCATATTATAGTTTGCCTCTTCCAGTTCCTCTACTTTCGCTAAGGGTTTATATGCTTCTCCCGTTTTTCCTTCCCGTACATTCTCTAACAATGTTTCATCAGCTATTGCAACCTTTTCCTGTAAAAGTTCATAATCCATGGGAATCCGTTCTACTTCTGCCAATTCCTCATCACTTATAATCTCCTGTGCGACTTCCTCAATCGAAAGATCCCGATCATCAAAAATTCCTCCGTCCACCAATTGATATTGATGGTTATAAATGGAATAATCATAACCTTCGGTTCCCAGCTGAATTGCAAAATATTGTTCTCCGATCTGATAAGCCAATTTCTCCCTTTCCAAAGGCGCTTCTAATCGCAAAAAGCCGGGTAATTCCTGAAAACTGATACTATCTACAAAATAGGCTTTCACTGTTCCATTTTCGTTGAAAACTACCACATCACTGACAGACAGGGAATGTCCAGTAAAATCGACCGGATGGTTGGTATTAAATCTTTCATAAATAGATTCCAGTGTTTCCTCAACCGACAGCCAATCCGTATATACTAGCTGATAATCTTCTCTTAACGCCTGATACCCCTGTTTTTCCATGAAAGAACGGTTCATAAACTTATACTCTCTGCCAGGACTATCATCTGAAATCTGGTAGATTCCAAATCGATTCTCTTTTCCCAAAAGAAGCTTTACTTCTCTTAAAGATTGAATCTGCGGATATTTTTTCATTTGATCCTCTAAGTCCCGAACAATTTCCAGTTCTGCCTTGTCCATCTGAAAATAATCTGCCCCCCTTTCTATCTCCATCCGTTCCTGTACCACAATCGGCATGGGATAAGTAGTGATCAGATAGATTCTTTCCCCGGCATCAAACATTTTTAAGGCGTCTTCTTTGTTTAGCACATCCATCGGCGGATAAAGCTCTCCCATTTCATAATCTTCTTCCTGCTCATTCATACGCTTCCATGCCTCTTTTTCAATTCCAAAAAGTCCACCATGGGCCTGGATCATTTCCCGACTGGCATATTCACCATGGGAACCATTAGGCTGCAGACAATAAATTTTTTCTCCTACCCGATGCAGATCCAACGCTTTTTCTTTACGAATCGGGAACATATCACCGGCAAGATAGCCATATCCTCGCAGTTCTGCCAGCCCTACAGTTGGATCAGGATAGCTTTCTATTTCTTTTCTACAGTCCCATAAGGTATCTTCGATCTGCTGTTCATCTTCGGAATGAATTGCTGCAGAAAGCTTCCATACCATCTGCCTGATGCTGTCCTGGTCGCCGATCATGGATGCATAATCCAGAAGAATATCTCTCTGCTCATCTGTAAATACAATGTGTTCTAATTGCCCTGCCCGGCTGATTTGACTTTCTGTATATTCCCTGATATTCTTTTCTTCCATTGTCATTTCTCTATTTAATGCCATAGATGCTTCCTCCTTTATTCATCAAGTCTCCTGGCAAGGACAATCAGTCTTCCTTTGCTGCTGGAATACTCACAGGTAGACAATGACAGCAACTCATCATCGGGTTCCAATTTGACACCCGTGGAATATTGCTGATACTTTTCCATTTCTTTCAGATATTCCATCTGTTCCACTCTTGTTTCCTTGTGGAGATAATTGTAGTAATCTCTGCTCTGTTCGGCATTGGTTACAAACACGGCAGCTACCATATATTGGTATTTTTTACTTTTTATATAAAAAGTAATCCGGTTATGCTGCAGGAAAAAATCTTCTTTTTTATATCCATTCAGCTGTTTGAACATACTGCCATCTTTCATCTGGTGTCCGTAAATGATTACATGTTCTTCTTTTGCACTTAAATCATTCCGAAAGTCTACAAACAGGCAGCCACAGATTGCTCGCTTCTTCAAAAAGTCATGCGAAAGATAAAACGAATTATCCGTTCCCTGAACGACCGGATAACTGATATCGGTTCCTTCAATCTTTAGCCAACCGATACACTCCGGATTGATCTGCAGTAAAGAAGAATAATCATAATCATCTTTTGGAGCTGCTGTATTTGTATTTCCCGGTTCGCCCAGGTCTGTTTCTTCTTCCCCACTGGGAAATGCGATTTCTTCCACCTGCTGATACTTTTCCTGACTTTCTTCTGACTGTCGGTAATAATCCCATAAACGTTTTCCACACAGCAGAATTACCAGAATAAACAGAATCAGAAAAAAACACTCTATTTTCTTCAACCATTGACTCCTCCTTTTGGGCTTCTGCCGAAAGTAAATGCACTTCCGACAGATTGCCTGGTATTCTTTTCACTACCTTCAGGTTCCAATCACACCATACACACTTCGCTTTGTCGTCCTTTATCTACATTCTCGGAAAGATGTTCTTCTCTGCTCTGTTTCATTGCACTAATCTTGTCATGAAGAGACGGTTCTTCTTTCTTTTGTTCCTCTTCTGTGTGTAATGCTGTCGCTGGTTTCTTTGCATCCATATTTAGAAGAGCATTCAGCTCAGATAAACGTTCCAGTTTATCCTTTAATTCTTCCTCTTTTGGAAATGGTTTCTTTACTTCTTCCTTCGCATGTGCCAGCTGTTCCTGTATGGTATCCAGTTTTTGTTCGGATTCTGCCAGTTTCTGCGGCAGCGCTTCCAACGCATTATTGATCCTGGTGATATTTCCCAGTTCGTCTGCACCAAGATGGACTGCAGATACGGATTCATTTTTCAGGGTAAGGACGTATTCTTTGCTCCAGGAATCAAATTTCACCCGCATAGAAAACCCCTGGTACATTCCAACGTCCAGCTGTGAATCATAGAACGTGATCGATTTGCAGATGGAAAGCAACATAGTTCCGGCCTCTTTTTTCTCATAAAATACTTTTCCGCCAATTTCCATTTGAAACTTCTCCGGATCAGATATCTTGTTTTCCTGATAGCATTGGATATCTGCCTGATATGCTTTGATCTGTTCCTCCAGTTTTGTAATCTGCTGTGGAAAATTTTGGGTGATATCATCTTCCAGACGATACTGATTGCTGACAAAATTCGATTTTAAGAGCTTCAGTTTGGATACTTCTACATCCAATGCCATCTTCTCTTTGATCGCAGGATTTCCGGCAGCCATCGCCTTTACTTCCGCATAAGACAGAGCGGTATCATCCACATCTTCGCAGCTTCGGACCGGTGATTTACTGGTCATGATCTGGGAAATAAACCTCTGCTTATTCTCAATTAACTGCCACATATAGCTATCAAAAGTTCCTTCCGTTACATATCGGTAGATATGCACTTTGCTATTCTGATTTCCCTGCCGGATGATACGTCCCTCTCTCTGCTCCAGATCGGAAGGTTTCCAACCAACATCCAGATGGTGAAGTGCGATCAGCCGATCCTGCACGTTAGTTCCGGCCCCCATTTTACCCGTAGAACCCAACAAAAAACGGACCTCTCCAGCTTTTACTTTGCCAAACAGTTCCGTTTTTTTCACTTCTGTATTCGCATCATGGATAAAAGCAATTTCTTTTTCCGGCACTCCTTTTTCCATCAATTTTTCTTTCAAATCCTGGTAAACACTAAAAACGCCATCCGCTTTCGGGGTACTTAAATCACAGAAAATAAGCTGGGCAGACTTCTGGGGGGCAGTTTCCTTCCAGGTATAGAAACTTCTTTCCGCGCAGGCACAGACCTTACTATTCGTATCATCCGGGAGCATTTCATTGATCAATCGCTGATCTAATGCCAGCTTTCGTCCATCATTCGTAATCCGGAGCATATTATCGACGGAAGGATCCACGCCGCCATTACGGACTGTTTCTGCACGTTCCCCAAGGCTCTCTACGATATCTTTCTGATACTGGGAAGGTTTCAGTACAACCGTCTCATATTCTGCCTCCGGAACCGGTAAATTCAACTGATCTGCTGTTTTAATATCAGCGATCTCCTTGAACATGCTCATAAGTTCCGGAATATTATAAAATCTTGCAAATCTTGATTTTGCCCGGTAACCGGTTCCTTCCGGAGCCAGCTCAATACTGGTTACCACTTCCCCAAAGGTAGACGCCCAGGAATCAAAATGTCCCAGCCCCATCTTATTCAGTTTGTCATACTGCAGGTATCTCTGCATAATATAAAGTTCTGTCATGCTATTACTGACTGGCGTTCCCGTCGCAAAGGTAATGCCTTTTCCACCGGTAATTTCATCCATATACTGACATTTATTAAACATATCAGCAGATTTCTGTGCTTCATTCTGGGCGATTCCTGCCACATTCCGCATTTTTGTATAAAGAAACGCATTTTTGTAATAATGAGCTTCATCCACATATAATCGGTCTACTCCCAGCTCTTCAAAGGTCACCACATCGTCCTTTTTCTCTTTCTTTTCCAGTTTTTCCAAACGCCTTCGAAGACCTTTTTTGGTTTTTTCCAACTGCTTTACGGTAAAATGACCACCATCGCTTTCCAGTTTCGCTGCTTGGATACCTGCCTCCAGCTCATCTATCTGCTTTTCAATCATCCTTTTCTGTCGCTCTTCTGATAAGGGAATCTTTTCAAACTGGGAATGTCCGATGATCACCGCGTCGTAGTTTCCCATTGCAATCCGGGCACAGAACTTTTTCCGGTTCGCCGGCTCAAAGTCTTTCCGTGTCGCTACCAGGATATTTGCGCCCGGATAAAGCTGCAGAAACTCTGCTCCCCATTGCTCCGTCAGATGATTCGGTACTACAAAGAGACTTTTCTGCGCCAAACCCAGACGCTTACTTTCCATAGCTGCAGCCACCATTTCATACGTCTTACCACTTCCCACAACATGTGCCAGCAGCACATTATCACCGTATAGCTGATGGGCGACTGCATTCTTCTGGTGAGGGCGCAACTCGATTTCCGGATTCATGCCCGGAAAGGTCAGATGGCTTCCATCATATTCTCTTGGCCGGATTGAATTAAAACGCTCATTATAGATCTTACAAAGTTGCTCTCTCCGTTCCGGATCCTTGAAAATCCAGTCCCTGAAAGCTTCTTTTAGAGCATCCTGCTTCTGATTAGCAAGAATGGTTTCTTTTTCATTCAGCACACGGATCTCATTCCCCGCATCATCCAGAACATGATCATAAATCTGTACATCTTTCAGGTTCAGGCTGTCTTCCAGGATCTTATAAGCATTGGCTCTGCTGGTTCCATAAGTCACCGTTGTCAGAGCATTTCGGTAACTATCCGCATTTTTTCCACTGATATTCCATGTTCCACTGGCTTCCGAATACCGTACTTCAATCACTTTTCCTACCAGATAGGCAGGTGTATGAAACATTTCCTCCATAAAATCACGATAGATTTTCGGTTCAATCCAGGTCGCCCCCAAACGCACTTCAATCTCCGAGGCATCCAGGTCCCGCGGCTGCACCTGTTCCAATGCTTTTACATTCACTTCATATTCCGGGCGATTCTCTGCAAACACCCTGGCAATTTTCAGTTTTTCTCTTACATTCCCGGACAAGTACTCATCTGCATTTTCCCATCGATTACTCACTGGATCTCTAAAAATAATGCCCGTTAATTCCTCCGCAATGTTTTCTTCCGACTTCCCAGTCAGTTTCGCCATATAATCCAGATCCACCTTAGCTTTTTCATTCAGAGATACTGTTAGTGCTTCCAAAGAAGTCTCAACACTGGTAACCGCAACAGCCTTCTTAATCGTCCGCTTGCTGAACATATCGGCTTTTCTTTTTAATGTTCCATCTTCATTCAGCTCTTCCAACGAACAGAGCAGACAGTAAGAAGAGTCATCAGAAAATGCCCGTTTGTTTGCATTATTTCCAATGACTCCATATTTCTCTGTATACGCATCATAAACCTGATTTAACCGGTTCTGCAGATCCAGAATAGCATCATCTGAAGCGTCTTCCTCCATCTGAAGAGCGATCAAATCCCGTACTACATCCCGAATCTCTACCATACCCTTTACTCGTTCCGCTGTAGCTGCCGGTAACTTCACCGGATTCATCAGGGAATTGATACGATAATAAATCTGGCCATCAACAACCGCAAAACTGTAATTACGTATTTCCGGATCAGCTGGTATGCTTTCTATGATTTCATCCAATTCTGTTTCTGCAGATACTGCCGGATCCATTCTTCCATGAATATTTGCTACAGCATCTTTCAGCTGTTCTGCAAGAACTCCTCCCTCCACAGGCAGGCAGGCTGTTTCCATCCCATAAGGGCCGGATACTTCCGCCATGGTTCCCAGCACCATTTCCGGATGGGACACAAAATACTGATTCATAGTGATACCATTCGCATCTGTACCAAGAAAGATCCACTCAGGTTCCTCGATGGAAATACTCTCTCGTTTCTGGAAAAACAGGATATCCGCACTGACTTCTGTCCCTGCATTCGCTTTAAATGCTTTGTTCGGAAGACGAATCGCCCCTAGAAGCTCTGCACGTTCTGCCAGATATTTCCGTACTTCCGGTGAGGTTTTATCCATCGTCCCTTTCGCTGTAATCAGGGCTGCCACTCCTCCCGGACGCAGCTGGTCAATCGTTTTTGCCAGGAAGTAATCATGAATCATGAAATTATATCGATCATACTGACGGTCATTCACCTTATAGGAACCAAAAGGTACATTTCCGATTGCCACATCAAAAAAATCATTTGGATAATCGGTCTTTTCAAATCCTTTGATCTGGATATTGGCATCCGGATACAGCAACTTCCCAATTCTTCCGCTGATGCTGTCAAGTTCCACGCCATACAGATGAGACTGTCGCAGTTTTTCTGGAAGCATTCCAAAGAAATTTCCAATTCCCATGGACGGTTCCAGAATATTTCCTTTTTCAAAACCGAGATTTTCAAGTGCCTGATACATACTGTGGATAATAACCGGCTGTGTATAATGGGCATTCAGTGTAGATTCCCTGGCTGCAGTATACTCTTCCGGGGTAAGCAATGCTTTCAGTTCCTCATACTCCCCGCTCCAGGACGATTTATTCTCATCAAAAGCATCGGCCAGACCGCCCCATCCCACATATCTGGCTAAAATATCCTGTTCTTCCGGTGAGGCATTCCTGTTCTCACTCTCACATTTTTTTAATGTCTGAATGGCTTTTACATTGGCCCGGAATTTTTCTTTTGGTGTCCCATATCCCAGCTGGTCATCTGTAATCTGGTAATGTACAGCAGGAAATTCAATGGATAATGCCTGTTCCTTTTTCTCATAGTCTTTCCAGACACGTTCTGATATTTCCCGAAAATAAGAGGATTCATTTTCCATGATGCTATATCGGACTTCCTGTAGCTCTTCCAGATTCTCCGCATTATCAATTTGCTCTTGAAACTGGAAATATAGTACCTCCCGACCAAGAATCCGCTCCAACCGTTCCAACTCCGGTTGTGACATCCGCTCCCAGATATCATCTTTTTCCGTATGGATAGTAAAGCCTTCCCCCTCATCGTGATATTCCACCAAATAATGCAGGATATCATGTTCTCCACGAATATCACAGGTAAAATCATACTCTGTAGTCCTTGTCACAGGTGTATACTCGCGATTTCTCAGTACAAGGTTCTGAATATCGTCTGCCAATATAGGTGCTTCCCGTTCTTCTTCCTGCTCTGCTTTGTTTTCTTCAGTTAGAGCTGACACAGGATCGTCAGAACTTGGGATAACCGTAACTTCAAGCGAATGTCCTGCTTCAACTCTATCGGCAAGCCGCTGAGCTTCCTGCCGTTCTTCATAAGCTTCCAACTCTTCCTGCGTAAGAAACTCATCCATTCGGATCAACTGCCTTGTCCGAGATGCAGCCTGTTTCCACTTAACCATTGTTTTCAGATCAGGATCTGTGATTTTTCCCTTTGCAAGACAGATTCCTTTTGCATCATGCCACTCATCAGAATCATCACATCCGAGGATCCCAGGCGTGCTGCCCCCCGTACCGAATTCCTTTTTCAGGAACTCCATTTGCTCTTTCTCATCTCTGTGAGTCATAAAATACTCGAAGATCCTCATTCTAGCGCCAGTGACACTTCCCCCTTTTCGCAGCACACTGTCAATTTCATCCTGCGTAATAAAAGCAGTATTGGGGACTGAAATTATTTCTTCCTGCTTTTTCCATTCAAGAGTCCTTCCCAGATCATAGACTCTTTGCCTGTAGATCGGATTATTTCGGATTTGATACCTCATATACTCATCCGGATGTTTCTCCATATCTGTTTCCAACTCTACAAGCATCTGAAGATATTGATTGGTTGTTTCCGGATCATTCAAACCAGAACGTATTCTTTCTTTCACTTTACTATGGTCATAGACGTCTTGAAACAAATCGACATCCCGAAAATGAAGTGCCAAAAGATCCGAAAGCTCATCACGTTCCACCTGGATGGAATTTAACATAATCACATTGGAAACATAAGTTCCTGCCTCATACATAACCTGAATGCGCTCTGCAGCTTCTTCCCAGGTAACCATACGGTCATAATTATGCCTTGCAGACTCCCCGCGGCGGAAACGAATTCCGTCACCGTCATACCAGATACTGTATTTCTGTCCGGAAAATTCAAATCCTTTTCCTCCTGTTCCATATTCCTGGATCAAAAAGCCCCGTAATTCCGCCGTTTCAATTCCTTCTACCAGTTTTGCACTGATATGAAAAAGCGTATTACGTCGTCCACTTCCAGACCGAAGCACATCATCCACAATTTCATCTGAAATAAAAAAAGCGGCAGGCTGTTCGATTGCAGCTGCCGCTTTCCGAATTTCATTTAACTGCTCTTCCTCAGAAGGAAACAAACTTAGTTGTATATAATCTCCTGAACCACCAGTTCCTCCGCCTGTGCCCGGATTCGATTCATATGTCTGGTCCATGCCATGCTGTCGGCTGCTTTTTCCGGTGCCGGATCCTTCTCCAGAAGCTGAATCGTCAGGTCTTCCACTTTCTGCCTTGCTTCGCTGTCGATCTCCATCAGATGGCTCTCCAGTTTGTTCTGAAGTATTAGAATATTGAATCTCGCCTTTTTGTGGTTCTGCAGATACTCCCTGCGCATCATCCCGTATTTCCCGATACTCCCTCTCACGGGTGTCAGTTCGATATCCGGAATCAGATAACTCCCGTTCTGGCTGTAAGTGATCTCTTTCATCTTCCTTCTCCTCCTTATTATCATCTATATCATCTTCCTGTTCCATTTCACTTTCACGAATTAACGTGTTAAATTTATTATAATCTTGTTCTGCTTCTTTTGCAAGTAGTTTTCGATCATTTTCCATCTCCAGCAGTATATATCTTCCAAGCTGCATCAGAACCGGACGGCATATCTCATTCACAGCGGTTCCTAGATGTCCAAGCACCCGTAGATCGTTAAAATCCGTGATAGCACGAAAATCTTCCAGCTCAAGATATTCTGTTGCATCTATGCCAGAGCGTTTCAGCATAACATACCACGTACTGTTTATCATTAAATCACGAAATTCTACTTCCTGATTTTGTTCATCTAACTCTTCCAGAAATGTATTCTGGACATCCATTCGCAGCTCTGTCAATGCATCTGGAATCCATTCCTGTACACTTTCCTTTGCAGCAAGATACAGAGTTTGTGCAAAATTATTTTCTTCTTCCATCCCGTAAAGGTTATGCAGATATTCATTGACCAAGCTTCTGTCTTTCTCTTCCAACTCCCATAAAGTCGGATCTTTTCCAAGATTGCGCACTTTATAGGTATCCTTGATGTCAAATACATAGCGGAGCCTATTTTTCGTGCTGGAAGTCGTATCAATCAATGCAATCCCTTTTGAACCTCTTTTGATCCACCGATACATCCGGTTGTTCCACACTTCCATGGAAGCTACCGCGGTTGCATCCGGCCTCTGTGCATAAATCAGCAACTGTTCCGGGAACGTATACTTATACAATCTGGAAGCCAGATCCAGAAAGGCCAGCCACTGTTCCGGCTGTGACGAAAGATCTTTGGCTACTTCCTCTGTGAGTTTTTCCATTGCATATACTTTATTTGCCATAAGCCACCTTCTTTCTATCTGTCCATATGATTTTCCTTTTTTATTCGTTTTGAAGAACGAAACTCGCTGGAAATCTTCTGTTTATTTTCTTCCAATGTCTCTTTTATCGATCTCTTTCGTGAATCTTTCTCTTTATAACCATATTGTTCTGCACACTGTTCTGCTTTTTTAAGATCCACACTCTCTAAATCCGAGGAATAAGGATGTTCTTTCATGGAAAGGATGCTCTTTTCCCGAAAAGAAAAATAGTCTTCCCCTCGCCCCAAAATAATGTGGTCAAGAACGGGTATGCCGGCCAGCATACAGAGCTGCTGCATCCGTGCAGTTACGGCAATATCTTCCTGGGAAGGTATCAGACGGCCACTGGGATGATTATGGAAAATGAGGATAGACTCTGCATTGGATAAAAATGCTGCCTTCAGTAGCTCCCTCGGATGCATCAGGGACTGATTCAGGCTTCCCATACTAATAATTGCCATATTGATCGGCGCATGGTCACTCCGTAAATGCACAACCCCAGCTACTTCCCGGTCATAGTCCCGAAATACGTCCCCCAAGATTCGGACTGCATCCTCTGGACTTTCGATTGTTTCTTCGCTAAGCAAGGGAGGCTCCTTTACCAGCCGGACTGATACCTGCTCAAGACCGAACATTTGCTTCATCATCTACCGCCTCTTTTCTTAAAGGAATACATAGGACAAATTCCTTGTCCCCCATTTCATCCAGGCACTTTTTTATATGCCGTGATACCGGATTTTCTTCTCTCTTCTTATCCATTTCTTGTTCCTCCTTCTTCTGTTATATCTTCAAGAACCCTTGCGATTTCCTCGATTGTCCGGACCAAAGACGGAAAATTAGGACTGTTCCTTGCTTTTCCCAGTTGATCAATCAGAAATTCAGGTGCGTCATTCACCGCTTCCGCAATCAAAGCTTTTGCCTTGATATCCTTAAGCAGCAGCATTTCATGAATTCCGAACTCATTTCCCAATGCTTTCTGATATCGAACAAGATCTGTCCTTAATGCCTCTGGTTCTAAATCTTTCTCAAACGATTCTTTTCTTGATTCTCCGTATAAGCTCCATTCAGACATAGCTAACCTCCTTGCCCATTTATAAAACAGGAGACGCAGAAGCGTCCCCTGTTTCTTATATCATTCTTTATGCCGATTTATATTGCTAACGATGCATCTTTCATTTTCTTCTCCGATGTTCCAAGAAGCTCACCCGCCTTGACTTCCTCTTTCGCTTTTTCCAATTTGCTGCGGATCCCGCCTTTTTCCGCTTTCATTTCCCGGTTCTTCTGTCTCAGTTTTTCTTCATGCAACTGGGCATTTTCCATGACTGCTGTCTTTTCATCGCAAAACTGAACATGATCAGAAAGCCGTTCCTCTATGGACACCTCTGATTCATTGATTCCCTTTACCATATCGCATAATTCCTGTAATTCCGTGGCTTCATCCGCCGGTACAACCAGAATTTCATGGATTGACGAAGGTAAAACATAAAAATCACACTTCATAAAATCTGCCACCTGACGCCTGATATCTTCATTAAGGATCAATCCAGCTCCATTCATCTTATTCTCATTTGTAAGACAGAACAGCGGCTGGCTAAAAGCAGAGGCATCAATCTGTTCTCCCAGCAGATTTTCTGCTTCATCCGTTCCGTATACCATAGTATTGATAAGATCTTCCATCGAATACAGGGTAGGTACACGCTTCAGATCGGCATTCATCGCATCTTGATGCAGTGTAGAAAGATCAATTTGCCAAGTATCAAGAAGCTGTGTTGTAACCGCAGTGCTGGCAATTCCATCTGCATTCTCCTGAAGGTTAATAGAGTAAAAAGCTGCAAAGTCCCCATGCATTGTATGGGCTTTGCCCTTCAGCCACTCTCTGTTGGTTTCCGCATCGCAAATCCGAACCTGCAGTTTCTCTTTTACATAATCATAATCCAAAAACTCATTTACATTTATGTTCAGATCCGGATCCATTTTTTCCGTCCAGAGATCTGCCACATCCCCTGCACAAATATCCGGATCTTTCCCCGCTAAATATTCCTGGTAAAAAGAATCCAGATAAATGTTCGGTGTTACATTGCTTCCCTCCACCGGAATCACTACGGACGTTAAAGTCAAACCATTCTGTTTTGTGACTTCATACAGCTGAATGTCCGCATCTGCAAAAGATTCAGGTAAATAATCTTTAACATGATCTTTTACAAAATCGAAAAATTCTTTTCTATTCATCATACTTCCTTACCCCTTTCTGATCATGTGGTGGTTCATTCTCTTTTTGTTGACCACCTGCTCTGCTTTCTTCTGATACGCCAACATACGTTTGAAAGCATTCTCCTGCATTTCTCTTCCTGTCTGCATTGTGTCCATTGCTCTTGTTTTCTTCATTGTTATTCCCTTTCCTTTCTTATTTTTTGCTATGAAAAAGGGAGCCTTATATTAAGGCTCCCTGTTCATACAGATCTCTTATTTTCTGTTTTTCTTTTTTCTGTGGATCAAAATTGCTGTTACACCACCAAAAGATACTGCCATACAAAGTACCGGCAGCCAGAGATTCGCATCATCTCCGGTCTTAGGACTTTCCACCTTAGGATTGGATTCTTCAGGTGTTTCCGGCACCACCGGTTTTTCATTGGTCAGATCAAATGTTACTTCCACAATCGGTGTATGATCATCTTTATAAGCAAATACCACCTCATGTTCGGTCGAATCTAAGGTATATCCTTCCAATGTTTTTGTCTCCACCAGATAATACTTCTTCTCAGTCTCATATTTTCCGTCTTTATAATCCGCAATCTCATAAAGGCCGCTCTCCGCATGTCCGGCAGCATCTGTCTTTAATGTTTCCAGAACCTTTCCGTCACTGTCACGAAGCTCAAATTCCACACCTTTTAACGGCTCACCAGTTTCCAGATCTGTCTTATTCAGGATCACTTTCCCCTTTGCGGTATCATCTTTCATGATAACTTTCTGAATTTCTCCGGTATCTTTTACTTCAAAGGGTACATCCGCTGTCAGAAGAAATCCTTTTGGAGCCTGTTCCTCCCGAAGAATGTAGGTTCCAATCGGCAGCTTTTCTATATAATGCGGCTCTTCTGTAGATGTCCAGCTTTCAATTACCTGTTCATTTTCATCCAGGATCGTCAGCTTCGCTCCAGGGATTTCCTGTTCTCCAGTGATATCTGTTTTACTGATCTGCACTTTTGTTACATCATCCTTCATTTCATGTTTCTGGATTTCAGCAGTGTTCTCAATCGTAAAGGTGATACTTTCTGCCGTAACAAAACCATCTGCCGGTTTTGTTTCCGTCATAGTATAAGACTTTCCAACCTCCAATTCTTTGATCACATGGGCTTCTTCTGTGGAAACCCATTCATCAATAACATTTCCATCCTCATCTGTTACTTTCAAATGAGCACCTGGAAGTTCTTCTCCCGTCGTCAGATCTGATTTTTTCAGCTCTACGGTTGTTGCCTCATTTTCAAAGGTAAAATCATAGCCTACTTCTTCCTGATCTGCTCCGGCATACTCAAAGGTAAAATCCTGCTCTTCATTAGTCGTTACAAATCCAGGCGGAGCATAGATTTCCTTTACATAATAGTTTCCGTCCACCGGAAGATCTGCAACAAACTGAATCTGTCCATTTTCATCGGTTGTCTTCAACTCGATCAGGGAATCCGCCTCCATCAGGACATCCCCTTTTGCATTCTTGATTTCATCCCTGGTAAATAAACCAAAGATTCCACCTGCCAATGCACGATCTGTGTCTTTTTCTTTCTTTAACACGGTTACTTTTACTTTCTGCCGGCTGTTCTGCCATTCATTTTCAAAAGTCACAACTGGCGTATCCTGATCCCGGTAACTTAAATCAATATACCTTGGTTCTTCATCCAGAACATATCCATGGGCAGTTGCAACTTCTTTTACATAGTATTTTCCAACAGGAAGACCTTTCATCTGTGCGATGCCATTGGTATCCGTTGTGATCGTTCCAACCAGTTCGTCTGCTTTATAGTAATCTTCACTGACACCATCCGCTGCTTTGATATCCTCTGCAGCATACACTTCAAAGGTCACATCCTGAAGATTTCCGGTAATGTATTCGAAGAAATGCTCTATTGTTCCTTTTACATGATCCAGAACTGTGACTTTATCCAGAAATTCTCCTTTCTTATTGATGATCAGCAGTCCTGTCGGAACATCATCCTTCATTTCCACTCTCTGAACCTCGCCGGTATCCTCAATGGTAAATTCTACATCGGTTGTTTTCAAATATCCGTATGGCGCAAATTCTTCCCGAAGGATATACGTCTCTCCAACGGCCAGACGTTTGATCACATGAGGTTCTCCTTTCACGGAAGTCCATTCATCGACAACGTTTCCGTCCCGATCCAGCACTTTTAAACTGGCTCCATCCAGTTCTTCTCCTGTTGTCAGATCAGATTTTGTTATCTCCACAGTTGTAGGCTGATTCTTTTTCACAGATTTCAGAGAAACTTTCTCAACTTCCTGTCCCTGATAGGAAGCATCAAAAGACAGCACTTCATCGGAAGAGATAAAACCATCCGGAGCCTGCAGCTCTTTTACATAATAGCTTCCCAGTGGAAGATCTAAACTACAAGACGCCAAACCATTTTCATCTGATGTCATTTCCTGCAGAAGTGTATCCGCTTTTATAAGTGTTTTTCCTTCTGCCTTGATATCTTCTTTATTGTAGATACCAAAAACAGCACCTTCCACAACAGCTCCTGTCTCTGCATCCTGTTTTTCTACCATGATCTGCACCTTCTGCCGTTCATTTTTCATTGTGATTTCCTGTTCGACAATCGGAGTTTCCTGATCAAGATAGACAAATGTGGCCTCTTCCGGTTCCTTATTCAAGGTAAATCCATTCGGTGCAGTTTTTTCAACCACACGGTAAGTTCCTAAAGGAAGATCTTCGGCAGTTGCCTTGCCTTCTTCATCTGTCGTGATGGTAGTAACCAGAGTATCTTTCGCATATACTACCATTCGGTTACCATCTGCATCCTTCTGGAAATCCGGCGTATAAATATCTTCTGCAGCGTAGACTTCAAAAACAGCGCCTTCCAGATACTGCTCTTCATAGATGAAATCTTTCTTGAAGTCAGTAAGAACTTCGCCTTTTTTGTATACCGTCAGTTTTCCTTTAACCGGATGATTTTCGTATTCTACCTCGATCACCACATCCTGGCTGACAGAATCCACATGATAAGCGGTATTGGAATCCACTGTTACTTCCACATAATTTGGATTCAGCACATAACCATCCGGTGCAGTCACTTCTTCGATCCTATAGTGTCCAATCGGCAGATTGTTAGGAAGGATCAGATATCCCTGACTATCCGTAAAATATGACTTGTGAACCGTAGTAACGGGATAGGTGGTTATCTGCTCTACATATTTCTGATTGTCCAGATCATAGATTTTAAACTCTGTTCCTGCGATAAGTACCGTTTTCTTTGTTTCATCATCTTTCTTTATAATCTTCAGTTTTGCCTTGAATTCCTCATCCAAAAGGATCCGCCAGATCTGGGGTTCATCCGGATGGTTTTCACTGATTGTTACGATAAAATCTTTCACCGGCTTATAGTTATGAGGAGTTGTGGTTTCCCTCACAATATAGGTACCATATGGAAGCGGAATACTGCAGGCATATCCTTTTTCATCGGTAAACATCTCTGTTTTCCCATCTTCGGTCAATACAACCGGCTTGGCAGAATCAAAATCATAGCTGCCATCTGGATTTGTTTTCAGGCTGCTCTTTAAGTATGCCGTAAATCCGGCACCTTTCAGGAGTTCTGCATCCGTATTTCCATTGTTTGCTGCTTTGATCACTTGGAAGGGCTGTTTCATGACCTGTTCCTGTGATTCCGTATTTCTCTCTACTGTCTTTACAAGATCTCCTTCATAGCTGCAGTCAAGATCATACTCGTTCTCATCCAGCAGATAACCGGTCGGTGGAGTAATCTCTTTTATATAATATTTTCCAAGATAGAGATTCTCAACGGATGCATTTCCTTTTTCGTCCGTGGTCAATGATGCTACCTGGCTGCCAGCCGGATAAAGTACGCCGGTTTTTCCATCGGGATGTATGATATCCTCTCTTGCATATAATCCGTAAACGGCTCCTTCAAATGTGGCATCACCCTGAGATATACTTCCGGTTTCTTTATCCTTTTTCACCAAATGGATCGTAGCATCTACTCGCTCATTTTCAAACGTATGCGTAAAAGCTACCGAAGCCTGCTGATCGTTCGTATATTTGAATTCAAATGTGAAAACATCCTCTGTATTCCGGTAATAATTATCCGGTGCCTGTAGTTCTTTCACATAATATTTGTGATTGATCGGAAGATCTGTCTCAAACGTTGCACTTCCATCTTCACCAGTGGTTGCTTTTGCAAGCAATGTATCCTGGTTCACAACAACATGGCCAGAAGCATCCGCAATATCTTCTGCTGCATACAATCCAAATATGCCGCCATCCAGTGGATTCTTGGTCGTATCGTCCAGTTTTTCAACAGTTACTCGCGCTTTCTGGCGGTCATTTTCAAATGTCACATTTCCCACAGCCACTTCCACATTCTGACCTGCATAACTTAAGGTAACCGTTTTGGACTCCCCTTTACATACATAGTTCGCCGGGGCTTGCGTCTCAGTCACTACATACGTTCCAAGATGCAGATTTTTTAATACTGCACTTCCATCGTCTCCGGTAGTCAGACCATCTCTCACGAGATCTCCTTTTTTGAAGACAACTGTTCCATCTGCAGCTTTGATATCTGCGCCGGCATAGACACTATAAACAGCGCCTTTCAGCCTCTGTTTCGTATATTGGAAGGTAACACCGGAATCCGTTATGGTAGCCCCGGTAAGCACTTCCCCCTCTTTATATACTGTAAGGTCTGCAAACTGTTCCTTATTTGTGACATCTTTTTTGGTCGTACCTCCAATCACAAGATTGATTCCATAGGACTTCGCATCAAGCACATATCCATTCGGTACGGAAATCTCCTTCAGATATACGGTATCCTGTGTTTTTTCAATGATAATACTAGATGCACCATTTTTATCGGTTGCCGGCATTTTTGCAATCAGGTGCTGTCCAGCTTCATCACTGTAAATACCATAAACAGCACCGGCAACATTGGCATGACTTCCGGCATCTTTTTTTACAATCTCTATAGTGGCCATTTTTACCCATTCCACATTGAAATCCACATACTGCTCATCCTCAACGCCTTCTCCAAACACGAAAGCCAGGTCCTGAACATCTCCTCCTGTGGTCAGTTTATAGGCAGAATAATCTTTTGTGATACTTCCCTGCATGGTCGCTGACCAGGATCCTTTCACATCTTCTGCCTGGGTAAGCGGTGCGCTCAAATAAAACTTGGTGCCTCCGGTAATCTTCACATTTGCTCCAGCAGCACTGGTTGTTCCAGTAGTAATATTGTGGAGTTTTACTCCGCTAGGCAGCTGCATCGTAATGGACTGCTGGCTGTCGGCATGAAAAGTAATTTCCTCAGTTCTCTGTCCACTGCCATCTATATATGCCTTCACATTGCTATTACTGAAAGACATTGCTACACTTGGAATGGCAGGTTTTCCGGTACAGTAATTGTACAACTCCATAGCCAGTGCCTGTCCGGTGCTGTTTGTGCCATAAAAAGCACTTCCATCCCCATAGGCATACGCTGCTGCCATATGGGTGATAATGAATCGTTTTCCAGCAGAAAAATCCGTATGATGTTTTGCAAAATAGCTCTCAGAACCGGCTGCATCTGTACCATAGTAGCAAACCTTTGCCAACGCCTGATTATCAGCAATCTTAGTAATAGTATAGGTTCCGGATCCTGGTCCCGGTTTTGCTGGTTGGATACAGTAAGCAGTAGCATTTACATTACCATAGGAAATATAATAAGGCTCCGTTAGATACGTTCCTAAACCATAATCCGAATAATAATATTTTGTTCCTTTTGTGATCGTTACATTCTGAGAACCTGTTGCCGAAGCCAGTTTCGGTGCAGCCGCAAATGTCATGGATTCTCCTGCTTCCATGGCTGACAGCTCCAAATCCTTTTCTTCAGCCTGTTCCAGAACATCATGCAATTCCAGCCCGGATTCTTCATCGTAAGTATCCTGGTTCATGATCTCTTCTGCCATTACATCAAAGCGTTCCGGATCCGTGACAACCTGTATATCGGATTCACCATCCTCTCCGTCCGCTTCTTCCTCTCCGGCATCTTGGCTTTCCCCATCACCAGATGATACAGAACCAGTAGTTTCTTCTGTCTGTACAGACACAGATGCTTCTTTTACAATCAGATTTCTGCTGATCTGATAGATCGGATGTGCTGTATTGGCAGGTTCCACATAATAAACAGCCTTGTAACTGTCCGCGTGATCCGTGGTAAAATCCTGTCCTTCCTCATTTTTTGCTTCAACAAAACTAACTTTGACTTTCTTGTCGTCTTTGATCTCCAATCCGGAAAAATCCACTTTCACATCAAAGGTAGTTCCAACAATCATTTCAAAATCACTGGCTCGAACCACTTCATCCTCGTCCAGCTGATCTTGGATTTCTTCTAAACACGGTGGGATTGTGTTTCTTTCTGGCTCAGCTGCGTATGCTGGCATCGGCGATAATACTGCCGATAAAAGTGTCATCCCTGCCAGAAAAGCAGATACCAATTTTCTTAAATTACCTGTTTTTCTCATTGTTTCGTCCTCTCTTTCTTAATTATAAAAACAGACAGCTGTCAGCCGCCTGTTTTTTACCTGGATTTCGGAAAATGCAGTTGAAACTGCACTTTTCCTTCTTTGTCTGTAACCATTTCTATGGTCGCCTCATAAACGCTTCCCGTTCTTTGTGATTTCAAATCTTTAAAGCGTACCTTTCCTTTCGCCATAAACTTCTTTGCCGTTGCCAGATCCATCTTCTTTCCCTGACTTGCTAAAAAGTGATCGTTTTTCCATAACACAAAATGGCAATGCTCTCCGGTACATTGATAAGATTTCTGCGTATCACAAACATCACTGCCGCAAACCGGACATTTCCCTATTACTTTTTTCCCCATTGTCCTTGGAAAGCTGCTGCTCTCTTCCCTGATCGCATGATAGCGGGATACCAGAGTATCCATCATAGAACAGATTCCTTGAAGAAAATCGTCTGCGCTCTCCTTTCCCTGAGCAATATGCATCAAAGCCATTTCCCACTCAGCAGTCATCTTCGGTGATCGGATTTCTTCCGGAAGGATCGTTATCAATGCGTTGCCTGCATCTGTTGGTACCAGATTTTTCTTTTCTCGTCTCACAAATCCGGATTGGATCAGTTTTTCTATGATCGCAGCTCTTGTTGCCGGTGTACCCAGTCCTTTCTTTTCGGTTTCTTCCGTCAGTTCTCCGTTGCCGGCTCTCTCCATAGCTGCAAGAAGCGTATCTTCGGTATACTGCCGAGGCGGTTGAGTAAAGTTTTCCGACACACTGGAAGTGCATGGCCCGATACTCTTGCCAAGCCAGATATCAAACTCCACTTCCTCCTCTTTTTCTTTTACACCAAGCATCTGCCTCATCGCTCTTTCAAATTCCCGAAAGCCCTCCTGTTTAGTCTTCTTTCCGGTGAAGAAAAAAGTATGATGATTACAAGTAAGCTGACACTTATGCGTCTCATACACATATGGATCAGCGGTTGCAGCCAGAACTCTTGTGCTAATCAGGTAAAAAATATTCCGCTCCTTTTCATTAAGGTTTTTAAGGTCTGCGCTGCCGGCTTCTGCGGTAGGAATAATAGCATGGTGGTCTGTAACTTTTTTAGAATTCAGCACTTTTGTCACATCCGGTTCATACATAACTTCTTTGGCAAACGGCAGTTGTGATAAAAGATGGCCGATCAGCTGTTTTGTGCTTTCCCCCATCTCATTGGTCAGATACTGACTGTCTGTTCGTGGGTAAGTCACTAACTTCTTTTCATACATGGACTGGACGAGGTCCAGAGTCTGCTGTGCGGTATACCCGAAATAACGGTTCCCATCTCTCTGGAGTGATGTCAGATCATACAATTTCGGAGGTTTTACCGTCTTTTTCTGCACCTCTTCCTTCTCCACCTGACACATCCGCTCACTGCAGTCTTCCGCTATTTTTTCCGCATCCTCTCTTTTCTGAAGATGCTCTGAAACCGCATCAAATTCGCCAAACTTAAGATGTGTTACAAAATATTTTTCCTTTTTAAACTCTTTTATTCTTTGATTGCGATCCACGATCATGGCAAGCGTTGGAGTCTGTACTCTTCCGATTTTCAGATTCCTATTATACAGAACAGAAAAAAGGCGGCTCGCATTGATCCCTACCAGCCAGTCTGCTTTTGCCCTGCACAAGGCTGACTGATAAAGGTCTTCATAACACGAACCGTCCTTCAGTGACGCAAATCCTTCTTTAATTGCTGTTTCCTCCATAGAAGAAATCCAAAGCCGCTTGATAGGTTTTCTACAACCTGCCTGCTCATAGACCAGACGAAAAATCAATTCTCCTTCCCTTCCGGCATCTGTAGCACAGATGATATACTCCACTTCTTTGCTATTCATCAGCTTTTTCAAAATTTGAAACTGCTTCTTGGTTCCATCTAAAACTTTCCGTTTCCATTCTTCCGGAATAATGGGAAGATCTTCATACTTCCATTTCCGGTAACGCTCATTATATTCCGAAGCATCGCAAAATGTCACCAGATGACCAATACACCAGGAAACCAGATATCCATTTCCTTTTACATATCCCTCTTTCCGCTCCCCGGCTCCGATCACCTTTGCCAGTGCCATTGCTACGGACGGTTTCTCTGCAATTACTAAAAACATTTCGTTGTTATTCCTCCTCATCTTCTAAAACATCTTCTGAATACTCTTCCTCAGAGGATTTATCTTCTTCATCATCCGGTTCAGATTCTTTTTCGTTTTCTTCGGTCTCATCCTCCTCATATTCATCTTCATTGTCATACTCATGCTTTGGTTTATAGATTTTGAAATAATAACCAGCCCCTAAAACACCCACAGCAACTACACCAATCAACAAATAGGATCCTATCGGTGATTTATCCTCCGGCATTTCAACTTCTGGTTCTTTTGACTCCTCTTCCTCTGTTTCTGGCTTCGGTTCTGGCGTAGGCTCGTTTTTCTCCGCTTCTGCATAGACGGTATCAACTTCTGGCAATGTGACCGTATCAGAAAGCGTAAAGTTCATAAGATCTTTATCACTGACTTCCGTCAGGAAATACACATTATCCTGAGATTTTGAATTATCTACAACCAGATAGAAGATTTTTCCACTCTTGGTCGAAATCGTGTAAAATTCTTTTGTACCGTCTGATGCTGTCTGGGTAACACTTTCCGCGCTTTCCCCTGATTGTGCAAGTTCTTCTTCGATTCCGGTAACTGTCCTCTCTTCCACAGTTCCCCTTGCCTCTGTAGGTTCTGATGCCTGAGCATCCTGCGGAAGCGGTGAAGTTTCTGTATTCTCGGCAGTTTCAGTTCCTGTGGTACTGGTAGTACTCATGGAATCCGTATCTGCTTTTTGAGACTGTTTTACCGCCCATTCATAATAGGGATTCTGTAACGTATACTTATCAGAAATATTTCCGGCGCCATCCGTAACCGTAATCTCAATCTGTTTCGTTGTGAAATCTTTTTGAGTCAACTGGATCTTCAGTTTGCCCTCCTGCAGTTCTGTATAAGTTGTTCCGTTGACCGTGATTGCCGAAATCCCGGATACCGAGTCATTGCCCTGTATGGTGAGTATGCCATCTGTCAGGGATGCTGAAAGTGTAGGTTTCTCTGTGTCGTAACAGCGAATGGACCGATTCTGTTCATAAACCGTTCCGTTCTGATCTGTCACACGTACATATACCGTCTCATTGCCTTTGATCGTCACACTTTTTGATTCTGTAATATCCTGCCAGCTTCCGTCTTTACCGACTTTCGCTTCTATTTTTGCGATTTGAAAACCTTCCCCCATCTGACTGGTGTCTACCGAAACAGTAACGTTGGCATCTCCCTGTTTCCAGCCATCCGGCTTTTCAATCGTGATTGCACTCCCTGCCTGCTCCGCTGCATAAATGTATGTGGCAGGGTAAAGAGCTGTAGTAATACTCAGAATAGTAGCAGCTGTAACCAGCACTTTTTTAAAACCGGTTATCTGCCTGTGCCCTTTCTTCATTCTGAGTTGCTTCATTTTCTCCAAATTTATCATCTGATTGCTTATCCTCCTTCTGATTATCTGCCAGTCCTGGCAGCGCATTTTTCATTCTTTTCCGGAATTCTTCCAGTTCTGGAATTGTCATGTCCATAGCACGGATAATCCGTACAATTTCCAGATTCTCGGATTCTGTCTTTGCTGCCTCGGCAGCTTTAAATCTTTTAAGATCAGCCTCATACCGTGCTTTAGATACTTCCATTTTTTCTTTTGCTCTTTCGTAATCAGCAATCGCTTTTTCCAGACTTTTCATGTTTCTCCTTTCCGGGCGGTCATAACACCGCCCTGTCTTTACCACCGGCCAAAACCATAAAAATGACTCTGCCAGTAAGAAGAGTAAATAGACGCATACTGTATCGGATCACCACAATGGATCATCTGACCATTTCCAACATAAATGCCAACATGCGTAACCGGTACTCCGGCATTGTAGGTACCTGTGAAGAAGATCAGGTCTCCAGGCTGTACATCCGACTCTGATACCGGGGTACACATATCGTATAGCCCCTGTGCAGTGAGCCTTCCTGTGTTTCTTACTCCGGAATTCGTCAGACAATAGCTTACAAAACCCGAACAGTCAAAGCCACTTGGAGAATACCCGCCCCATACATATGGTGTTCCCAGATAACGGGCAGCTTCTTCCAAAAGCCGCTGTGCTGCTTCACTGGTATATTCATTGCCACCAAGCACAGATCCTTCTCCCGTTTCCAGATAAAAAACCGGATTGAGCCTTTCCCCATTTTTCAAAACTTCAACATGCAGGTGACTTCCAGTAGAATTTCCAGTACTTCCGGCCAAGCCGATCACATCACCTTTCATAACAGTTGATCCGTTTGATACATGAATGCTTTGCAGATGCGCATACCTCAGTTCATATCCCCGGCTATCCTGAATGATCACATAATTCCCATAGCTTTCATTATAGGCTGCGGTGGTCACTGTTCCGGTCAACCCGGCTTTAATTTCTGTTCCCTCTGGGACACTGATATCCAGCCCATTATGCATCTGGTTATCATTGGAGATGGGATGAATCCGGTAGCCAAAATAGCTGCTCACATTGGAATACCAGTTAAAATCGAAGGGACTGCCGAACATCTGCAGGTTTCCTTTTGTCTCGTTATACGCCTGGAATAATTCTTTTTGGAATATTCCTAGACGATTCTGACATAAGCTCATCAGGCTCTGGGTATTTAACGTAACATTTAATACATCCAAATCCCTGGTTCTTGTAACTTCCACCTCCTGACTGCCGTTGTCATCTGCAAGAAAGCACTCCCATGTCTGATGTCCATGCGCGGACGCAGCCGTATGATTGTCATAATACACATCAAACTGAACACCATATCTGGCAAATGCTCCCGTATCTTCTACTGTGTATTCAATCCCATTCATGACCACTTTCGTTCCGATTGGGACAAAAGGATCGGATGCATCCACAGCTAATGTATGATTGGCAGTCGGATAAACTCCGGATGCCGTTGGTCCTCCAGACCATACGCCGCAACAGATCGGACAGTTGCAATATCCACTGGTCACTACATTTCCAAGGGATTCCCCTACACGCACCGTCGTGGTTTCAGTCACCGTTTCCTGAACTGCTTCTGTTTCCAGCTGATACTGAAGGGCAAACAGGGTATCCAGCTCAGGCTTTACTTGCTCAAAGGTAAATTCCTCATATTTTGCGGAAAGATAACTGATCAGGACAAAAGGATCATGCTCAATCGGCCCAATATTATAACGATATTCTTCATGGCCGGGCTCTTCTTCTTCCATCTGATTGATTCGCTCCTGAAGATTTGCTTCCAACTGCGTGTAATAGAGATCAGCCTGCAGGATAGCTTCGTCAGAAGAAAGGTAACTGGTACCAGCATAACTGATCACACTCTGCATAAATGCGGAAGAACAAGAACTGACGCTGGTCATAAGTAAAAACAGCAACCCTACGATTGCTGCCATACTAAGGTAAACCTTTCGATGTTCCTTAAAAAAGTTGGTAACTTTTCCCCCGATTTTTTTTATATAATCAATCGTTCCTACGGCTGCTGTTCCAGTTGCCTGTTCTGCGCGCTTTGCTTTTGCATATTCCCGCTTAATTCTTTGCTTTTGGATCAGTTTCTTAAGATTGTTACGACTCTTTTTCTGATATTCATCCGCTGCCGATAGTACTTCTTTCTTTGTGTGATAACCTGTCGCTCTTGCCTTTCGTTGGTTCTTTCTGCGGCTACTATTCTGCTTGAGCCGATAAATCCCCTCAGTAGCTTCTTCCAGACTATTTGCACCATCCACAGCAGCATTATCATCCTCATTTTCCCGAATCCGACGATGAACAGCTGCGCTGGCCGCTGCTGTAGTTGCTCCAACTGCCTTTTTCGCTGATCCCGGCTTTCCATCAAATTTCAACCGGCTGTTTTTATCAGGCATATCCGTTACCTCTTGTTCCAGATATACCTTTCCCTTTACAGAATGTTTTTTCAACTTCTTCTTTTTCTCTTCTTCTGAGAATGCTGATTTCTTATTCTGATTTTTTTGATTCTCATGCCGGAAATTGATCCCTTCTGGATCCAAGCGATTCACCTTTTCTGTTTCTGCTTCCCCCCGGATAGATTCTGGAGTTTCTTCATAAGTGAACTTCAGTCTGTGCTTCCGGGCGGGTTTCTTGCTGCCTCCAGTCTGCTTTTTACGGGAATCCCCTCGCACCTGTGCAAGATCCACATGTTTTTCCTGTAATTTCCCTCTACTACTCTTCTGTTGTCTATTCCGGTCTTCATTTTTTACTGAAATATCACTTTCCGTCTTTTCCCGGATGATTTTTCTTGTCCGTTTTTTTGTCAGCTCCGGTGCATCTCTGGCCTTATTTTCAGCATGTCTCCCTTGCAAGAAGCCCCTTTCCGCATCAGTGATACGAGCGGTAATATCTAACTCCTTTCCCTGGCCTTTTGGGGACATCTGAATATCCCTGGCACGATTGCTGACACGAACAGTTGTTTTTTCAGCCAGGTTCTTTTCCACCAGACCATCTTTTGTTATTTTCTGGACAGTCTTATCCCTGGCCTTTAATTTCTGTTCTGCCATCTGTTACCTCCTGTCTTTCAGTGTTTTCCCGCCTGCACGATACAGGTTAAAAACAATCCACTGATCAAACCTACTGTAAATACAATAAAATACGTTAATCCAGCCATCTCTCCTCCTATTCCCCAGTCTCTTCTGGGCGTGTCGTTAATAGCTGATACAATCTGTTCTTTGGGAAACGATCCACAAATGGTATGATCACATTTCCATAGAACAAAAGACCTTCTCCTTCATTACTGTTTGTGACATAAGAAAGCTGTGTCGGAGAAATATTCAAATGTTTTGCTAAAATCTGCCTGTCACCGGCTGCCTGGTTCAGCATATAAATAAAATCCGAGTTTTCAAAAATGTTTTCAATCTCCCGGCTTGCCAGAAGGTCCTTTATATTTTGTGTGATTCCGGTTGGTATTCCGCCCCATTTACGAAAGCGCTTCCAAATCTCCACACTGTAAGTTGCCGTCTGTTCCTCCTTTAATAGCAAATGAAACTCATCAATGTAGTATCTGGTTGCCTTATGGGCAGAACGGTTTAAGGTCACACGGTTCCAGACCTGATCCTGCACAATTAACATTCCAATCTTTTTCAGCTGTTTTCCCAGTTCTTTAATGTCGAAGCATACGATTCGGTTATTGATATCCACATTCGTCTGATGATTAAACACATTCAGAGAACCGGTAACATAAATCTCAAGGGCGGTTGCCAGTCGCTGTGCCTCCGGCTCATCCTGATTTCGCAAAAGATCATATAAGTCCTGCAAAATCGGCATATTTTCAGGAACCGGATCCGAAAGATAGTTCTGATATACCAGCCTTACACAACGGTCAATAATCGTCTTTTCCACCGGTTCCAATCCATTCTTCCCGCCAACGATCAGTTCGCACAGAGATAAAATAAAGTCGGATTTCAGCGATAAAGGGTTATCCTCTTCGGAATAATTCAGATTCAAATCCATCGGATTGATATATTGGGTAGATACCGGTGATATCCTAACTACCTGCCCATGCAATGCCTCTACCAGCGGATAATACTCTGCTTCCGGATCGCAGATGATAATGTCATCTTCCGTAATCAGAAAACAGTTCGTAATCTCTCGTTTTGCCGAAAAGGATTTACCGGAACCTGGAGTTCCTAAGATCAGTCCATTCGGGTTTTTCAGCCGTTTCCTGTCCACCATGATGACGTTATTTGAAAGAGCATTCAGGCCATAATAAAGGGCTTCCCCCTCCTGGAACAGCTCCTGCGTCGTAAACGGAATAAAAATGGCTGTTGCTGAAGTGGTAAGCCCACGCTGTATCTCGATTCGGTTTAATCCCAGTGGGATGCAGGACATCAATCCCGCTTCCTGCTGATAATCCAAAGGCCGCAGGGAACAATTGTATTTCTGGGAAATTCCCTGTACCTGAAAAATATTGTTATCCAATTTCTGCCTCTTCTTAGCTGTGTTCATCACAAGAACTGTGACAAGGAACATTCTCTCATTCCTGGACTGCAGATCTTCCAGCAGATTTTTCGCTTCTTCCCCATAGGTCACAAGGTCAGAAGGCAGCACGTCCATATCATATCCAGCCCTTACTGCTTTTTTCTGTTCCTCAATTTTCATTTTATCCAAGTCTGAAATCTTTCCCTTGATCATTTTGATCGCTGAAGTCTGGTCAATAGATTGAATATGGATATTCACATTGATACTATCGTCTACATCCAGAAAGTCAGCAAGCATTCGGTCTGTCAGTTCCGGTGCTAAAATCTGCAGATAACTGATACTCCCGATTGTTTTCCCCATCAGAAAAGAAGAATTCTTCGAGAAATTAAAGGAAGTAGGCGCGATAAAATCTTTGGTTCTCATCCCGGTTTCCGGCAGCATTCGGTAATGGAACCGGAACGGCTCAATCCGGTCCTGATTAAAGATATGGTAAAGAATCTCCAGCCTTTCTACTCCATTGAGGGGCCGTGCCTGTGCTCCCAACACCTTGAAGTTGTTCAAAACGTCTGTCTCGATTCTTTCCAGTCTTGCTCTAGCCACTTTCAGGCTTTCCGCCTCAATCCCAAATGTAATATACTTGGTTTTCACCAGGCCATTATTTCCCTTGGACAACTGATTTTTCAGCATCGTCCGGTACTCTTCACGGATTTCATTAAAATCATCATTCTGGTCCGGAATATCAATGCTCTTTTCAAACTCTTCCACATCTACCTGCTGGTTAATGAATGACAACTGTACGCTAATCGATGAATCAAAATAATTCAGGAAATCACAGTAGTTTTCAAAGATGGTTGTTTTATCTTCATTGAGTGCCAGCTGATAATTGATATCGTAAAACTGCACGGTTTTTGAAAAATAATTCTTCGTTACCTGGCAGATGCCATCCTCCAGCATCCTTAAATACGGAATGCTCTGTTGCGCGGTTTGCGGAATGTTTCTCTGTTTTTTCCTTTCCTTGTCCTGTTTCTTTCTACGCTTCTCTTTCTCCCTTTCCTTTCTGTCTTTTCCTTTTTTTCTTTCCTGACGGTTTTTTCTTGCCGCCAGCTCCAGTCGCTGTTGCTGTGCTTCGATTTTCTTTTTTGCCATTCGGCTGATCCTCCTTTTTTGCAAGGGTTGCCACCGTCCGGTAGAAATTTTCGGTCTGGTACGGGCGTACCGCCGGACAGATAAATTTCTGACGGATGATATTCCCCATCACTTTTTCAAAAGGAAGCCCGTCCTTTTCATACATTGCCATAAAGAAAAATGGCAACATGATCGTCACCATTAAGATTGCAGATATGCTGGATCCAAGAACGCCTCTCGTCAGCAGATAAAACGGAACTCCCACTACTGCGGCAAGCGAGAAAAAGATCAGCTGCCGCTTTGTCAAATTTAAAGCTACTTTCGTTTTGACCTTTGTAAGATCTTTTGGTACTGGTACATACGCCATAGGTATGTTCTCCTTTCCTGCCCGCTAATGGGCATTAAAAATTGATTTACTGAGGCTTCCGGTCTTAAATAGCGAGAATGCCAAAACGACCGTATATGCCGCAACTGAAAACATTGCTCCATGCAGATTGGTTGAAATAACCATGGAATTTACCAACACAGCATAGATTCCAACACAAACAAGCATGAAGAATCCCTGAAATGCCAGTGCGAATAAGCCTTTTAAATAGTTATTGCCGATATTGCCCCATTCCTTGTTTGTCATAGTTGCAAATGGGATCGGGGCGACGGAAGTATAAAGGTAGATTTCGATCATCCTTCCATACAGAATTACCGTAATAATCACAGAAAGAATATTCATAGTCAGGCTGATCAGCAATGTCTCCATTGCCAACAAAAATAGTTCTCCGACCTCCATTTCTTCCAATGAATCCGTTAATGCTGCTACAGCCTCCGCTGCATCCAATGCAGTATCACTGGAAATCACGCCGGCAGCACCATTCACAATATGCTGACCAACATCAAAGACAGCCATCGTGATATTAAAGGTATTTGTTACGAGATAGATCGCAATGTAAGCTTTGAAAATCCACAGAAAAATATTATACGTTTCAAACTCATGAAAATTATTTTTCTGTGTGACCATCGTAATCAGCTCATAGCAAAGAACAAAGGTAATAATCAGCCCGGCAATGGGCACGATCACCGTCTGGGATAAATTCTGAATCAAATTGAAAACGCCAGAATTCCATCCCGCCGGTGTCTGCCCAACTTGTCCGGCTATAGTGCCAACCTTATCATTGACCTCCGTAAACATACCTTCCAATCCATTTTGGATCATCCCTATTAGAATCTCCTTTATGGCTTCCGTGATCCGTTCAATAATGGTATTCATCCATTACCCCATTATCCAAACAATGTTGCCAGCTGAGGAATCAGGGTAGTTCCCAGCAGCATAATTCCTGCACCTGCCATCAGCTGTTTGATTCCCTGGCTCTTAGCGCCAGGATTGTCATTTCCATAACCCTCCAGAAGGTTAACAACACCCCATACACCAAGTCCAGCGCCGATTGCAATAACCAGTGTTTTCAGAGTTTCAACTGCACTGCTAAAAAATGCCATATTTCTTACCTAAACTAACTTTTCGGGTGTTCCGGGAATGAAAAAACGCCGGTATGTTTACCAGCGCACCCTGTTAGTTATTCCTTTCCTCATTATTTTCCTGCTCATTCCCCGCTACTGTCATATCCATGGTGACAACCTCCACCTCATCATCTGGTTTTGGTGTATACCTTGGATCCAGTTCCTTTTCTACCCGAAACCGGTTCTTCTCGCTATAATCTGCCAGCAGCCGGTAGTTCGGGTGTTTTGTGATATCATATTTATCCGAGTAAAATGGACGGACACCCCTGATCTGCAAAATGCACTTTCCACCATCCATTACTGCAATCTCGTCTTCTGTCATCAGCTGCTTTCCTGTTTTCTGGTAGTTCAGACCGAACGATTTCTGATTGCTCCTTGTTTCTGAAGTATTATAAAGATCAATCGTCTCTTTCCCTAAAAGCTCACTCATCTCTTTCAGTGTGGTCTTTTCCTTTCCCCCAAGAAACAGCATGGTGTCACAATTCCCCAGTATAGTGTCTGCGCTGTCTTTATACATTGTCTTCAGTTGACTCTGGGACTGTAAAATAATAGAAGCAGAGATTTCCCTGCTTCGAATAGTCGCAATCAGCTTATCAAATTGGGGAATCTGACCGATGTTCGCAAACTCGTCACAGATAACACGTACATGAACCGGCAGACGGCCTCCATACTTATCATCTGCTTTATCACAAAGCAGATTGAAAAGTTGCGACTGCAGCATTGCTATGACAAAGTTAAATGTCGTATCCGTATCGGACATAATCAAAAACAGAGCTGTTTTCCGATCTCCCACCTTATCCAGCTCCATCTCATCATAACTCATGATTTCTCTAAGCTCCGCGATATCAAACGGGGCAAGCCTTGCTCCGCAACTGATCAGGATACTTTTTGCCGTCTTTCCTGCCGCCAATTTGTATTTTTTATATTGCCGTACAGCAAAATGCTCCGGATTCTTTTTCTCCAGTTCATCAAACAACATATCAACTGGATTTTTATAGTTTTCATCATCCTCCCTTGTTTCACTTTCATTCAGCAGATCAATCAGGGTATTCATGTTTTTCTCTTCTTCCGTACCTTCATACCAAATCAGAGCAATCAGGGCTGTATACAGCAGTTTTTCTGCCTTTACCCAAAAATCTTCGGTGGATTTTTCCCCCTCTCCTTTCGTATTTGCAATGATCACCGTCACCAGCTTCAGAATATCTTTTTCAGATTTCAGATAGGCAAACGGATTGTAATGTAAGGATTTAGAAAAATTGATTGTATTTAAAACTTTTATTACATAAGGTTCATGAACAACCTTTCCTGATTTATCTCTTACAATTCTTCCCTGCTTATCCTTCAGAGGCGGTCCTTTTGCCAGCATTTTCCCGCATTCTTCGATCAAAGTACCCTTAGGATCAGTAATTACCATGGAACAATTCATCATCATAATTGATACTTTAACAAAAAATCTTGTTTTTCCGCTTCCCGACCCCCCGATCACACAGATATTTTTATTCCTTGCATACTTCGGATTTTTGGGACGGCTTTCCATGGTAATGAATTCTGTTGCTGTCAGAGGAATGTTCATCCAAAAATCATCCGCCATAAACGGCTTGATATCTTCTTTTGTCCCCCATCTGGCGGAACCATACTCCACACCTTTTCGCAGCTTTTTTGCATCGGCCTGTTTCTGCCAAACCAGAATCTTAAGCACCATGGAACTTCCCACCCCTACCAATAAATCTGTAAAGTAAAAACTCGGAAGGAATCCAAGGATCTGTTCCGCATGTGCCATGGCATATAGGAGTTTTTCTCCAATATCTGCACCAGGGCTTAATCTGTACAGACAGGATGCTCGATCAGCAAATAAAAAAACAAATATATAAGGGATGTTCATCAGGAGCAGCTTTTTCAAATCCAAAGTGGACAGCAATGCTTTGGTTTTTCTTTTCAGCTGTATCCTGAAGTTACTTGTATCGCCCCGCCTCAACGCGATACCTCCTGATGCTTATTCTTTGCCTTGCCCTTTGCTTTATCTGCAACAATACTACGGTATGCTGCCAGCCGCTTGTGAAGCGATGGACGGTTCGCTTTTTGGATCTCTTTCTGAGAAAATTCACGGAAGGCCGCATTGATCGCATCCTGATCCCTTCCCTTGAAAAATACCAGATAAACCGGTGGTTCTTTTGACTTGTCTTTCTTCAAAGCATAATTGATCCCGTATTTTCTGGCATACCGTTCAAAAGACTTGATGTTCTTCGGAGTGATCTCAATATTTGTCATCCCGGCATTCTGCTTTGCCAGCTCCTTCACCGTGATTTTCCCCTGTTTCGGCTGATTCTTCAGAGCTTTTTTCTCCATGTTCCTCTGCTTCTGATGCCGTAAATATGCTGCAATCACTTTTTTCAGCACATCTGCTGTCATTTTCGTTGTTCTGACACAAAATGTCACTGTTTTTTGTGTTACCTCTTCCTGCATGAATTTCCTCCTTTCCTCTATTTTCTTGCTGTCCTGTCACAGCACCATTGGTATCACCTCCCAATCAAAAAAAGAACAGATTAGCTTTTCAGCAGTTCTTGCATCTGCCAGAGCTTTTCTGTTCCTTCGCTTTTTCTTTTATCTTCCCCGCCACAAAAAACCGGGACACACATTTCCAATATTCTGCTGTAAATTCTCCGATGGCTGATATCCAAAGAAGTTTCCTTCATTTCATTCAACCCCAGATTTGTTGTGATAATAAGTGGCTTCATTTTACAATACCTGCTGTCAATCACATTATAAATCTGTTCCAGGGCAAACTCCGAACTGCGTTCTATTCCAAGATCATCAATAATCAGAAGCGGATAATCGACCAGATTCTGTACGATGAGGTTTTTATCTGCCTGGTATTTTGTCAATTCATTTAAGATCCGGGAGAAATTCGTCATCATCACACGCTCTCCCTGTTCCAACAGAGCATTTGCAATACAACCAGCAAAAAAACTCTTTCCTGTTCCCACCGGCCCCATAAGAAGAAGGCCAACATTTTTTACTTTCATTTCCCCCCAATGTTCCACATATTGTCTGGCTATCAACATCTTATCATTGGAACCATCATCATTTTCAAATCGCCATTCCCAAAACCTCCGATCTTTCAGTCCAACGGATTTTCTCCGGTACAAATCTCTCTGCGCTTCTTCCCGACGAATCTGTTCTTCCCGTTCTTGTCTTTCCTTAATCTCACAGTCACACAGACAGTTCACAGTCCGCTCTCTCCCCATAAAATTAACTTTTATCTGCTTTCTCTTTCCACACATACCACACCGAAGACATCCGTCTTTACCTAAAATATCAGGTTCAGTTTTCTTCTCTGTCATAAGCACTCTCCTTCCTGAAAATCATATCGTCCACCTCCCATACTTTTTCCTTCTCTTTCTGCCCAAAGAAGCAATGTGGCAAAATGATCCTGATAAGTTTTTCCGCTGGACTTCATATACACTGAAAGTTGATCAATCATCTTTTGATATATATCCGGAAACAGCTCACATAACTCCAAATATTCCTCTTCTGAAAGCCTTATATTCTTGAACCGGCCATACAATCTGGTATTTTCCTTTTTCCGCGTAGCTTTTTTACTCTTATCAGTCTTATTCTTCTCTGTTTTATTTATATCTGTATTACTAGGGTAAATATTTTTGAAGTCCGGGCTTCTAGTTTTTTGAATCCCGGCTTTCAATTTTTTTGAGGTCCGGGATTCTATATTTTTGAATGCCGGCTTTCTATTATTTTGAATGCCAGAAACTTCATATGCAGACTCCACTGTTTGATATGGCTTTACAAAGTTTTTTACATAAATAATCGCAGGACGATTACATCCCCTCTGGTACCTTTCAATCAGTCCAATTCCATGCTCTGTGTCCAATTCATGAAGCAACTTAATAACTGTCGCGTGTGACATATGAAGTAATGCTTTTAGTTCTGCGATCGTATATATGATATACACATAGCCATCCATATCTACCCATCCGTTTTTTTTAGAAAGGCTGATTCGATCCAACAGAATTCCGTACAACAACTTTGCATCTGTTGATAATACTTCAAATTCTTTGTCTGTAAACAGTGCCTTGGGAATACGAAAAAATGAAAACTGTTCAGATTCTTCTATCCTGAAGTATTCATAATCCATCTTTCCTTCCTCTTATTCCAATTCCTTATTCACAAACATTTCCAGATACATATGTAAGATACTTGATAATTCTTTCAGACATATACGTCTGGCTGCTTTGTTACAAGCATACATATCTTCGATCCATTCTGAAGAAGTTCCGCAAAGAACTGCCGCAGTTTCTACCACTGTCATAAACCTCTTCATGGATTTATTTATATATACGCTTTCTAAATAGCTTGCTACAGCTGCGATTCTGTCAGGGGCATCTCCAAATCTCTCCTGCAATCCAAATGCCAGATCCATGGCAAACTCACTGGCATCCTCTTCGATCGTATCTTCGTCCAAACATCCTTCCTCATCCAAATATCCCCTAATAACCATTGGATCATAATCTTGGGACTGGAAGTCACTGCATTCAGTTCCTTCTAATTCCTCTCCATTTTCAGAAGAATCCATATCATTTTCTATGATAACCTGGATACACCCATTATCTATCAATTCCTCTTCTTTCATTTCCGTAGTTTCCATGATTTTATCCATGATTTCTTCTCTCTCTTCCGGTTTTACCAATTCCAATAATTCTTTGATTGTAAGCATCTCTTTTTTCTCTCCTTCTATCGAAATATCATTTACATAAAAACAATCAGATCTGCCGTTAATTTTAGCAGCTCTGATCATATTTCCCTGCTTATACAATTCTTTGATCGCATGTCTTACCTGATACACAGAACAATTTAAGTCTTTCACCATCTCTCCTATGGGATATATCACATATAAATGGCTCATCTGATCGACACATCCGTTCAAAGCTGCATAGTTTAATCTGTCAAGCAGTAAGCTGTACAATACCTTAGCTGTAGTGGACAAACCACAATATCTCACATCTTGAAATAATACCTTGGGTACCAACAGACACGCTATCGGCTGATAATTTTTATCACTCATCTTTCTCTCCATTTAATTTCATCATCGTCTCCGTTGAAAAAACGGTTAAATCCAACATTGCAACAAAAATCTGATAATACATGGAACACAATTCTTCATCCTCCCGGACAAGATATAACCCTGCCAATTCTTCAGTCAGATGCCTCATTGCGTACATTGCCTGACAAAGCTCATGAACTTTTTCGAACTCTCTGTTTTTTGTATTATTTTCTAATCGCTCAACAAAACGTCTCCAGTCAGTAAAGTTATGATCCATCTGAATCATACACTGAAATAACTCTGTGGCTTCACAAGCTGCTGACATTACCACATTTTTCATGTTTACAGAACCATTTTCATTTCTCATGTGATTGATCATATAATCTTTATCTAACATAACCACTATAATTACCTCCTATCGAAACGGCATTTCCGCTTCCATCTCTTCCGGAATGTTCAAAAATCCATCCCCATCCGTTGATTCTGGCATGGATTGCTGTACTTTTGCACCTGCAAACTCAATGCGTTCGGCATACAATTCTGTCGTATAGATCTTTTTTCCAGTATCTTTACACTCATAGCTACCCGTAATTATTTCTCCCTCTACCATAACCCGTGTCCCTTGTACGAGATAATCACGAACAAACTCTGCCTTCTTCGCAAATGCCTTAACGGGAATAAAACTGACTTCATCGGAATAATTTCTCCGCACCGCAAGTACAAACTTGGCGATTTTGTGAAGACCTTTCTCATTCTGTGTTTCGTTATAACCCGGATTCCGGACCAGTCTTCCGGAAATAATTGCTGTATTCATGTTCTTAAGCCTCCTATCCCATTAGTCTTTTATAGCAGATTCCTATACATGGACCACCTTTTCCATAACAGCAGTTAAAGCACTCATCTTTTTCTCTTGCTTCCTGAGCTATTTCTTCTACAAACATACTCACCAACAATTCATATGCTTTTTTCTCTTCCTCGTATTTTTCTTGTGCCTTGACCATTTTTCTTTTAAATTCCGGCAGCATCTTTCGAAGTACCGGATGAAAACGTTCTTCTTCATCGTCCCATGCACAATTTGTCATAAGGCACCTTGGCTGTTTTTCAAAACACCCTGCATAATAAGGACAGTATGAACACCCTCGTGCTTTAAAAGTAACCGAAGCAATCACCGGAAGCTTTCTCTTAATCTCTTTCGGAATCTGTTTGTTTTTAATCCGTTTTCTCATGCTATATTCCTCCATTCTTTATAATGCAAAAGGGATTTACCCCGAATTGCCAATTTTTTTGCACAAAAAAAGCAGGCTTACGATTTAATCCACAAGCCTGCCTCAAAATAATATTACCTATTTATCTAAAATATAACGTATCAGTATATAAAATGCCCGAACCATATAATAAGGGATCATTAAACATCCAAATAAAGCACCTAGAATCACACTCAATGCTATCATTCCAACTGTTCCACCTACATCGTAACCTTTGGGAATTAAAATGATGCACATTTTATGTATTCCAAATGGAAGTCCCGCAAGGACCAGAAACATGAATAGATCAGTCACTCCACTCACTGCCATTATTGTTTTTACCATCCACACCCAGAATGTCATTGCTGCCAGTGGCAATAAAGTTTTTTTAATCACTTCCACTATTGTCATTCTGATCACGCTCCTTACTTTCAGACCATCCTTTTAGTAATTCTAAGATAACTTCTTCCATCTGTTCCTTGGAATAGTTCTCAGGAAAATACATCCGGAGTTTCTTTTCTGGCAATTTTACCTGTATCTTCTCAGTTATTTCCCTGCAACAGATCCTATCAATTTCCGGATATGTCAATAAATGTTCTTTTGAGCATTTCTTCATTTCCTGTACCTGCTTCATAGACGGTACCATATCATGATTTTCCATATACTGCAGCAATATCCCCTGTTCTTCTTCTTTTAAGTAAGATACTTCTACTGCAGTGTTAAATGGAATCTTTTTCTGATCTGCCATTTCCAAAAGTTTGGGAAGCAGTTCTGTCAAATGAATATATCTGAGGATCTGCCGTGTACTGTCCTCTGTGTTTTGACTGATGGCATCTGCCGCCAACTTCTTGCCAACTTGGCAAGAAGTCAGATCATTCCTTTTGCCCTGCCGCTTTAATGCTTCGTACTTCATTTTATAAGCAAATGCTTTTTCACTGACTAACAGTTCTTCACGTTGAATGTTCGAATCAACCATGATCACGGTTGACTCATCATCTGTCAGATCTTTAATAATCACCGGCATCGTTTTCAGTCCGGCAATTTCACATGCTCTCTTGCGCCGATGTCCGGCAATAATCTCATACCCGCCAGAGTCCTTTATCCTTACAATTCCAGGTACCAGCACCCCGTGTGTACTTACACTTTCAGCCAGCTCCATCATCTTGTCATCGTCCAATACCTTAAATGGATGCCCTTCAAACATATGCAGGCTCTCCAGAGAAATCTGTTGAATACCTGTCTGTTCTTCATCCATTGTACCAAACAGCGCATCTAATGACTTTAGTGGTATCGGTGTTGGATTCTTTTTACCTGACATTTTCAAATGCCTCCTTAACAGAATTCATATAGGCCATCGCAACCTTGCCTTTTGGATCATACTTGAAAATGCTCTGTCCTTCCCGTGCTGCTTCTTTCATTCGTACTGAAAAAGGAATAAAACTATGAAACACATGAATTTGACTGCCGTATGCCTGACGGAGCTGCTCCATGTTATTTCTTGCATCTTTCGTCTGCACATCTACCAAGTTAAAGAGAATACCCATAATCTGTAACTTGGGGTTAATCTGCCGTCGAACTTTTCCAATGGTTTTTAATAACTGCTGTAATCCTTTGATTGGAAGATATGATGCCTCAACTGGAATCAGAACTTCATCAGAAGCAGCTAATGCATTTATGGTAAGCATTCCCAGGGATGGCATACAATCAAGTAAGATCACGTCATACTTGTCCTTTACTCTGCTTAAAATTTGCTTCAGAACAAATTCTCGACTCATTGCATTTACAAGTTGAACATCAGTACCTGCCAGTCCGATATTGGAACAAATAATATCAATACCTTCTTCTGTATGCCGGATAAAGCAATCTTCTGGGATATCTTCGTCATTTAATATCATCTCCATCAATGTGGTAAGTGTTTCATTGCTTTCATCACAATCACGAAATCCTAGACTTGCAGATAAATCGAACTGTGGATCCACATCTACAACTAACACCTTCTTTTTCATCTGTGCCAGTCCTACGCCATAATTAGCAGTACATGCCGATTTACCTGTACCACCCTTTTGGTTTACTATAGATATAATTTTTGTCATATTCATTCCTTTCCAGTATCAGGAAGAAAAACAGTAAGAAATAATTGTGGATTTTTTACGAAGATTACGAAAATGAAAAGTTGCATTATAAATCGCATTATTGATAGCTACCGAAATCGCCGCATTTTTCTTAAAAATCATGCGAAGTTTGCGTTAAGAAGTTCGTAATGGAACTCTACGAATCCACTGACGAACATTCTACGAAAATTCACCTAAAAAGTTACATGAATTTATAATGCAATATATGAAGTGGTTGAGATAAGAAAAACCCTTGAAAATACTGGATTTTCAAGGGTTTTAAGGTTCTTATTTAAGTAATGCAAAACCGGGATTACATTCCCATCTGTTTTGCAACTTCTGCTGCAAAATCTTCTTCTTTCTTTTCGATACCTTCACCGGTCTCGTAACGAACAAAGCCTTTGATGGTAACGTTTGCACCATTTGCTTTTGCAACTTCTGCAACATATTTTTCTACTGACTGTTTTCCGTCTTCTGCTTTAACATAAACCTGATCCAGCAGACAGATTTCTTTCAGTTCTTTATTGATACGTCCGCTGATCATACCCTGAATAACTTTCTCCGGTTTCTGGGACTCTTTCGGGTCGTTCTGGATCTGAGCCATCAGGATTTCTTTTTCGTGAGCAATGTACTCTTCGCTTACTTCGGATCTATTTGTATATTTCGGGTTCAGAGCTGCTATCTGCATAGCTACGTTCTTAGCCATCTCTTTGATTTCATCGTTTACAACGTCTGTTACAACGTCAACCAGAACACCGATTTTTCCACCCATATGAGTATAGGAAGCTACGAAACCTTCTGTTTCTTCTACTTTCTGGAAACGACGAATCTTCATGTTCTCGCCGATTACTGCAACCTGTCCAGCCAGAGCTTCGTTTACAGTTTTGGTTGTATCGAATTTCCATGTCTCAGCCAGGAATGCATCGATATCTGCTGCTTCTGTTTCCAGAGCCTGCTCAGCAACCTGTGCAACGTATGCCTGGAATTTTTCGTTTTTAGCAACGAAGTCAGTTTCAGCATTTACTTCTACAGCGACAGCTTTTTTGGAATCTTCTGCAACTTTCAGCATTACGATACCTTCTGCTGCGATTCTGCTTGCTTTTTTCTGTGCAGTTGCAAGACCTTTTTCTCTCAGGAATTCCATAGCCTTGTCCATATCACCTTCAGTAGCTGTAAGAGCTTTCTTACAGTCCATCATACCAGCGCCGCTGATTTCTCTTAATTCTTTTACCATTGCTGCTGTAATAGCCATTATGATTTCCTCCTAAAATTGAGTTTTTACAGTTACTCAGCTGCCGGAGAATACCTCTCCGACAGCTGAATGGATACAAAATCTTACTCTTCTACTGCCTCTTCAACAGCCTCTTCAACGAATTCTTCCTCGCCTGTTGCACCCTGATTTGCTTCGATAACAGCATCTGCCATTTTGGAAACAATCAGTTTTACGGCACGGATAGCATCATCGTTACCCGGGATAACATAATCCAGTTCTTCCGGATCACAGTTGGTATCACAGATACCGATCAGCGGGATTCCAAGAGTATGAGCTTCCTGAACACAGATTCTCTCTTTTTTCGGATCTACGATAAAGATTGCATCCGGGATTCTCTTCATGTCTTTGATTCCGCCCAGGTTTTTCTGCAGTTTATCCAGCTCTTTTTTCAGTGCGATAACTTCTTTCTTCGGCAGAACATCAAATGTTCCGTCTTCCTGCATAGCTTCAATCTCTTTCAGTCTGGTGATTCTGCTCTGAATAGTTTTGAAGTTAGTCAGCATACCACCTAACCATCTTTCGTTTACATAGTACATTCCACAACGCTCTGCTTCAACTTTGATAGCATCCTGAGCCTGTTTCTTTGTACCAACGAACAGGATTGTGCCGCCTTCTGCAGCGATGTCAGATACAGCTTTATAAGCATCATCTACCATTCCAACGGATTTCTGCAGGTCGATAATGTAGATTCCGTTTCTTTCTGTGTAGATGTACTCTGCCATTTTAGGGTTCCATCTTCTTGTCTGGTGTCCAAAATGTACACCGGCTTCCAGTAACTGTTTCATTGAAATAACGCTCATGATTTCAATCTCCTTTTTTGGTTTTAATCTTCCCCGTACTTCTCATTCTTTTCGAGACCTGCTTGCAGGCACCTTCTCGGAATCGGCACGGGTGTTTTATGCATCGTTGTGATTATAGCATAAGCTTTTTTCGGTTACAAGTCTTTTTTTTATTTTCTTTTATATCCAAATAACCAGTATGTCGGAATCACACATAACAAAATTTCTATCATAACACTGCAAAGCATTCCTGCCGGAATCCGCTGCCACAGACTGCTCCAGAAACTGCTTCCGAAAAGGCTCCACAGATTTGCTGCTATATGTGCAACGATGCTGATCCACAAAGTTCCGGTTTTATCATAGATGATCGCAAGCATCACTCCCATACATGTTGCATAGAAAAACTGTACAACATTGCCATGATAGATACCGAATAATAACGCAGATATTGCAATTGCTGCCTGTGGTTTGACCCAGTCTTTCAGTCTGTGAAATACGATTCCGCGAAACATCAGTTCTTCACAGATTGGTCCGATAATTCCCACTACCAGAATCATAAAGCCTACTGGCTGTCCGGAAAATGCCTGTTCAGACACCTCACTGTAGCCGGTAAACAGATCGTTCAGATGCAATCCATTGATCAGATCATTTAAAAACTGTCCTGTGGCAATTGCCAGGATGATCACACTGAACCAGATCACCGGAGGTGCCCACACAAAAGCTTTTCCTGTTCCACTGAATCCTTCTTTCCGATGCATCTGATCTTTCCGGTAAAACAGATACAGGATTATCGCTGCTGTAAGATCACCGATCAGAGCAACATATAACGTACTGTTGATCAGACGCTGTCCGGCACTGGCAGTCTCCTGCAGTCCGCCCGCCTGTATCAGATATATCAGATACAAAGCGATCGTCGCAAGCAGTGTGGCTCCATAATGAATCAAAAACGGATAAATCAGACGCCAGATCTGTCCGGCCGTAGAATACCGGAATTTTTCCTTTTTTTTCGCAGGTTCCGGCATTTCTTTTTCTTCTTTTTCCAGTTTCCGTGTCTCCTGTATTTCATATTTCTTCACTTTTTCTCTGTCCGGAATAATATTCCGCACAGATTCAACATTTTCTGTGGTTTCTTCATCGTTCGGACTGGCAAGGATTCCCAGATCTTCCACACTGTCTGCGATATAGACAGCACCTGCTTTTTCCAGTTCTTCCCGGCTTCCGTATCCGTAGGCAACCCCGATACATTGCAGACCACAGCTTATGGCACCCTGTACATCGTGACTCCGATCGCCTACCATAAGAACCTTGTCCCGTTCTTCTTCCAGATGCATCCGCCGTAAAGCCTCTTCAATAACCTCCGCCTTCTCCGTTCTTCTTCCGTCAAGTTCGCTTCCCACGATCGCAGTAAAATAATCTGCAATCTGAAAATGCTCCAGAATCTGTTTTACGTAGACCTCCGGTTTAGACGATGCCACAGCAAGGATCTTATTATTGATTTTCAGAAGTTCCAGTAATTCCGGAATCTTCGGATACAGACGGTTTTCAAATATTCCCGTTGTAGTATACCGTTCCCGGTAATATACAACTGCCTTTTCTCCCTCTTCCTCGCTGAGACCTGCATATTTCATAAACTGTTCTTTTAAAGGAGGACCGATAAAACACTGCAGATTTTCCGGATGTTCTTCTTTTTTTCCCAGTTTTTCCAGTGCATACTGCACACAGTTAATAATGCCCTCTCCGGACTCTGTCAATGTTCCATCCAGGTCAAATAATATTACTTGCGACATAGTTACGTCCTGCTCTCTTTTCTTTTATGCTCGGAACTGCTCATTACCTTCGCAGTTCCGAGTCAAAATACCCCTCAGAATAATACCTGCCGGATAGTTACTTATGCTCCATAATAAGCATCGATACCGTTGGCGATACCCTGTACCATTTTTGTCTGATAAGAAGTGCTTGCCATATTCAGATCTTCTGTACAATTGGTCATGTATCCCATTTCAACGATACTCACCGGAATGGAGCTCCAGTTGATGCCACTCATGGTATCCGTCTGCATTACACCCTGGTTTTTAGCTCCTGTAGTTGCACAGAAACAGTCTACTATTTTTCTTGACAGTGTCTGGCTGGCACTGATCACACTTTTTTCCAGATACGGATTGCTGTTGGACGGTGCCATCGTCAGTGCTCCTGCAACGGATGTATTATCAGATCCATTGGCATGGATGCGAACCAGAATATCTGCTCCCTGATTGGCTGCCATCTGTGCGCGTTCTGCATTGCTGATATTGACATCATGTGTCTCACGGATCATATAAACCTGATATCCACGTGCCTGAAGCTCATCTCTCAGTTTCAAAGAAACCTGAAGTGTCAACTCATACTCGTTTAGTCCGGATGCATTTCCATGAGTTCCGGATGCAACTTTAGACTTTGTCTGAGATGCTCCGGGACCGATCGGCTCTTTTGCACTGTTTCCTTTTCTCTGGTGACCTGCATCAATGGCAATAATTTTGTTTTTGGAACCTCCACCTGTTGTCGTGCCGGTTGTCTGACCAGGTACCCAGGCTCCGCTTCCATTAACGTAATAACTTCCGATCCAGGTGTTTGCCGCCATGGCTCCACTTCCTGTCAGATAATACCAGGTTCCTCCCAGATTCAGCCAGCCCGTTGCCATCGCTCCGCTTCCGTTCAGATAATACCAGGTTCCTCCCAGATTCAGCCAACCGGTTGCCATCGCTCCGCTTCCGTTCAGATAATACCAGGTATTTCCAAGTTTCAGCCAGCCGGTTACCATCGCTCCGCTTCCGTTCAGATAATACCAGGTTCCTCCCACGTTCACCCAGCCGGTCTCCATCCATCCTGCACCGTCAAAATAATACCAGGTTCCGTTGATCTGTTCCCAGCCTGATCTGGTATATCCTCCGTCACTGTGACGATACCACCAACGACCACCGCTGCTGATCCACTCATTTTTTGCCTGTGTTTTTCCTTCGATCCAGACACCATTTTCATCCACATAATAATTGCCGATCCAGGTTTCCTTCGCCTTTTCTCCTGCCTGGTTCAGATAATACCAGCTTCCGTTTTCTTCCTGTACCCAGCCTTCTGCATGAGCTTTTGTCGGAAGAATTCCTACCAGAAACAGCATTACAAATAGCATACCGATCATTTTCAGTTTTTTCATCTGGCATTTCCCCTTTCTTTTTTCTGTCACTTTTTCTTATTCTCAGGACGCAAAGTACTGATCAATTCCATCTGCTATCCCCGTCACCATCTGCTGTTGATAATCTGCTGTCTGCATCCGGGTATCTTCCTCCTGATTGGTCATATATCCCATCTCAACAATGGTTGCAGGAATACTGCACCAGTTCAGCCCACTCATCTCATCGGTCTGATACACGCCCTGATTATTTGCCCCTGTGGAAGCACAAAACGCAGTGATGATACACTGTGACAGTTTCTGACATTCAGCAATCATTTCCTGACTCAGATATGGGTTAGCCGTACTAGGTGCCATTGTCAGAGCTCCTGCTACAGAGGTATTATCCGACCCATTGGCATGGATGCGAATCAGAATATCTGAACCCGATTCCGCTGCAAGCTGTGCCCGCTCCGCATTACTGATATCCACATCATTGGTTTCCCGGATCATATAGACTTCGTATCCCCTTGCTTCGAGTTCATCGCGAAGCTTCAGTGCCACATCCAGATTCAGCTGATATTCCGTTACTCCTGTTGTTCTTCCGGTCGTTCCGGATGCCACTTTTGCTTTTGTCTGAGACGCCCCCGGCCCAATTGGCTCCTGTTCACTGTTTCCATGTGCCTGATGGCCTGCATCAATGGCAATTTTCCTTCCATTGCCTTCCGGAGTCGGTGTCGGTGTGACAATCTCCGCCTCTACGGTTTCTGCCGGTTCTTCTGTCCCGGTCATTTTCCTGAGATTTGAATCTGTCAGAAGAAGGTACTGTATTCCCTCTTCTTCTCCTACTATAACACTCTCATCCTGCAGTTTTTCCACAAAAGCCTGGTAATCTTTCTCGTTCTTTTTCAGATGCAGCAAAACAGCTGCCACATCTTCCTGCGTATATGCTTCTACCTGACCTTCCTGTGATGTATACCGGAGATCTGCGGTCATAATTTTTACATCATTATGTTCTACCGCCTTTTTGATCTCCGTGATCAGATTCTTTTTCTGTACTGCTGGATCTGTCGGATCATCCGTAGGCTCCGGTGTCACCGTCTGCGTCGGTGTTATCTGCGCTTCTGTTGCATCTGTTCCATCTGCTTTCTGGCTTTTCCATATCCCAGGATGGCTGCAAAACCTAGGGCAAGCACCACGACCACAATTCCCATGATCATGATGTTCACTCTGGTTCCTGAAGGTTTTTTCATAATCGCTCCTCCTTCCGGAAATCACGCTTACATTCTTTCCGGTGCTTCAAATCCCAGCATATCGATACATGCTTCCAGAATATTTTTTACCAGCATCAGCAAAGCCAGATAGGATTCTTTCTTCTCCTGATCCTCTTCAGCCAGAATCTTTGTTTCATGATAGAAGCGGTTAAATGCATTTGCAAGTTCATAAATATAAGAACAGATTTTATGCGGTGCTTTCTCTTCATAAGCATTCGTGATCACCTGATTGAATTTGGATGCTTCCAGCATCAGCGCTTTCTCACTGTCATTTCCTGCCGCCAGAATCTTCAGGGTATCCAGATTGCCGCCTTCTTCTTTATATCTGTTCAGGATAGATTTGATACGAACTGTTGTATACAAAATATACGGACCGGTATTTCCTTCAAAAGATGTAAATCTTTCAATATCAAAAATATAATCTTTGGATGCCTGGTTGGACAGGTCTCCGTATTTGATTGCAGAAAGTCCTACGATTTTTGCAGTCGTTCTTGCATCTTCTTCTTTGATGCTGCGGTTGTCCACGATTTTTTTATACATCTCTTCGTTGATATCACGAATCAGATTTTCCAGACGCATCACACCGCCTTCTCTTGTCTTGAACGGTTTCCCGTCTTTTCCGTTCATGGTACCAAAACCAAGGAACGTCAGTTTGGTATCATCTTTTACCATACCTGCTTTTTTGGCACAGCGGAATACCTGAACAAAATGCATCTCCTGACGTTTGTCTACCACATACATGATCTCATCCGGATTGTATTTTTCCATACGTTCCACGATAGTAGCAAGGTCTGTGGTTGTATACAAAGCAGCACCATCCGATTTTAAGATCATACACGGAGGTACCTCTTTGGTATCCGTCTCTTCTTTTACATCTACGACAACCGCACCCTGGTCTTCATAAGCCAGTCCCTGATCCTTCAGCTTCTGTACCATCGGTGCAATGGTATCCTGTACATCAGATTCTCCGTTCCACAGATCAAAGTCTACGTTAAGGTTTGCGTAGTTTTTCTTCAAGTCAGTAACCGATACCTGCAAAATATGTTTCCATAATGCACGATATCCTCTGTTACCCATCTGCAACTGATGGGTTGCTTCCAGAGCTTCTGCTTTATACGATTCGTCTTCTTTTGATTTTCCACTGGCTGCCGGATAAATTTCTTCCAGCTCACTGATGGTAAATGGAGCTTCTGTCGGATATTCTCCCTCATAATCATCCTGGAAATATACCAGTTCCGGTTTTCTTTTATGCAGTTCTGTGATGATCAGACCCATCTGCAGTCCCCAATCTCCCAGATGAACATCACCGATAACTTTATGTCCCAGATATCTTCCCATTCTCTTGATACTCTCACCGATAATTGCAGAACGCAGATGTCCGACATGCAGTGGTTTTGCAACGTTTGGTCCACCGTAGTCAAGAATCATGGTCTGTGGATCCTTTGCTTCTTCCACACCCATTTTCTCACTGTTTCTCATCTCTTCCAAATACTGCGCCATATATGCTCCGGATACTTTCAGATTAATGAATCCCGGATTAACAGCTTCTGCCATCTCGAGGACTTTACTGTCGGCAAGTTTTGCCACTACATCATTGGCGATCATGATCGGGGCTTTATGATATACTTTTGCACCTGCCATAGCACCATTACACTGATATTCACACAGGTCCGGCCGATTCGACAGCGTAACCTTTCCCATATTTTCATCATAACCGGCTTCTTTAAAAGCGGTCATTACTTCATTGGAAATCAATTCGATTATTGTTTTCATACTTTCCTAAAACTCCTTTGTCAGAATCATTACATTATATCTTATCACGGGCACACAGGCTGGTCAACTAAAAGAATTCACCCTGTCTGCCCCCCTGTCTGCCCCTCTGTCAACTGTTTTTATGCAGACACACTCCCGATTCCCCGCCCACATAAAGAAAGACAGAAGCGATTGTTTGTTTTTATTCCACGGATCACTTCTGTCTTTCTTTCATCTGCTATGCTTCTTCCTGTTTTTGTCTTCCTGCTTTGCTTTGTTTATAACAGTATTTCAAAATATCACTTCTGCGGACAATACCAATAAAATTATCCGCATCATCCAGTACCGGAACAAAGTTCTGCTTCATGGCCGTATCCACCAGATCCTCCATGTTACAGTTAATATCCACTGTCTGGTACTTCCATCGGAGAGGTACTCTGCTGATGCTGCAATCCTCCGCTTCCCGGATATTCAGAAACCATTTTTCCTTGATATACCGGAGCAGATCTCCCTCTGTTACAGTTCCCACATATTTTCCGTTCTTATTTAACATCGGAATAGCAGTATATTTGTGATATTCAATTTTTTCAAGTACCTGACGCAGAGTGTCATCATTTTCCACATAGGCAACTTCATTTTTTGGTGTTAAGAAAAATAAAATGTTCATTTACTATAAATCCCCCATAGAAATCTTTTTTTGAAATGACCGGACATTCTTCCCTTTCATTTCAGTTTTCCATTACCAGTATAACCCATTTTCCATCCGATATGGTGAATTTCGCGTGAATAATTTCTAATATTTTTCTTAATTTAATTCTGAACACTCGTATCCTTTTTCTACTCGTGACGAAGTGCATCGATTGGATTCAGATTTGCTGCCTTAATGGATGGAAGTAAACCGAAGATAATACCGATTGCCATAGAAAATACTACAGCCAGTACACTGACAGGTACGCTGATCGCCACCGGAGTCTGAGACATCTTCGATATCACCTGTGACAGGATCACTCCGGCGATTACTCCAAGAACCCCTCCGATACTGGTCAGCACAGCAGCTTCTGTAAGAAACTGCCACAGGATCCTGTTTTTTCTCGCTCCGATTGCTTTTTTCAGACCGATCTCACTGGTACGTTCCGTAACGGATACAAGCATAATATTCATAACACCGATACCTCCGACCAGAAGAGAGATACTTGCGATCCAAAGCAGCTGTTTGTTTGTGTTTTCACTGACTTTCTGCAGGTTCTTAACTGTTTTCAACAGATCCGCCGCCTTATAAGAGACGTTGCCACTGTCAGCACCACTGCTGCCGGCACCGTCCATCATTTCCTCTTCAGAATCAATCATACCGGAACCGGTCTGTCCGGTTACCGCCTGATTCATAATGTCCTCCACTTTTTTTCCTACAGAACTCATCAGGTCTGTCTCACTAGCCATCACGCTGACTTCTTCCGGCTCATCATAATTATAGACAACCGGCCAGGTACTGTCCGGAATCAGCACGATTCCGTTGGTATTCTGATTATACGTATAGTAATCTTCCAGACTGTTGATCACCGGTTCGAAAGCATCTGACTTGCGGATACAACCGACCACGGTAAATGGTTCCCCACGGAGTTCTATGGTTTTTCCCACCGGATTGTCTCCCGGAAATAAGGTCTGCACTGCCACATCGTCAAGCAGCACCACTTTCCGGAACTCTTTAAAGTCACGTTCTACAAAATCCCTTCCATTTTGTATTACATAACCTTTTGTTTTCAGAAACTCTGCATCCACCCCGTACACACTTCCACTGTCCAGGCTGGTGTTCTGATAGGTGATTCCGTCAGCATACCCTCTGCGGTTATAAAAAGTCGCACTCTCAACCCCTTCAAGACTGCGGATCTGTTCTTTCTGTTCATCGGAAATCACGGAAATATTATCCGGCAGACCATTGTCCATCCAGTACTCACTTTCTCCCTGGTAAAGCCGTACATCCACATTGTTGTTTCCTGCACCGATCAGATTCTGTTTGATCTGCTCGTTGGTTCCCTGAATTGTAGATGCGATGGAAATGATGGAAGCGATACCTATAATAATCCCCAGCATGGTCAAAAATGACCGCATCTTATGAGACCATATCCCCCGAAAAGCCAATCTGATATTTTCTAGCATTGTTGTTCCTCCCATCTGCCGTTAATAGTTATAAAGGTCATCAAGCGTACCTTCTTCTGTCTTTGCACCCTCTCTGACATCTTTTCCATAAGGAAATGTGATCTTATCATCCATCCTCAGACCACCTGTGATCTGATAACTGGATCCATACTGAATACCGCCAACCTGTACTATCTGTTTGGTCAAATGTCCGGTTCCGTCGTCCTTCATAACGTAATACTGACCGTTTTCCGTCCGCACAAAAGGTTTTTCCAGATAGATCCCGTCTCCCTGTCCGCCTTCCTCATCCAGCAGTGTAAGTTCTGCCCAGCTGTTATTGCTAAGTCCACTTGCATCTGCAATGTATGCGGTAAAGGGATAGGAAGATGCATTGGCTCCGTCCTGTCCGTTATCGGATGGATACGGAGAGATTTCCCGTACTTCTGCGGTAAAGCTGACACCATTGTCATAACTATATCCGCTCAGTGTAGCTCCCACTTTCAGTTTATTCATTTTAGATTCACTGACCGTTCCCTGCACATAAAGTCCTTCACTGCTGACCACCTGAATCAGCGGTTTTCCATCGTTGCTTTCTTTTTCAGGATCACCGACTGTCTTCACCACACCATTTAATGTACTCTTAATTGTCTGGTTATTCAGCTTTTTCTGGATATCTTTAATCTCAAGATTGGCCTCTTTGATATCCAGCTGATAATCCCTGATTTCTTTTTCTTTATCCTTGATCTGCTGCTGAATCTCTGCAGCTGTTCCTCCATAAGAAGTTCCTGCATCACCGGATCCTGTTGTATCAGAAGCAGTATCGGTAGAAATCACTTTTCTGCTTTCATTTCCCATTACGCTGGTAACGGTCAGATAGCGAATGGTGGCACTGCTTTTCTTTGTGCTCATTCCATCCACGGTATTTCCCTGTTCTGCCGTTTCCTGATGATTACCAGTTTCCGGTGTCGGTTCCGGATTTTCTCCGGGAGTAACTTCCGGAGATACCGATGGCTCGGTTGGCTTTTCTTCAGGATTCGATGGTTCAGGTGGCTCCGGACTTTCTCCCGGCTTTGTTGGCTCACTTGGATCCGTCGGTTCGGCTGGCTCTCCCGGTGTCTCTCCACTTTGCTTTTTGCTCAGATCCACCAGATATTCCCCGTCCTCTTTTACATCCGCTGCAAAATCCCCATCTGCTCCGTTCTGTTCCCACGCCTTTATAAGATCACCATTTTCTTCTCGAACCTCAATACGAAAATATTTTCCATCTTCTTTTCTTTCCAGGAAAAAACTTCCTTTTACAATACCATCTTTTTTCACCAGATAGGTCAGTGGTTTTTTCTCTGTTCCATCTCCCTGATAGGCACTGGCTCCTTTTTCAAGAACCGCTGCTGCTTTCAGCTCCTCCGGCAGTTGACCATCACTGTCATCTATTTCTTTTTCAAGATTTACCTGAAACCGGTCAGTATCCGCTACCTGAAAATCATCTTCCGTAATCTTCTGTCCCCAGATTTTTAACAGTTCTCCATTGCTTACATCGCCCTCCCGGACCTCAATCACAAAAAAACACTGTTCCTCTGCCATTCGGTTTAAAAAACTTCCCAGAATCGCACCGTCAGCAGCACACAGAAAATGATACGGTTCTTCCACCGTTCCCTCTCCCATATACGGTTCTGCCTCCGCTGTAAGCTCCTGATAAGCCTCTGCCGGCTCTTCCGGCTCCATGGACGGATCCTCCGGTTCCTCGCCCGGATCTTCCGGTATATCCAATCCCGGATCTTCATTGCCGTTATCACTGGACGGCTTTGTATTCTTTAATTTTGTAATTTCTCTTTTTGCTTTCTCTATGTTCAGTTCAATTCCCTGTTTTTCCAGTTTTTTCATTTCCAGATCCAGGTTCTCAAGGGTCATATCATACGTGAGCAGATCATCTCCGACCTTTACCGTATCCCCTTCTTTTACATATATTTTCTTTACTGTCTGTGAATCTGCCAGATAAATGTTTTGGGATACATCCGAAGTAATATTTCCTGACAGACTGTTGTCAGACCATCCCCCTCCACCTGACATGTTACTGACTGATACCACCTTTACCGTACTCTGACTGCTTGTTTTCACCGCATATACAGTCACCCCTCCAAGCAGGAGCACTCCTGCAGCAATAAAAGCCGCAATCCATTTTTTCTTCATGGTTACTCCTCCTTTTTCATTACGCCATCGCGGATAATTACTTTTCTCTGTGCTTTCGCTGCAATCTCGCTGTCATGGGTGATCATCAATACGCTTACTCCTTCATCGTTCAGGCTCTGAAACAGTTCCATAACCTGTTCTCCGGAGGTACTGTCCAGTGCGCCGGTCGGCTCATCGGCCAGAAGGATCTTCGGCCGGTTAACCAGTGCTCTGGCAATCGCTACTCTCTGTTTTTGCCCACCGGAAAGCTGATTCGGCTGAAAATTCACTCTGTCTTCCAGTCCTACTCGGGTCAGTGCCTGCAGCGCCCGTTCCCGTCGCTCTTTTTTCGCAACTCCCGCATAAGTCAGTGGCAGTTCCACATTTTCCAGTGCAGTCTGTCTCGACAACAGCTGAAAGTTCTGGAAAACAAACCCGATCTTTTTCAGTCTGAGATCTGACATTTCATTTTCCGTACATTTACTGATATCCTGTCCGTCCAGAAAAAACTGACCGGAAGTCGCCTGATCCAGACATCCTACAATATTCATCAGTGTTGTCTTACCGGAACCGGAAGGTCCCATAATGGCCACATATTCTCCCTGTTCCATCTGGAAATCAATATGTTTCAGAACCGGAATCACCATTTTTCCCTGAATATAATCTTTGCAGATATCTTTTAACTCAAGAATCACTGTGCATCCTCCGTTCCTCCGATGACATCTTCGCTGCCATCAGCATTTGATTCATTCTGCTGCATCCCGTCTTCTGTAAGATCTTCCTGATTCATCTCTCCGGAATCCACTCCATCCATATTCTCATCAGAAAGATCACTGCCAAAACCATCTTCTTCTGAGTAATCTTCATTCGAAAAATCCATATCGTTTCCATCCGCCACCGGGTTACTCTGCCCCATCTGACCGTTACTTCCCGCTGCAGTCTTCATACCTTCTTTTAATCCGTCTTCCGGATAAGTGATCATATCATCTTTACTCAGTCCATCTGCAATTTCATACTGAAAAAGTTCATCATCATGCTGTCCCAGTGTCACAGAACGTTTCTCCAGTTTACCTTTTCCATCGTCAACCCAGACATAGGGGTTATCCGTATCTGCATCACAGATGAAAGATTCATCCAGCCAGATACCCGCCTTTTCCTCGCTCTGTCCGTAATCGGCTTCCACATACACATGCTGTCCAAGCATCAGCCCCTCAGAAGAATCCAGTTCGATATAAAACGGATAGGAATTGGACTGGGTGGATCCGTCACCGCTGCTGAAATAATAGCCATTATTGGAATCGTTGCCCGGATTTTCCGTATCTACCGCACCCATCGTTCCTTTCCAGGTGACAGAATCATCTACTCTGGAATGTACGATTACAGCCTGCCCCGGCGTTACAGATGCAATATTCTGTTCGTTTACCTTACATTTAATTCGGAAATCTCCCATCGCAATTATGGACATAAATGCCTGGCTGTCTCCTGAATAAGAATAACTGTCCTGATTTCCGTTATTGATGGATTTGACTACACCATCAATCTCACTGGTGACCTGACAGTTCTCGATGGAATCCTGTAATTTCTGAATCTCCACCTGTTTGCTTTTCTTTTCATATTCACTCTGTTTCAGTTCCATCTGGGCACTCTGAATCTGCATCGTATAGTCAAGTTGAGCATCATTTCCTGCACTCTTTTTTTCCTTTTCCAGTGCAGCAATCTCATTTTGTTTATTTCCGATGTTGTTATCGATCCGCTCCAGTTCCAGCTTTGCTTTTTCCAGGTCTTCCTGTGATTTTTCTGTATCATAAGAAAATAACGGATCTCCCTTGGATACTTCCTGTCCGACTTCCACATAAATATCTTTTACTGTTTTATCCTGACTCTGCTGAATGTCCACCTGTTTCTGTGTTTCTACCACACCGGCAAAGCGATTCACCGCCCCGTTACCACTTCCCGGGTTCATCAGATTATCTACGCTGTTTACATATACTACATTTTCCGTACTTCCATCCGATGATGCCCTGCCGAACAATGCCCACGCACCGATTCCGATTACCACAACGGCTACAACAGCTGCTCCGGTAATAATAATTTTCTTTTTCTTCATGTCTGCCTCCTGTATCTGATAGGTTCTCATGGTTTCAGTATATCATAGTGCATTCTGCTCTTCCTTACTTTTTCTTTACATTTCTATGGACATTTCCGATATTCTTTTCTTGCCATTTTCCCCTGCCCCCGGAGTTGACATTTTTCCTGGTTCTGTTATATTAAATCTGTTACCGCGGTTCCGGTATTTTTCTGAAAATACAGTAATTTATATATATTAGGAGGTTCTTATGACACTTACCGGTATTCTTTCTTATCTGGCCGTTATCAATCTGACCGGCTTTGCCGTTTTTGGCATCGACAAATACAAAGCTATCCATCATAAATGGCGGATCCGGGAATCCGTACTGTTTGCCATCGCTATCCTTGGTGGAAGTGTCGGTTGTCTCATCGGCATGTACGTATTTCATCACAAAACCCTGCATCCGTCTTTCCGGATCGGAATTCCTCTGATTCTTGTTGTGGAACTGATCGCCGGATGTGTGTTTTTTTATACCATCAGCAATTGTACGCCATACCGGCAGGATCCTGTCAAAGTAGTTCGTCACGAACTTTCCTCTCTGTCACACCAGAAAAAATCTGACATTGCAAAAACACTTAATGTCCATGATGTTTTCCCGTCTGCTGACAATAAGCAGACAATGCCTTCCGATATCACCTCTGTATTTGCTGATTTTTTTCATGATTTTTCATATCATATCAGAGATTTCTCGGAACAGGGAAATTCAGCTTCGGTTACTGTTTCCCTTACCACACCTGACGGTGAAGCACTGGCAAAAGAATACTCCCGTCAGGTAATGATCAAACAGATTCAGAACTCTGCAAGCCCTGCTTCCGTAGATTTTTCTCTGGAAGACTGCTATCTGCTTCTTGGCAATGTTTTGAAAAACAATGATTATAAAAGCATTACCTCTGACTATACGATCACCCTCACCCGATCCGGAAAAACCTGGAACATTGATTCCCCGAAAAGCCTGTCTGCTGCAGTAACCGGAAACTTTTCCACTTACGTGGCCGATGCTTCCCTGTTTTCTCCCTCTGAGATCATCGCGATCCACCTGGATACTCTGAAAGCTTTCGACACCGAACAATTAAACCGTTATCTGGCACTGGACTCCCTCTTCAATTCCGAAAATACTTCGAGCCGTTCCGTTGTCAAAGCCATCGCCAGTCAGCTTCTGAACTGCCTGGACTACTCCATCACGTCGGAACTCCTGTCTGATGACGGTATGGATGCCTCTGTAGATCTGAATCTGACCAGTTGTGATTTTTCTTCTGTTGTATACTCCTATCAGGAACAATACACCGCCTACCTGACGTCCTCCCAGGCTCTGGAAGACGGAACCGAAGGCCGTCAGTCCCACGCCATCACTCTCCTGACAGACTGTATCGCCACCAATACTCAAACCATCACCACCCCTGTAACCATCCACCTGAACAACGACGGCAAAAACTGGCGCATCCCCAAAAGCGATGAAATCACAACCGCCCTCCTTGGAAACCTGGAAGAAGCCCTCACCACTATTCTCACGCAGCCGGAAAGCTGATATCTGACATCACCTGCCTAAGCTGCCACCGGCAACTTTCTTCGGATTCAGAACACTCAAACTTGAGCCACTGAATCAATTGATACAACACAACAAAAAGCAGATACAAAGATTATATTCTCCTTCGCACCTGCTTTTATTTATCTTTCCCCATATTTTTCCTTTTCAACACTGCTTCTTCTGCTCAGCAATTCGCTCTTTCCTAGAGCGTGTCTGAAAAATCATTTCCACAAACTGGGACTCGCAGCTCACGAAAAGCCTTTTTAGACACGCTCTAATCTTTAACATCCACCACTCAGTTTTTTTGCCAAAACACAGCGGCAGGCTCCGGGTTTCCTTTGTCGCAACACTTTGTGGGCGCTTAGGGCAAGCTTTAAGATCCAGTCCTTAGAAGAACTTGACAGTGAGCGGCTCTCCGCGAACTGGCATTTAGTTCTTCTTAGGACTTAGCTTAAAGTTGCCCTGCCCACGTTGCGACAAAGGAAACCCGGAGCCTGCCGCGTCCCTTTGCCAAAAAACAGCAAGAAACTCTATTTAATTATTCCTCGCTGCGAATTGCAATCCCCAGCTCCTCCAGCTGCTTCTCATCCACCAGATTCGGTGCCCCTGTCATCAGACAGGAGGCATCCTTCACCTTCGGGAATGCAATTACATCACGGATACTCTCCTGTTTTGCCATCAACATAACCAGACGATCCAGACCATAAGCCAGACCAGCGTGAGGCGGAACACCATACTTGAACGCTGTCAGCAGAAAACCAAACTGTTCATAGGCTTTTTCCTTGGTAAATCCAAGAACCTCAAACATTTTCTCCTGGATATCGTCCTGATGGATACGCACACTACCGCCGCCGATCTCAGTACCGTTCAGTACGATATCATAAGCTTTTGCACGTACACGACCAGGATCGCTGTCGATATACTGCAGATCCTCTTCCATCGGCATGGTAAATGGATGATGCATCGCTTTGAAACGGTTTTCCTCATCAGACCACTCCAGCAGAGGGAATTCTGTGATCCATACAAAACGATATTCACTGCTGTCCAGAAGATTCATCTGACGCGCCAGTTCCAGACGTAGTGCACCCAGTACATCCCAGACAACTTTATTTTTATCAGCAGCAAACAACAGAAGATCACCAGCCTGTCCGTCCATGGCTTCTACCAGACGGTTCATCTCGTCTTCTGTCATGAATTTTGCGAAAGAAGATTTTACAGTTCCGTCTTCATGAATGGCGATATAAGCCAAACCCTTTGCACCATAGTCTTTTGCAAACTCAACCAGTTTGTCAATTTTCTTTCTCGGCATACCGCCCTGTCCCTTGGCATTGATACCACGGACAGTTCCACCCGCTTCCAGTGCATTCTTAAATACAGCAAATTCACATCCGCGGACAACCTCAGATACATTCTGCAGTTCCATACCAAAACGCAGATCTGGTTTGTCAGAGCCAAAACGATCCATCGCATCCTGCCAGGTCATCCTCTGGATCGGCAGTTTCACATCCACATCCAGTACCTGTTTGAACAGGTACGCCAGCAGACGTTCATTTACATCAATCACATCGTCCACATCTACAAAAGACAGCTCCATATCAATCTGTGTAAATTCCGGCTGACGGTCTGCACGAAGGTCCTCATCACGGAAACAACGTGCAATCTGGATATAACGGTCATAACCGGAGCACATCAGCAGCTGTTTGAACAGCTGTGGAGACTGTGGCAGTGCGTAAAAGTTTCCCGGATGGATACGGCTCGGAACCAGGTAATCTCTTGCTCCTTCCGGTGTACTCTTTGTCAGCATCGGAGTTTCAATCTCCAGAAATCCCTCATTTGCCATAAACTGACGGGTCAGTGTTGTTACCTGAGAACGCATCATCAGGTTTCTCTGAATATCCGGTCTTCTCAGATCCAGAAAACGATATTTCAGACGCAGATCTTCTTTTGTCTTGCTGTTTTCTTCAATCGGGAACGGCGGTGTTTCTGCCTCTGCAAGAATACGCAGACTATTTGCACGCACTTCGATCTCACCGGTCTTTAAGTTATTGTTTACCGCACCGGAACGTGCTTCTACCACACCGGTCACTGCAATAACAAACTCACTTCTCAGTTTCGTTGCTTTTTCGAATCCTTTCTCATCGATACTGCCATTTTCAAAAATCAGCTGTACGATACCGGAACGGTCTCTTAAATCTACAAAAATAATACCGCCTTTATTTCTGCTCTTCTGTACCCATCCCATCAGTGTTACGTTTTCTCCGATATTTGCTGTGGAAATCTCGGTACAGCGATGGGTCCGTTTTAACCCTTTCATTGATTCTGCCATTGTTTCTTCCTCCAATATTAACACTCTATTCGTAACAGTGTGTTTTCACACCAATTACATTCTGTCTGCAAAGAATTCTACAATTTCTTCGTATCCCTCTTCTTTGAGCTGTTCCTTCTGGAACTTTTTGTTTTTCTTCATAACCGCAATCGTAACAACAGATCCGTTTTTCCGGTCTTCTTCTGCCTGTTTCAGAACTTTCATCATGCCCTCTGCCGGCATATTTTTCTCAATCAGAAGTGCTTTCTTTGTTCCGATCTGTGGAATCTGGAAACCACGTTCCATCAGCAGCATGATGATGCGCTCGAATCCGATAGAGAATCCGCATGCACAGGTGTTATTTCCTGTGAATTTGCCGATCATCTCATCGTAACGTCCGCCACCGCCGACGCTTCCGCCAAACTCATCCATGGAAATCTCGAAGATCGGTCCGGTATAATAAGACATACCACGTACCAGAGTCGGATCGAACGCAATCTTAAAGTCTGCGGCTTTCACAGCGTCCACACTGTTCATGATCAGTTCAAGACCGTCTGCATATTCCGGTTCCAGCACACCTTCCAGCTTTTCTTTTACATAACGTACGCCCTGTACATCATTGGTGATTTCTTCGAACAAGGCAAGATATTTATCTACGCAAGCTTTGTCAAATCCTTCTTTTTCCAGTTCTTCCCGGACACCTTCCAGACCGATCTTATCCATCTTGTCAAGAATAATAAATACAGTGTCATAAGATTCCGGTGCAAATCCGCTGTAAGCAGCCATGGCCTTCAGAATTCTTCTGTCGTTGATACGGATGGTAAAGTTCTTAAAATCCAGTTTTCCAAGCAGCGTTGTAGTTGCCAGGATTAGTTCGATTTCTGCCAGATTAGTCGGCTCACCGAGAATATCGATGTCGCACTGCATAAACTGACGATAGCGTCCTCTCTGCGGACGGTCTGCACGCCATACATTTCCCATCTGCAGAGCCTTGAACGGCGACGGCAGTTCGTTGGCATGGTTGGAATAATATCTGGAAAGAGGAAGTGTCAGATCATAACGCAGTCCTCCGTCCACCAGGTCTGCCTCTGTTTCAGCAGTATCCAGTTTCAATTTTTCTCCTCTTTTTAAAATCTTGAAGATCAGTTTCTCGTTTTCTCCACCCTGCTTACTGGACAGGTTTTCAATATGTTCCACGCATGGAGTCTCAATAGATGAGAATCCAAACGTACCGTAAGTTTCCTTTATCAGTCGAATCACATAATCACGAATTGCCATCTCTGCTGGCAGGATGTCTTTCATACCTGTCACAGGTTTTTTCTTTAATGCCATAATGTAATCTCCTTTTCCTTATTCTTATGAATCATTCTTTGAAAGGCAAGAAATACCTTTACATCAAAATCTTTTATCTCTTCGATCATCAGCTGAACCGCCGACTGGCTTTCAAAAGCCTGACGGTACGGCCGGTCTGAAGTCAGTGCCGCATATACATCACAGACACGGATGATACGGGCTCCCAGCGGAATCGCTTCTCCTGAGAGATTATCAGGATAACCGCTGCCATCATAATTTTCATGGTGATGGCGCACTGCAAGAAGAATGGTCTCTTTGTACCCTTCTTTCTTAAGGATCTCATAACTCGCCTGTGCATGAAGTCTGACGTAATGAATTTCCTCCACGATCAGTGGGGCATCCATATCATCCAGATCCCCTGAGACTGCTTCTTTTCCAATATCATGAAGCATCCCCGCCACCGCAAGGTCATGACAGAATTCTTCCGGTTCTCCCAGTTCTTTTGCCACCTGATACGCCAGATTGCTGACCCGCATTCCATGTATCAGCTGTTCATCTAGGCTGTATTGTAACAGATGCTGCCGATTGACATACTTATTCACCGCAATCATCCTTTTCCTCCGCATGTTTCTATTTGGTGTCACCCGTTCAGATATTTCTGTATTCCCACTCTTTTGCGTTCCAGCATCTCATCTATCCGGAGAATATAATTATTCACATCTTTTACATTCTCCACCCGTTCGATCCGGGTTCCATGCTCAAACACAAATTTGGTAGACGCTCCCGCACCCGCCGCAAGAATGGTCTGTTTTTCTTCCATAATCAGTATATTGTATATTCCCGCTTTGTCAACCTCTGCGTAACCTACATTTTCATAATTTCCCGCAATATTCTTCTGACGATACAGATAATACGGACCCATACCCATATTTTCGGCACACTGCTGTGTCATTTCCATGATCTCCTTGCTGTTCTCAAAGGACATTTCTTCGTATTTATCCTTGAACAGGTTCAGTCTCGTCGCCCGTTTCAGTGCCAAGGAATGAATCGTCAGGCTGTCCGGATGCAGTTTTTCTACCTCCTGCAGCGTATGTGCGACTTCTTCTTTTCCCTCGCCCGGAAGACCGATGATCAGATCCATATTGATATTGTCAAATTCCAGTTCTCTTGCCATATGGAAAATGTTGACCGTATCTTCCACTGTATGTTTTCTCCCAATCACATCCAGGGTTTTCTGATTCATGGTCTGTGGATTCACGGAGATTCTTGTCACAGGAAATTCTTTCATCACCTGCAGTTTTTCTCTTGTAATACTGTCCGGTCGTCCGGCTTCCACTGTATATTCTTTTACCCAGGTAAAATCAAACGTTTCCTGAATGTGGGAAAGCAGTCTGCGTAGCTGCTCCGGCTCCAGTGTCGTCGGTGTACCGCCTCCGATATATACCGTTGTCAGCTTTCTTGCTCCCATCTGTTCCCGGATAAAAGTCAGTTCCTTACACAGTGTATCCAGATATTCGTCTACACGTTTTGTCCACCGTTCCAGCGGATGAGAACCAAATGAGCAGTACAGACAGATGCTCGGGCAAAAAGGAATTCCCACATAGAGACTGTATCCGTTTTCATAGTCCAGATCCTGTAACAGCGCCTTCTCCCTGTTTGCAATCGTGATCGCCAGGGCAGTTTTTTCATTGCTTACCCCATATGTTTCCCTCATATACCGGGCAATCTCTGTATTTTTCCAGCCTTCTTCAAGAAGTTTCATCGGAATCTTGGTCGGCCGGATTCCGGTGAGGTCTCCCCAGGGAAGCGTTCTTCCGGTCACCTGACAAAGTGCACCATACACCAGACGTTTCAGCACATTTTTCGTTTCCGGACGATCCTTTTCATATTCTACAGCCACCTGTTGTCTGAAAATCTCTGTACCATCTCTTTCCACAGCCAGACAAATCTCCTGACTGCCATAGGCAACCAGGAGAAACATCCCGTACTCTCCCTCTGCTTCTTCCTCTCCCTCATAAAACATCGTGATCTGTGCCTGAGGATAAAAGGCTTTCACCAGAGAATATACATCATATTCAAAATCTTTTTTATTAAATCGAATTGCAATATTATTAAGCAAAAGGATTATACCTCTTTTCATATCCTATTGTTGTTTCTTCGTTATGTCCCGGACAGACTCTTGTTGTCTCCGGAAGTTCTTTTAACAGCCGCTTTACACTCGCCTGCATATCTGTGCCGCTTCCTGTGGGAAAATCGGTTCTTCCCACACTCTGTGCAAATAAGGTATCACCGGAAAACAGAACTTCTTCTTCCGGCAGATAATAACAGCAACTTCCCGCTGTATGTCCCGGTGTATGGAAAACTTCGATGGAAAATCCGGCAAGTTCCAGTTTTTTTCCATCGCAGACCCACTGATCTGCCAGCAGGACATGTGCACTTGCCCAGCTTCCGGACAGATTCTTTATGGAATCTGTAAGCACCTGTTGTTCGGCTGCACATGCGATAATCGGAATACCGTATTCGTCCCGCAGATCATCTGCTGCCAGCATATGATCAAAATGTCCGTGTGTCAGGAGAACCGCCACCGGTATTCCTCCCATTCGGTCAATTTTTTCTTCAATCCGCGCACTCTCATCCGCCGGATCGATGATCAGCAGCTCATTGCTTTCTTTATTTTTGATCAGCCAGGTATTGGTTCCTACCATTCCCAGTACCAGCTGTTCGATCATTGCTTTCTTCATATTTCCGGATTACCCCTTCTGTCAGCCGGTAGTACGTTCAATATCAAGTACGCTCTCTACCTGACGGACCTTTTCTACAATACTGTTCAGTTCTTCCGTACTGTGTACATCAAAAGTCATGGATATCGTCGCACGCCCCTGTTTGCTGGTCCGGCTGTTGATCGTTGTCAGATCGATCTTACGCTCTGTAAAGATCTTCGAGATATCCACCAGCAGACCTGTTCTGTTATTGGCATACACATTGATTTCTGCCGTATAAAGTCCACTGGTCAGATTACTGCCCTGCCACTCCGCATCGATCAGACGCACACGTTCTGATTCAGAAAGATTCATGACGTTTACACAGTCTGTTCTGTGAATCGTAACTCCACGGCCTCTCGTTACAAAACCGACAATCTCATCCCCTGGAATGGGACTGCAGCATTTTGCAAATCGTACCGCTACATCGTCGATACCTTTTACGACGATGCCACCTTTTTCTTTTTTTACGATCGGCAGTTTTTCTTTTGCTTCCGCAGCTGCCTCCAGAACTTTCTCATCGGTAATCTCTTTTTTATGTTCTTTCTCATATGCTTCAATCAGCTTATTGAGAATCTGTCCCTCTTTTAAGCCTCCATGTCCCAGCGCGGCAAGTACACTTTCCCAGTCACGGAATCCGTATTTTCGCATCACAGCTTCCAGATATTTCGGCTTGGTCAGTTCTCCCAGTGTTCTTCCTTTTAATTTGGCATAATTTGCAAGCATCTCTTTTCCCTTGAGGATATTATCCTCTTTCCGCTCCTGCTTGAACCACTGATTGATCTTATTTTTTGCCTGTGTGCTCTTTACAATTTTTAACCAGTCACGGCTTGGTCCTTTGGAATTCTGTGATGTGATAATTTCCACACGGTCACCATTTTTGATTTCATACTCGATCGGAACCAATTTTCCGTTTACTCTGGCTCCAACCATTTTATTTCCCACAGCACTGTGCACACTGTATGCAAAATCTACGGTGCTGGAACCACGTGGAAGGGTTTTCACATCTCCCGCCGGACTGAAACAATAGACATTTTCGTTAAACAGATCCAGATCGCTTTTTAACAGGCTCAGGAACTCTTTATTATCCGACATATCCCGCTGCCATTCAAGGATCTGACGAAGCCAGCTTAACTTTTCTTCTTCCTGCTGTTCTACCGGTTTCTTGCCATCCGAAGCCTCTTTATACTTCCAGTGAGCTGCAATACCATATTCCGCAGTACGATGCATCTCAAATGTTCGAATCTGGATCTCAAAAGGACGTCCTTTCGGTCCGATCAGAGTCGTATGAAGCGACTGATACATATTTGGTTTCGGCATGGCGATGTAATCTTTGAATCTTCCCGGAATCGGTGTATACATTTCGTGGATCACACCGAGGGCAGCATAACAGTCTTTTACCGTATCTACAATGATACGTACCGCAAACAGATCATAAATCTGATCCAGTGTCTTGTCCTGATTGACCATTTTTTTATAAATACTAAAGAAATGCTTTACACGTCCATTGACTTCTGCTTCGATATCTGCCTCTTCCATGCGGGTTTTAACCTCATCCACGATAGACTGCACAAAGGCCTCCCGTTCTCCTTTTCGGAGATTGATCTTTTCCACAAGATCATAATACACTTCCGGTTTCAGATATTTTAAAGAAAGGTCATCCAGTTCAATCTTGATCTTGGAAATACCAAGACGCTGTGCTATCGGCGCATAGATATCCATGGTTTCTCTGGCTTTTTCTTTCTGCTTTGGTACCGACCAGTACTGTGCGGTACGCATATTATGCAGTCTGTCTGCCAGTTTTACCAGAATAACACGAATATCCTTGGCCATGGCGAGAAACATTTTTCTTAAGTTTTCCGCCTGCACTTCCACCTTGTCCGCAGAATAATTCAACTGACCCAGTTTGGTAACTCCGTCTACCAGAAGTGCTACCTCACTGCCAAATTCACGACTGAGGTCTTCTGTCGTCATCACCGTATCTTCCACTACATCATGTAAAAGTCCGGCAACAATTGTTTCTTTATCCAACTCCAAATCTGCCAGAATGATCGCCACGCACAGCGGATGAATAATATAAGGTTCCCCAGATTTTCTTTTCTGACCTTCATGTGCTTTAGAAGCAATCTGATAGGCCTTTTCAATCATAGAAATATCGGTGGACGGATGATATTTGCGAATACTGCGGATTAATTCTTCATACAGCTGTTCCGGGCTCGTAAAATCTTTCATACATTTTACATTGGCCTCTACCGCCTCGATCTCCTGCATCCGTTCCTCTTCCGTTTTTATTTTTCCATCTTCCATAGATTCACCGCCTGTTTTTGTTTATTTACCCTCGTAACAGATGACAGATTCCACATCATACTCTTTCAGTCGTTCTCTGCCTTTTAAGCCTGCAAGTTCCATCAAAAATACAATTTTAACGACTTCGCCGCCCAGACGTTCTACCATCTTTGCAGCTGCCTCTATGGTGCCGCCGGTAGCAACCAGATCGTCGATCAGAACAACTTTCTGTCCCGGTTTAATAGAATCTTTATGCATCTCGATCGTTGCACTTCCATACTCAAGATCATAATCCTGGGAAATTGTCTCACACGGCAGTTTTCCTTTTTTCCGTATCGGTACAAACGGCTTATGTAAATTATATGCCACCGGCACACCGAAAATAAACCCTCTCGACTCAGTGCCCGCAATCACATCCACGTCCACATCCTTGAGTTTTTCCTGAATGGAATCGATTGCCAGCTGCAGTCCGTCTGCGTCCTGCAAGATACTGGTTACATCACGAAAAATAATTCCCGGCTCCGGAAAATCCGGAATACTTCTCACATATTCTTCAAGCTTTTTCATAACAATCTCCCTTCTTTATATGAACTTTATCCCTGCGGGGAAGCAATATCGACAATTAGCGACTACATTATACCATTAATCATGATTCATCGCAAATTTATTTTACTTGAATCGCTTTGTGCGGACACATTTCCTGACAGCAGAAACACCGGATACATTTATGATAGTTATAAACGGGCGGCTTTCTTGTGCCGTTTTTAAATTGCAGAGCTTTTCCCTCCACCGGACAGGCTTCCACACAGACTCCGCATTTTTTGCACTTGTCCGCTTCTATATACGGTTTTTTCTGAAAATATCGCAAAAAACCGTTATTAAACCGGTTCCAAAGATTAGCTCTCTGCTTTTTACGGTCTACATTGAAATCCGGATTGCCGAAACGTTCCACTGCCTCCTGCATGGTGATCTCACCACCGTCCGTTAACAGACGGATATTTTCTTCCCGCCAGGTACCAAGCCCCATCGTCTCTCCGTGTACATTTGTCGGAACCAGCTGTGGATCAAGATGTATCAGATGACAATACACACTGTCGATGGCCACCGGATCATTGCCCAGAAGCAGCACTTTCATCTTCACCGGATCTCCGGAAGTCGGTCCGTTTCCATCCATCGCCACGATTCCGTCCATCACGCAAAACCGCGGTTTGATCAGCTGATTCAGATCGATCAGCTGTCTTGCAAAAATGTCTGCATTCGTATATTTGGTATGCCCTTTGGCTTTATGGAGTCCGCTGATGCATCCATACAGATTTTTTACCCCACCGGTTACTCGTTCGAGAGCATGTGTCTTCATCTTACAAAGATTGATCAGCGCATCCGTTTCCTGCACCGGTTTCGCCACAAAGAATTCTTTTGCCGTGTGTCCCTGCGGATAAGATACCGTACTTCCCTCATTAAAATCAACGATCGTGACACCATAATCTTCCAGCATCTGATCCATGCCGGTGCCTTCCATGACTTTCTTCGCTGACCCCACACCGCAGGAATCCCCGCAGCTCAGATGCACATAGCCTTCTTCTTTCAACAGTCTTACGATACCTTTGACCACTGCCGGATGGGTAATGACTGCCCGCTCCACTTCCGTTTTTCGTACCAGATTTGGTTTCAGCAGAATCTTTTCTTCTTTTTTCAGGAAAGTTTCCCATCCCCCTAGTAAAGCTATTCCCTTTTTCAGTGTGCTGTAAACCAGTTCTTCCTCATAACTTTCGCAGGAAAGAATCACAACTTCACTTTTCATTCTTTTTGTTCTCCTGTATATGTATTCTATCTGCTTTTTAAGCACTGTTCCTGTCTCCGGCTGTCCCGTTTTCACATATTGTTTCCGCCATCATGTTTACCATATACTTTCTCATCAGATCATTCCCATACTGCGAAGCAGGTACAGCCAGAATGTCAGTGTGAATCCGCTGAAAAATGTCGTCAACATCACAATGCTCGACGCCAGTACCCCCTCATGTCCCATATTTCTTGCCATGACATAAGAACTTACCGTTGTGGCAGAACCAAGCATCACAAGAATGGCGATCAGTTCCTCCTGCCGGAATCCAAGCATCACAGCAACCGGCAGAAATACCGCACACCAGACCACCAGTTTCAATACCGTAGCAGTAACCGCCGGTTTGATCTTTCCGAATGCTTTTTTTGCATCGAACGCAGCGCCCATCGCCATCAATCCCAGTGGAGTTGCCAGTTTTCCCAGATTATCTACTGTCTTGATAAGAATCGGCGGACAGGGAAGTTTGCATCCTGACCAGATCACCCCTGCAAGGATTCCAAGAATAATCGGATTGGTTGCAATCCCTTTTAAAGTCTTCTTTATCAGTGTTCCGTCCAGCCTCTCTCTCTCCGGTTTCAGAAAAGCCAGTACCACAACGGCCATCACATTATAAATCGGCACCGAAGCAATGATCATCAATGGCGCCATGCCTGATGTTCCATATATATTCTGGATAAATGCAATACCAAGGATTGCAGCGCTGCTCCGGTAAGCCCCCTGAACAAATTCTCCCTGGATACTTTTGTCTTTCCACAGACAGGAAATCAAAATCGAGATCACGATACAGATAATCGTTGTCAGTGCACAGTATGCCACAAAGGTACCGTTCCACACGTCCCGAAAGTTTGCCTGGGAAAGATCGGAAAACAACAGGGCCGGCAGTGCCGCCTGAAAAACAAACTTATTCGCTTTATTGGTAAATTCTTCATCCATCAGCCCCACTTTCCGGAAGACAAATCCCAGGATCATCGTAAAAAAGATTGGCACTGTGGCATTCAGACTGAATATCAGATTCTCCATGTTACACTCCTACACCAGACCGAAGCAGCGCAGCACATACAGCCATGCTGTCATAGTAAAAGCACTTCCCAGCGTAGTAAGCATGACCACACTCGAGGTAAGCGTTCCTTCGTGTCCCATATTTTTTGCCATAATAAAACAACTGACTGCGGAAGAAGAACCTGCCACTACAAGTGCTCCTACCATCTGTTCGTTTCGTAATCCGCTCAGGGCTGCAAGCGGCAGGGCAATCATGGCAATTCCTGCCAGTCGCAAAAACGTTGCACCAAGTGCCGGCCGGATCTGACCGATTGCTTTCTCTCCCTCAAAGGAGCCACCCATCGCCATGAGACCAAGCGGTGTGGCCAGACTGGTCAGATTGTGCACTGTCTTGCTGACGATCGTCACCTGTGGCACATGGCAGACAGACAGAAGCATTCCTCCGGCGATACCGAGAATGATCGGATTGGTCAGAATTCCTTTTACAGTCTCTTTTGCCAGATTTCCTGCTGCCTTCTTTTCCCCATCCGGTTTCATAAAAAGCAAAATGATCACAGCCAGAATATTATTAAACGGGACATTTCCAATCAGCATCAGAGAAGCCATATCGGATTTTCCGTAAATATTACTGATAAATGCGATTCCCAGCAGTGCAGAATTACTTCGAAACGCCGCCTGAGCAAACTCTCCACGGATATTCTCATCCTTCACCAGTCTGGAACACAGGACACTGACCAGTCCGCCGCCAATCGTGATAGCCGCACAGAAGCCGACAAATTTTCCGTCCCACAGTGTCTGAAAGTCTGCACTCCAGAGATCTTCCAGCAGCAGCAGAGGCAACGCCGCCCGGAAGACAAATCGGTTGATTTTCTTTATAAAACTTTCATCCAGCAGTCCGATCTTACGAAATCCATATCCCAGAAGCATTGTAAAAAAGATCGGCAGCGTAGCATTTAAACAAAAGAACAGATTTTCCATAAGTATGTAAAAGGAGCCATAGCACGATCACTCATGCGACAGCTCCTGTCTCCTTATTCAAAAATTTTATTATAAATCGGGAAACAATCCAGTGTTGCAAAATAGTCTCTTGGAGTCTCTGCCCGGCGGATCATCTCAAAACTGCCGTCTTCTTTCAGCAGGATTTCCGCTGATTTCAGTTTGCCGTTATAATTGTAACCCATCGCATAACCATGTGCACCAGTGTCATGGATTACCAGATAATCTCCCATATCGATCTTCGGAAGCATCCGGTCGATGGCAAATTTATCATTATTTTCACAAAGAGATCCTGTGATATCATACTTATGATCACATGGCTGATCTTCTTTTCCCATGACCGTAATGTGATGATATGCTCCGTACATTGCAGGACGCATCAGATTTACTGCGCAGGCATCACAGCCAATATACTCTTTATATGTGTGTTTTTCATGAATCGCTTTTGTAACCAGGCATCCATAAGGTCCTGTCATAAAACGTCCCATCTCCGTATACAGTGCCACGTCACCCATTCCTGCCGGAACCAGCACTTCTTCGTATACTTTCCGCACTCCTTCTCCGATTACACGAATATCATTCGGCTCCTGATCCGGCTTGTAAGGAATTCCCACACCACCGGAAAGATTGATAAATTCAATATCAGCCCCTGTCTCTTTTTCCAGTTTTACAGCAACTTCAAACAATACTTTTGCCAGCATCGGATAATACTCATTGGTTACAGTGTTGCTTGCTAGGAATGCATGAATACCGAATTTCTTTGCTCCTTTTGCTTTCAGGATCTTAAATGCTTCAAAGAGCTGTTCTGTGGTCATACCGTATTTTGCATCTCCCGGGTTATCCATGATATCATTGCTGATTTTAAAGAGTCCACCCGGATTATAACGGCAGCTGATGGTCTCCGGAATATATCCGATAGCTTTTTCCAGAAAATCAATATGGGTAATATCATCCAGGTTGATGATTGCTCCCAGTTTTGCTGCATACTGATATTCCTCTGCCGGTGTGGCATTGGAAGAGAACATAATATCAGCTCCCTTGCATCCCATCGCCTTAGAAAGCATCAGTTCGGTCATGGAGGAACAGTCACATCCACATCCATATTCTTTCATGATCTGAATCAGTGTCGGGTTCGGGCATGCTTTCACCGCAAAGTACTCTCTGTACCCTTTGTTCCATGCGAAAGCTTCTTTTACTGCTTTTGCATTGTCCCGGATACCTTTTTCATCATACAGATGATAAGGGGTTGGAAATTTTGCGGTAATCTCATCCAGCTGTTCCTTTGTTACAAATGGTTTCTTGTTCATTTTTTCATAATCTCCTCTGTTGTGTTCTGTTACATTATTTTGCCTGAATAACCTGCATGATATTGGTCACTGCACCTTCCCCGTTTACCATATTGGTAGCCGGATCTCCTGCGGTAAATACCACAATGTCACCTTTTTTCACCAGATTTTCTCTTCTCACAATATACATGGCATGTGAAATGATATTCTCTGTGGAATCTTCTTCATAACCTGCTACGGAAGTGACTCCCCAGTAGATCTGCATCTTTCTTCTGGCCCACTCATTCGGACTTACGGCATAAATCGGCACTTTCGGTCTGAAGTTAGAGATCAGACGGGCGGTCTGTCCGGAAATCGTAGGTGTTACTATACAGTCTGCTCCCAGATTTTCTGTGGTCTGTACTGCTGCCACACCAACCGCACTGGAAACATTTTTATTACCCCGCAGCGCACGGTAGTCCAAAAAACGTTTGTGTGTCATATACGGCTCGGTAGATTCCGCGATTTTCACCATCATCTGTACCGCCTGTTCCGGGTATTTTCCCATTGCGGTCTCACCGGATAACATGATGGCATCAGTTCCATCGTAGATGGCATTTGCAACGTCAGTTACCTCTGCTCTGGTCGGGCGTGGTGCACGCATCATGGAGTCGAGCATCTGTGTGGCAGTGATAACCGGTTTGTAGGATTCGTTACATTTGCGGATGATCATTTTCTGGATATGTGGAACCTTATGTGCCGGGATTTCCACACCCAGATCGCCTCTGGCAACCATCACGCCGTCCGCAGCTTTAATGATCTTGTCGATATTATGTACGCCCTCTGCATTTTCAATCTTGGCGATAACATCGATCCGCTCTCCACCGTTTGCACGAAGCAGTTCTTTAATCTCTTTGATTGCTTCTGCATTTCTTACGAAAGAAGCAGCGATAAAGTCAATTCCCTGTTCGATACCGAACAGAATATCTTTCTTATCCTGCTCAGTGATCGCCGGAAGTTTAACTTCTACATTCGGAACATTGATTCCTTTTTTCTGACCCAGTTCTCCACCATTGACAACCCGACAGACTACATCGGTATCTGTTACGTTCTCAACAGTCAGCTGAATCAGTCCGTCATCGATCAGGATCGTATCTCCCACTTTTACATCCTTCGGGAGATTTTTATAGGTCTGACTGCAACGAGTGTTATTTCCCTCTATCTGTTCCGTTGTCAGTGTAAACCGGCTTCCTTCTTCCAGATATACTTTCTGTCCGCCTTCCAGAATACCGGTGCGGATCTCCGGTCCTTTGGTGTCGAGTAATATAGCGATAGGCAACTTCAGTTCTTTTCGTACTTTTTTTAACAGATCCATTCTGATTTTCTGTTCTTCATGATCTCCGTGAGAAAAATTGAATCTGGCGACGTCCATACCTGCTTTAACCAGTTTTCGCATCATCTCTTCGTCATCCGTGTTCGGTCCCATAGTGCAGATAATTTTCGTTTTTTTCATAAAGTATGCCTCCCTATCTTATGTGCGTATGTGTAAACAGATGGTCCTGGCAATACTCATAATTGCCGTTACACTTGGAACAGAAACGGAATTCCAGATGCTCTCCGTCTTTTTCTGTTCTTCCACAGATTGCACATTTATGTTTAGTGATTCCCTTGTTGTTTACCTGGCTTCGATGAACCGCTCTTTGAAATTCTTTTCTTCTGTGAATCTCTCTCGGATTATACCGGCTCATATTTCGTGTCATGAAAAAAAATATAATAAAGTTCATCAAAGAACAGATAATCGCAACTCTTACCGCCCATCCGGACTGAATCATCTCTGCCAGAATCATCAACACATAAGCGACACCAAGCCATTTGATTTTTAATGGAATGATCATCATAAACAGCACCTGGTTATCCGGATAGGTTGCCGCATAAGCCAGGAAGATAGACATGCTGATATAATACGTGCTGAACAGTCCTCCAAATAAAACATTGCCGCCCAGTACAAAATTCAGGATAAATGCTCCGATGATTGTCATCAGAATACCTGAGAAGATGTATACATTATAGCGAAACGCTCCCCAGGTTCTCTCCAGAGAAGTTCCGATAGAGTAGTAAAACATCAATGTGATCAATATAAAGAAAATATTCTGTGTAGACGGTGGAATCAGCAGCCAGCTGACAATCCTCCATACCTGTCCGCGCAGGATCATGGCCGGTTCCAGTGTCATGTAGGTAAGTACCTGTGGAGTTATCATATACAACAGATATCCTGCCGCATAAGTCAGTACGATATACAAAGATAAATTGGTCAGTGCATATCTGCCGAATCTTCGCTCCATTTTATTCAAAAAATTCATATTTTTCTCCTTTTTAAGATGTTAGTCAAAAAGTATTTTGACCCCATTGATTTCTGATTATTCCATACTTCGTACTCTCACAATCAGAATAAGTCTTTTTTGCGGAAAACAATAGCTACCAGGATACTGAACACCAGAGAAAGCAGAATCACCATGAGAAATCCCATCGGATTATCCGCAAAAGGCATACCGACAGACTTTAAGTTCATACCATATGCACTGAAGATCATCGTCGGAATCGACATAACGATCGTCACTGTTGCCAGGAACTTCATAACAATATTCAGATTATTAGAAATAATTGAAGCGAATGCTTCTGTTGTTCCACTTAAGATACCACTGTAGATATTTGTCATCTCGATAGCCTGTTTATTCTCGATAATAACATCTTCGAGCAATTCTGTATCTTCCGGATACTGCTTGATATTTTCCACTTTTAACAGTTTTTCCAGAACCACTTCATTTGACCTCAGGGATGTAGTAAAGTACACCAGAGATTTCTGCAGCTCCAGCAGTTCTATCAGTTCCTGATTTCTCTGCGATTTGTGCAGTTTCTGTTCTACTTCATCACTCTTTTTGTCGATGATTCGCAGATAATGCAGATACAAAGATGCGTTGCGGTACAGAATCTGCAGGATAAAACGTGTTCTCTTATATGTGAAGAAATTCCGTACCCTTCCATCCATGAAAGAACTTAATACCGGGGTATCTTCCAGGCATACTGTGAAGATCTTATCGTCTGTCACCACAATACCCATAGGGATTGTTCCATACCATTCTTTGTCATTTCGTTCTTCGATCATAGGAATATCTACCAGAATCAGTGTGTAATGATCTTCCACTTCGATACGGGAACGTTCTTCCTCATCCAGAGGTGCACGCAGATGATCCACGTCAATATCATATTTTTCTGCTATTTCCACAATCTCGGTGGCTGTCGGATCGATCAGTGCGATCCAGCTTCCCTCCTGTGCCTCATTGATCTGATGTACATTATTATCTATGGTTCTGAAAATCTTAACCATGTTATAAATCTCCCTTCTGTATGTTCGCCACTGCTAAGACACAGAAAGTACTTCCGGTCCTAAGAGCTGCATATCCAGATATTTTATTTTATCCCCTCGAGGATCAGGCCCGGCTTCCATTTATAACGCTTCCTTTCCTAAGTTTAAATTTCATATTTGCTCAAAAGCAGTTTTCAGAGCGTACACTTTGCCATGATAAAATGCCAAAATTTAAGTTCATTATAAAACCGCCAACTACTGTTTGTCAATTTCTTTACAAATTTTCTTCCCTGATATATAATAGCGAAAGATTCATATTTTTCTAAGATTCTATTGATAATTTTTTAACCATTATAATAAGGAGAGTTTATGGCTGGATCATCTTTTGGTAGCATTTTTCGTATTACCACCTGGGGCGAATCCCATGGTGCCGGACTGGGTGTCGTAGTAGACGGTTGCCCGGCCGGTCTTCCTTTATGTGAGGAAGATATTCAGATTTTCTTAAACCGCAGGAAACCGGGGCAGAGCAAATTTGCCACACCTCGAAAGGAGGACGATACCGTGGAGATTCTGTCCGGTGTTTTTGAAGGAAAAACCACCGGGACACCAATTTCCATGTTGGTAAGAAACACTTCCCAGCGTTCCCGTGATTATTCGGAAATCGCTTCCTATTACCGTCCCGGACATGCCGACTACACTTTTGACGAAAAATACGGTTTCCGTGACTACCGGGGAGGTGGACGTTCCTCCGGTCGAGAAACCATTGGCCGTGTGGCGGCCGGAGCTGTCGCATCCAAACTGCTTGCCACACTTGGCATTTCCCTGACTACCTATACCCGCTCCATCGGACCTGTAACCATTAAGAACTTTGACATGACACAGATTGAGCAGAATAAGCTGTATATGCCTGATGCAGATGCTGCCGCTGAAGCTTCCGAATATCTGCTGCACTGTATGAAAGAACAAAATTCCTCCGGTGGTGTCGTGGAATGTATCGTAAATGGTCTTCCGACCGGCCTTGGTGATCCGGTTTTCGAAAAGCTGGATGCTAATCTCGGAAAAGCGATTCTCTCCATTGGTGCCGTAAAAGCTTTTGAGATCGGTGACGGTATGGCAGTAGCATCCGCTACCGGTCGTTCCAACAACGATCCGTTCCTTCCCGGTGAAAACGGAGCCATCCGGAAGGGCAGCAATCACGCCGGCGGAGTTCTCGGCGGAATCAGTGACGGCAGTCCTCTGATTCTTCGAGCCGCTATCAAACCCACACCGTCCATCGCCTCCTTCCAGGACACCGTAAATAAACAGGGCAAACCAATCTCCGTCTCCATCAAAGGCCGCCACGACCCCATCATTGTCCCCCGTGCCGTAGTAGTCGTAGAATCCATGACTGCCCTCGTCCTCGCCGACGCACTCCTGCTTAATATGACTGCAACGATGGATAACGTAAAAAAAATCTATACCGACAAATAAAAAACATCAGTAACTGTTCAGTACCTTCACAGTTACGAGCAAAAATGCATTTAAAATCACCTTCGGTGATGGCATTTTTGCTTGTATGTCTCGGGATTTTGGCATATTTATGCCAAAACACCTCGCGGGATAATGGCTACTGAATAGTTGCAAACATCACAAAAAAGCTGCAACAGCATCAGAAATCCATTTTCTCTTGCCTTGCAGCTTTTTTCTATTGAAAACTTTCCCCACACACCCACCCCTCTCTCCTTTGAAAAAACAGCAACAAGCTCCGGATTCCCTTTGCAGCCAAGAAAATCCGGAGCCTGTTGCGTCCCCTTTTTCAACCAATCTTACTCTACTTCAATATTTGTCATCAAAATACAGTTCGGCGTCTCCACCTTCATCGGTTTCCCTTTCATCACGATCAATTTCTTCTCATAATCAATTGCAAACGTTGTAATACTGTTGGACTCATGATTCACAACCGCCAGATGCTTTCCGTCCGGGAACAGTGCGATATCCTTCGGATATTCCCCACTAATCGGCAGTGCAAATTCCTTCGTCAGCTTTCCATCCTCCGGATTAATAGAGAACATAGCCACTGAATCATCCCCTGCCGTAGAAGTAAACAGATACTTTCCATCCGGTGACATCGTCATGGCTGCTCCGCAGTCATGCATCGGATCCAGCTGATCGGACAGCGGTTCTACTAATTGAATCAGTTCAAACTCCGGTCCCTTATCAGTATCTTTATATGTAAATACGCCCACTTTATTAATCAATTCGAACAGAATATACGCATATTTTCCGTCGTTACTAAACATGATCTCTCTCGGTCCGGACTCTCTCTTGCATCGAAGAATATCCACCAGTTCCATGCGGTTTCTTGTTGTATTGATCCGGTAAATCTTTACCTGATCGATTCCGTTATCTACCGCACATACATATTTTCCTTCCGGTGTTGTCTTCACACAGCTGACATGTGGACGGAAGTTACGTTCTGCAACACTTCCGACTCCTTTGTGGAACACGCCGTCAAAAACCTGACCCAGACGGCCATCCTGGTGTGTATGTACTGCTGTGATCTTGCCATCATGATATCCGGCAACAAACAGATATTTTCCTATATCGTCCACGCACAGGTAACAACCTCTCATACCATCAATACCCACTTTATTGATCAGTTCCAGATCACCATCCGGTTTGATCTCAAACACTGCCACACCTTCATCTGCAATCGAATACAGATACTTGCCGTTTTTCGATTTTACCACATAAGATGAATTGTTTACCGGCACTACTTTTCGTTCGCTCAGTGTACCTTCTTCCACATCCACGTCATACAGATGAATTCCAATACTGCTTCCATGTGTATAAGTTCCAACATATGCAATGTATTTTTCTTTTTCCATGATGTTTTTTCCTTTCTCTGCAATATTTGTGTATTTTTCAATATCTGTTGATTATTTTATCATATTTCAGACTATTTCACAATTCTTTCTTGAGAAACTTGCGAATTGTCTTCTTTCTATGATACACTCTCTATATAATTTCGAATACAATATTCAAAAAGGAATCAACATATGAAACGAATATTTTCTTATACAATAACTGCACCGGACAGTGAGCAGCGCATCTATGATTTTCTGTGTCATCACGGCTATTCCCGGCACATACGCACCTGGCTGAAACAGCATCCCGGTTCTGTCCGTCTGAACGGCAAGGAAGCGCTCTTTTATTTTCCGATCAAAACCGGTGATCTGATAGAAATCATACTGGAGGAAGAACAGCCCTCGGAAAATATCGTTCCAGTCTGTCTGCCGCTCCACATTATCTATGAAGACGAAGATCTGATGGTCATCGATAAACCGGCAGATATGCCGGTACATCCTTCCATCGGCAATTATGAAAACACTCTGGCAAATGCAGTTGCCTGGTACTTCCAGCAGCAAAATACCCCCTTTGTCTTCCGCTGTATCAACCGTCTGGACCGCGACACCACCGGACTTCTGATTCTCGCCAAAAATATGCTGAGTGGTGCCATTCTTTCCGATCAGATGAAAAAACGCGAGATTCACCGCATCTATCTTGCCATCACAGAGGGAAAGACCGATCCCGCCGGTACCATCAACAGTCCGATCGGACGCGCAGATCAGTCTCTGATCTTACGGCAGGTGGATCCTGACAAGGGAGATCCCGCCTGTACTCATTATCTGCAAAAATGCTGGCATCCGAAAACCTTTTATCCGGAAACCCTCTCCGTTCCACCGGATGGACTTTCTCTGGTACAGTTGCAGCTGGAAACCGGACGTACCCATCAGATCCGTGTGCATATGACTTCCATCGGACATCCTCTGATCGGAGATACTCTGTACAATCCGGAAACTGCTCTGCTGACTCGTCAGGCACTACACTCCTACCGGCTGGCATTTACCCACCCTGTCACCGGAGTTCCCCTGGAGTTTACTTCATCCCTCCCTGCAGATATGGCAGAATTTTTCCCGGAATATCATGCGTAAGCAATTTTATGATGTCATAGTCAGATGATACAAAAAAGATCTGAGAAATGTTTTTCCACATTTTTCAGATCTTTTTATTTTTTACATGATATTTCTGTTTATCCGGCAGAATTTCCTTGTTTTCCTACATTGCGCGAATCCGCGGTACCTCTGCCACATGCAGATATTTACTGATACATTTTACCAGAAGATCGTGCTCAGATACATGATCCAGACCGGTAATTGCAACCGTTCCGATCACACCCACTTCTTCCACACGAATCGGGAAACCGCCGCCGCAGGCCGCATACTCTTTCTCATCAAGAAGTCTGTCTGCCAGAGTTTCTCCCCGCTGTCTCAGATCCATATACATCCGCAGACTGCTCTTTTCGGTAAGCCGCACCGTGTTCTCTTTTCTTGTCAGCCACTGTTCATGGTACAGGTTTGTTCCATCCATACCATACTGGAATACGGTATAGCCGTTGTTTAAGCGAATCCGTACCAGTACTGCAGCACCTCTTTTTGCTGCCTCTGCCACGATCAGATTGCCCAGTTCCCATGCATCTGCATTGGTAAAACTGGAAAACTGAAGGATTTGTTCCTGCATCTGTAATACACTGCTTAATTCTTCAATCGTCATACCACTACCTCCGGCTTCTTTTTATTTTGCCAATGCCAGCAGAATCTGGTTACTTCTTGCGATGAACTGTGTCATTTCATCCGGACTCAGCTGTTTGTGAGCCATCATTGCCAGATCATACAGCTGCTGACATATTAACGGAACGTTTGTCTCGTCATCTCTGTGTTCTGCCACATATTTTACCAGCGGATGATTTGCATTCAGAACCAGTGTAGCTCCGTTTGCACCGCCAAACATATTGGCATCCATACCATACATCTTCATCATATCCTGCATCCGGCGGCTTTCCTCGGACAGAGTCATCATAGAAGAAATATTTTCATTTTTCAGTTTCTCCACTTTCACATCCAGCTGTTCATTGTTCAGTGCTTTTTTGAATGTTGCTGTCAGCTCTTCGGTCATTTCTTTCAGATCTGTGCCGTCTTCTTTGAAATCTTCCGTCAGATCTGCATCGATACGCTGGAATTTTACATCTTCATGTTTCTGTTCTACATGGGTAATAAAAGCAGTATCAATATTATGTTTCAGGATTACTGCATCCATGCCCTGTTCTTTAAACATATTGATGTACTGGCTCTGCTGTACTTCGTCAGATACATAATAAACGGTTGTTTTTTCTGTCTCTTTCTCTTCTGCCTGTTCTCCGTCTTTTTTCTCTTCTTCCGGTTTCTCGGCCTCTGTTGTTTCTGCTTCCGGTTTTTTATTTTCTTCGATGCAGTCTTTCAGTGTCAGATATTTGCCATCCAGATTTTTAAACAGGATATAATTATCCATCTTATCAGAGAATTTTGCATCTTTGATGCATCCGAATTTGATAAACGGGCTGATGTCATCCCAGTATTTCTCATAATCTTCTCTGGCTGTCTTGCACATACCGGTCAGTTTGTCAGCAACTTTCTTGCTGATATAATCTGAAATCTTCTTGACAAATCCATCGTTCTGCAGTGCACTTCTGGATACGTTCAATGGCAGATCCGGGCAGTCAATGACACCTTTTAACAACATCAGGAATTCCGGAATGACTTCTTTGATATTATCCGCGATAAATACCTGATTGTTATACAGTTTGATGGTTCCTTCGATAGATTCATACTCAGTATTGATTTTCGGGAAATACAGAATACCTTTTAAGTTAAACGGATAATCCATATTCAGATGGATCCAGAACAGCGGCTCCTTGTAATCCATAAATACTTTCCGGTAGAAAGCTTTGTAATCTTCATCGCTGCATTCATTCGGATGTTTCATCCACAGCGGATGAATATCGCTGATGGATACCGGACGTTTGTTGATCTTTACTTTCTCTTTTGCCGGAGAAACTTCTACGATTTCTTTTTCTCCGTTCTCATTCTCTTTTTCCTCTGTTTTTGCATCTTCATGAATATGTTCTACAACTACATCATCGTCACGCAGATCGGCTTCGTCGATCGTCTCATATTCCTGTTCTGCATTCTCGTTGGAAAGGAAAATCTCGGTCGGCATGAAGGAACAGTATTTGTCCAGTACTTCACGCACTCTGTATTCGTTGGCAAATTCCAGACTGTCTTCGTTTAAGAACAGGGTGATTTCCGTACCGACGGTTGTCTTATCGCCGTCCTGCATATCATATTCGGAACCGCCGTCGCACTCCCAGTGTACCGGTGTTGCACCTTCTTTATAAGATAAGGTATCGATATGAACCTCATCCGCTACCATAAATGCGGAATAGAATCCCAGACCGAAATGTCCGATGATCTGGTCATCATTTGTCTTGTCTTTATACTGTTCCAGAAACTTGGTTGCTCCGGAGAATGCAATCTGTGTAATATACTCTTCTACTTCGTCTGCTGTCATACCAAGACCGGTATCGATAAACTTCAGGGTTTTCTTTTCCGGATTGACGATCACATCGATTTTATTTTTGTAATCATCCGGGAAAGTGTATTCTCCCATCATCTCCAGTTTCTTTAATTTTGTGATCGCATCACAGCCGTTGGATACCAGCTCACGAACAAATATATCGTGGTCGGAATACAGCCATTTCTTTATAATCGGAAAAATATTGTCACTGTTAATTGAAAGATTTCCATGTTTTGCTCCCATGGTTATACACACTCCTTTTCCTGCCGAAAACCGGTCATCCGTCTTTTCTGTGACCCTTGTTCTCTGCTTTTTTCTCTTTGAAAGACCTAATTCTTTCACTGACTTTAATACTAATACCGAATATTCCAAATGTCAAGAAAAAATTAGCACTCATTTTGAATGAGTGCTAATAATGTTACGTATCTCTATTTATCTGTTGTTTAAGCAACATCTATATTGTTTTTTGTCTGATAACCTCATATTTCAGCATCCGCGATTCCTGCTGTCTCGTCTTTTTCTCCATCAGATCCAGCAACAGATCTGCCGCTTCCCTTCCGCTGGTATGATAATGATAATGTACCGTTGTCAGTCTCGGACATAAAAGATCCGCAATAGCTCCATGTCCCATACCGGCAACTTTCATCTCTCCCGGCACTGTGATTCCCCGCTCGGAAAGGCAGGACAATACACCGGCAGCAATCATATCTGTCGCACATAACACGCCATCCGGCCTTTTCCCGTCAGCAAGCATCTCTGACATCGCCTGATATCCACCCTGTGCGGAAAACGCAGCCACCCGATACGGAACTTCATCCATATGCAGGCCTGACTTTTCCAGCGCATGGCAGGCCCCGCGGTAACGGTTTTCTCCAGCTGCCTTATCCCGCCGGTCCACACCAATATATGCCGGCCGCCTGCACCCGCTTTTTAACAGTTCTTCCATCATGGCGCATGCCGCTCCCTCATCATCATGGTAAATACATGGATATTTTTCACTTTTCTGTCCAAGGATCACCACCGGAACTCCCATATGCTCCAGTGCTTTCTCATGTCGTTTTGTAAGTACTGAAGCGACAAAAATCAATCCGTCCACCTGACTTTGTTCAAAGGTTTCCAGAATCCCGATTTCTTTTTCCAGACTCAGATTCGAATTCATCAGCAATACATGATAATTCTTCTGATCCATTCGTTCTGAGATACCTGATAATATCTTCGGCACCGACTCTGAATCGATCTGAGGAACCAGCACACCGATCCGGTTGCTCTTTTTCGTCCTCATCGTTCTGGCATATTCCGACGGTCGGTACTTGGTCTCCTGAATCACTCTTTCGATTCGCTGACGTTTTTCCTGACTGAGACTCCCATCATTTAAATAACGGGAAACTGCTGCGCTTGAAACACCTGCCAGTTTTGCAATTTCACTGATTGTCATACCGACACCTATTTTTTCAGCAGCCAGTAGCAGCCAAATGCCGGAATCTGTACTCCTCTGGCTTCCATCTGTCTGCCGCTGATCAGATCCTCATACATGCCGTCTTCCTCATTGATCCATGCAACCTTATCATATTCGCTGAAGTTAAACAGAGCTACCAGTTTCTCTCCGTTCTTTTCTTTTATCAGACCAAGAATGGAATCATCCCAGGTATCCACTGTTCTGCAGTCTGCGGTGCTCTCGAATACCGGATGAGATTTCCGGATCGTCTCCAGCTTTGACAGTCCTTCAAACATTTCTCCTGGAATGGTATCTTTGGTATGACGAAGTTCCGCTTTGTCCCACTGAAAATCTCCTCTGTGCAGATAGCGGGAGTCATCCCATTTTTTCGGATTTTCATGGTAGGTATAATCATTTTCCTGACCAATCTCATCGCCGCTGTAGATAACCGGGATACCGGACTGCGTCAGCATATAGGCATGCAGTGTCAGGTCGTAACGGATTGCTTTCTTTGTTGCTTCTTCGTCTTTCTCATATGCCGCTTTCTCGATACCGCACAGAGACGCCGTGGTGCCACACTGACGTGCATCTCCGGAAGCCGGATCTGCATTGTACAATTCTCCTCTTGCAAAAGAATGCTCATAATTACCTGTGAAGAAATCGCTCAGATATTTCTTGTGAGCTACTTCATTGATGCCGAACTGTCCAAGCCATCCATAGTCCAGACCCCAGCCGATATCGTCATGGCAGCGCAGATAATTCAGGAATACATAATCCTTCGGCAGACGGTTGATGATATCCATCTGCTGACGGAGCAGGCGGGCATCTCTCGTTGCTACCGTGTTCCAGGTGGTTGCCATCGTTGTTACATTATACAGCATATGACATTCCGGTTTTTCTACAGTGCCAAAATAAGGTACTACTTTTTCCGGTTCCATGACAACTTCCCCGAGAAGCAGTACACCCGGACACACGATCTCACAGATCATACGCATCATACGAACAATATTATGTACCTGCGGAAGATTTCTGCAATTGGTTCCCAGCTGTTTCCAGATATACGGAACCGCATCGATGCGGATCACATCGATACCTTTATTGGTCAGATTCAACATATTATAAACCATTTCGTTCATAACAACCGGATTCCAGTAATTCAGATCCCATTGATATGGATAGAAGGTGGTCATTACAAATTTTTTCATATCATCCAGCCAGGTAAAATTACCCGGTGCGGTTGTAGGGAATACCTGCGGAACCGTCTGTTCAAACTGAGACGGTACATCATAATTATCGTAGAAATAATATCGATCCATATATTCCCGTTCTCCGGCTCTGGCTCTTTTTGCCCACTCATGTTCTTCTGACGTATGATTCATAACAAAATCCATACACAGACTGATGCCTTTTTTCCGGCACTCGTCTGCCAGACTTTCCAGATCTTCCATAGTACCAAGTTCCGGCTGTACTTTTCGGAAATCACTGACCGCATAACCGCCATCACTCTTTCCTTCCGGAGATTCCAAAAGTGGCATCAGATGCAGATAATTGACATTACTTTCCTGTATATAGTCCAGTTTCTCTTTGACACCTTTTAAGTTTCCTGCAAATGCATTGACATACATCATCATTCCCAGAATATCATTTTTCTTATACCATTCCGGATTCTGTTCTCTGACTCTGTCCTGTTTTTTCAGATCTGCTTTTCTGTCTACATAAATATTTTTCAGATTTTTGCACAGATCTTCAAACATATCCATCCGGTTTTCATAAAGTTCGCAGTACAGCCATTTCAGTTCGTCATAATGACGTGCCATACGTCTCTCAAACTCCTGTTCCAGCACTTTTGTGTTCTCTGTTTTTTCTGTTTCTGTTTTTTTCGGCTCTGCTTTTACTTCCGGCTTTTCCTCCTCTTTTAACGGTTCCGGTTCCGTTTTCACTTCCGCTTTCTTTTCTTCTGTCGGTTCTTCTTTTCTTTCCGACATTTTTTCTTCTTTTGCCGGTTCAACCTTTACCCCCGGCATTTTTACTTCTTTTTTTGTAGTGTCTTTCGCAGCTTCTGTCTTTTCTGTTGAGTCTACTATTTCTGCCTTTTTATTTTCTGCATTTGTTGCGATTTTTTCTTTCATTTCTGTGGTTCTTTTAGCCGCTCTCTGAGCCGCTTTTTTCTTTCTGGCTTTCATAGACACTTCTCCTAATCATATAATATTTTGTGCAGAACTTTTACCCACACTCATCTCACTTTACATCGATTATAGCATAGGTGTTTTAAAAATCAATAATAAACCCCCCTGAAACTTTTAAAAGATTCCTATATATACCAAATTCTTAGAAATACTAATAATTGATCTATAAATACTTTGAATAATTTTTAAACTTTTTCTTAAAGTTCCAAATTCTTCTCTATTTCCTTTGCTTTACAAATTCTTCTGTGCTATAATCACAATAGCTTTTTGAAGAGCTGCTACTATCGTAAATTTAGCGCGTAACAAAGAGGAGGCATTTCTCATATGAGCACAAGCACCCGTATCAAACGTGTCATTCCGGTAGCACTTTATACCGTCTTTTATATGCTTTGTTTCTCTTATCTGGAGAACCGACATGTACGGTATCACATTATTGATTCCAGTCTGGACGATAAGATTCCATTCTGCGAATATTTTATTATTCCATATTTGTTATGGTTTCTTTATATCGCTGTGACTGTCGGCTATTTTCTATTTTTCAATGAGAATACAACCGAGTTCTGGAGCCTGATTTTGAATCTTGCCATCGGTATGACATTATTTTTAATTGTATCTTATGTATATCCAAACGGACTGAATATCCGTCCGACAGAATTTGCCAACGATTCTGTTTTCACCCGTATGGTTCAGTTCCTGTATCGGACAGATACACCAACGAATGTACTTCCAAGCATTCATGTATATAATTCTGTGGCCGCATTTTCTGCAATCCATACCTGTAAGAATCTGCAGAAACATAAAGGAATCCGTACAGGTGCGTTTATTCTGACCACACTGATCATTCTGTCCACCATGTTCTTAAAACAGCATTCCATAGCTGATGTAGCAACAGGTATTACCTGTGCTGTAGCAACATATGTGCTGTTCTACTCAAGAGCGGCTGAAAAACAGGGAGCAAAAGCAAAACAGCGTTCCCCACTTCATCAACACGATACACATATGTAAATCAAATTTCATTTTTTCTGAAATTTGACCTTTAACTAAAAAAACCGGTGAGTGAATATGGTTTTCACTCACCGTTTTTTTCCAAAAATTTCGGATTTCTAGTTGAATCCGTAAATCTTCTGTACCACCTTATATCCCGTTACAGAGACCTGTCTTCCTCCTTTGCCCGGCAGATTGCAAAGACGACCCAGCAGACTCACCCGAATCTTTCCATAATCCGCACGGTCATTGGTTTTCAGATATCTCCACAGTTCTTTCTTCTTCTCAAAACACTCATCCGTCTTCGCCTGAATCAGGAAAATACTGGATACCGTCATGATCATGATCAGCATATGTCTCATATACCCTCTCTGGTTACGGTGAAGGTTCTTTACCTGTCCCATATAATCGATCATCAGCTTATTTACTCGGATCTGCTGATCCACACGACCGATCATCACGCTCTCACTAACGGACTGATCTGCTCTTCCGATAAAGTAGCGGTACAGATTTACATCCAGATAATACATGCTCTGCACACTCGCCAGTGGAATAAATGCCACCAGATTATCCACATAGAATGTATGCTCCGGCAGTTTCAGACCACATTCCCGCAGAAGCTCTGTCCGGTAGATCATCGAATGCATCAGCAGATAATGGCTGGTTCCCAGTGGCTTTACATCATCCCATCCGAAGATTTTATCCTGAGGAAGTGCAGAACGATACCTCATCACGGTCTTTCTCTTTGCTCCTACTTTTTCATAGACATAATTACAGATCAAAAGATCCAGTGTCTTCGGTCCTCTGACGCATAATTTTAAGACCTCAAGTGCTTTTTTAAGTGCTTCTTCATTCAACCAGTCATCACTGTCCACCACTTTAAAATAAAGTCCTGTAGCATGAGCAAGTCCCGTATTGACCGCTCCGCCATGTCCCTTGTTTTCCTGATGAATTGCCTTTACAATCGTGGGATATTTCTCTTCATATTCTTTTGCGATCTTTAACGTATCATCTTTGGATCCGTCATCCACAATCAGAATCTCCACATCGTCTCCACCTTTTAAAAGAGAATCCACACATTTTCTCATGTATTCCTGTGAATTGTAACATGGTACTGCAATACTTAATATTTTCACTTTTGTTCTCCTTTTCTTTGTCTGTATATGCTTTTCAGTAACTGTTCAGTTTCTTCGCAGTAATTAAATAGTTACGTTTTTATTCCTTCTTTTATCTGTATTTATCCTGTCCCAGACGCATCTGAATCTGTTCTGCATATGCCTGAAAAGCCGCCGGAATCGGATACTCCTTTTCCACTTCACCGATCTCTGCAAAAATCATCTTCGGATCTGTGCTTTCTTCCAGTGCCGCCACCCGGATCAGATATCCTTTCATATCCCACTCCACATGTGAAAAAATATGCTTTGCATCGATCAACGGCACGATCTGAAGCGGTATAAGATCCTGATTCTTCACCCACGAAAGAATTTCTTCCTCGCTCAGATATCCTTCCAGATTCGGCAGTTCATACATTCCTGCCAGCAACCCCTTCCCCGGACGCTTTCGAATCGCCACTCGGTCACCATCTCGTAATACCAGAACAGTTTTTTCTTCTTTTCGCCGTTCCTGTCTTTTCTTTTTCACCGGAAGATCCAGTGCCGTTCCATGAACTCTTGCCTGACAGTATTCTGCCACAGGACACACATCGCACTTCGGTGCACCATTCGGTACACATACCATAGCTCCGAGTTCCATCAATGCCTGGTTAAATGTGCCGGATCTGCTGCCCGGCATCACTTTCAAAAATTCGTTCTCCACTTTTGTTTTTACTGACTGCTTTAAGATATCACTGTCATCTTCCATGATTCTCGCATACACCCGAAGAACATTTCCATCCACCGCAGGTACCGAAAGATCGTATGCGATGGATGCCACCGCTCCCGCTGTGTAATTTCCGATACCCGGAAGTTCTTTTAATTTTTCATAGTCAGCCGGAAGTCTTCCTCCATATTCTTCCACAATACGAACAGCTGCCTTCTGGATATTCCGTACCCGGTTATAATATCCAAGTCCTTCCCAGAGCTTCAGCAACTGCTCCTCCGGACAGACTGCAACATCCTCTACCTTGGGCAGTACTTTTATAAACCGTTCAAAAAACGGACGAACAGCTTCCACCCTTGTCTGCTGCAGCATAATTTCCGATATCCATATATAATACGGATTTTTGGAAGCTCGCCATGGCAGGATTCTGTGATTTTTTTCATACCATTCTATCAGTGGTTCTACAATTTTCGCTAACATTTTACCTCTTCTCTGTCGTTAAGTCTACCGGTATTTTCCGGTCTATTTTTATTCGTGCCGGCTCTACAATACAATCTCTTACTTCTATCTGGACACCTGCTCTTTCTGCCTCCCGCAAAGCCTCTGCAAATTCCGAATGTGTTTTTTCATTGGGTTCAAACAAATGAACGCCCTTCATCTGAACGACAAAAATGATCCATGCTTCGTAGCCGTCACGAATACACTCCTGCAACTCTTTCAGGTGCTTCACACCACGTTGTGTAGGTGCATCCGGAAAACGTGCCACTCCATCTTTCTCCAGAGTCACACCCTTGACTTCGACAAATGCCTTTTTATTCTGATACTCTACATATAGATCAAACCGGGAATTGCCATAAGTTTTTTCTCGTTGCAGACGGGTGATATTCCGGAAAAGTCCTCCCTGCTTCACCCATTCCTCCACCAGAGCATTTGGCATCTGAGAATCCATATTGACCAGTCTTTCTTCTTTGTAGACCTGCACCAGATCATATTTTGTTTTTCTGTTCGGATTTGAGGATTCCTCTACAAATACTTTTGCACCGGGTATCAGCAGTTCCCGACAACGCCCCGTATTTTTCACATGGCATATTTCCTCTTTCCCGTCGATTTCCACATAAGCGATAAAACGATTGGGTCGCCGGATAAATATTCCCGGCCGTATATGATGATATTGCACGAAACCATCCTTTCTTCTTGCTTTTTTCTCCTTTTCTCTCTACAATATACATTGGTATCTGTTTTGTAAACAGTATGACTGTGTTTTACAGCTCCTGCTGTTATCATCAGATTCTACAGATGATTTCTCATTACACTGTATAAAGGAGATTACTATGGACAGTATTATTTTTGATGTTGACGGAACCCTGTGGGATTCCACGGAAATCTGTGCGAAAGCCTGGACTGACGTGATTCATCGGGAAACCAGTCTTTCTCTTACCATTAATGCCTCTACACTGAAAGGACTTTTCGGTCGTCTGCTTCCCGATATTGCAAGCGTGCTCTTTGCGGATTATCCAAAAGAAGAACAGCTTCGTCTCATCGATCTGTGCTGTCAGGAAGAACATAAAGCTCTGCTGGTGCAGTGCGCACCGCTGTATCCGGACCTTGAAAAAGCACTGCAACAGTTAAAAGAGAAATATCGACTGTTCATTGTAAGTAACTGCCAGGCCGGTTATATCGAAGTCTTTTTGGAAACCAGTGGTCTTGGTTCTTACTTTGAAGGCCATCTTTGTCCGGGAGACACCGGAAATGCCAAAGCCGATAATATCTGCAAGATCATTCAGGACTATCAGCTTAAAGCCCCCGTATATGTAGGGGATACCCTTGGTGATTTCAATGCAACAAAAACCGCAGGAATCCCATTTGTCTTTGCATCCTATGGATTTGGTCAGGTTTCTTCTCCTGATTATACCATCCATTGCCCGGGAGATCTTCTTAATATTTTTTAAATTTTTGAAAAAAACCCTTAAAAAATTCGAGGCTGTCCGCAGATTTATGCAGGCAGCCTCTTTTCCTTGCACATATTTTCATTCACAGTCCGGCAGACTCTTCTTATCCATGGAGTTTATACCCATTATTGTACACGCACACGATCGGTGTTTTCTTATCAATCATCTCATAGATCTTCGCTGCCTTTTTACCCGGCAGATTAATGCAGCCATGGGACCCGCTGTAAATATAGATTTTTCCTCCAAAGCTCGATCTCCAGGAAGCATCATGCAGTCCGATTCCACCGTTAAACGGCATCCAGTAGTTTACATGGGACTGATAACTCGGCTGTCCGCTGGCATTAGGACGTCCCCGAAGGATTCTGTCTTTTTGCTTATATGTCAGGAAATAAACTCCCGGTGGAGTAAACCGGTCTTTTGTCATTCTTCCGGACACAAACGGGGTATCCAGCACCACTTTTCCTTTTTGATAATAATACAGATGCTGTTCCGTCAGATTGACTTCTATGTAAGTATCCCCCAGACCATGGTTATCTGTATACAGCTCTTCCTGACTGTACTCCGGCTTTCTCGTTACCTGCTTCTGGTTTTTAATATTCTTTTTCAGAACCTTGATTTCTGCCTTCTGATCAATCTTCCAGCCGTAATTTCCACCTGACACAGTCACATCCAGTCCTGAAGTCGTATGAAATGGTCTTTCTTTTCCAAGGGTATCGACTTCCTCCGCCAGTTTCTTTACATATTTTTTGATTTTCGCATTCATCTTGTCCTGATCCAGACTGTAATTGCCGGCTTCATCAAGAATCAGCCATTTTTTTACCGTATTTCCGTTCAGAACTTTCTCTCCCTCGGGAAGCTCATATGTCACCTGTACATTTGCCAGTTCATTTAACTGTTTTTTTTGCTTGGCAAGAAGTTCACTGTCTTTGGTGACTGCAGGCTTTACATATCCGTCTGCCTGTTCCACATCCAGTGTTTCTTCTCCCTCTTTCAATACCTGTTCCACAGCTTTTCCCAGTGCATCCGTATCGATCGTCGTTCCCTGTTTTTCTTTTTTGATCACAAACTGATCTTCTTTATAAACAATTTTCGCATCCACCGGTGCTTCCTGTGATTCTTTGGACAGATGTGTAAGATTGTTCAGCTTCTTTTCCAGTTTGTTTTCATCATAGACGATTCCACTTTTCAGTTCGTACTCTGACTGTTCAAACCAGTATTTCATCCATAAAAACGGATTCTGTTTTTTTAAAAAACTTTCAATTTCTCCATCATCCTGATAGGTATAATCAAAATCCTTTCCCTCTATGGTCTCACTTTCGTCTCCCCGGAATGTCAATGTCAGTTGATAGGTCTCTGTTTCTTTTCTGTATGCATCTTCAGCTTCTTTTGCTGTCATTTTCCCACAGTCCAGCTCGTTGATCCTGGTTCCCGGCAGAAAATGATTCTGATATACCGAAACCTGATATCCGTATGTGCCCGCCAGACCAAGCAGCACCACTCCTGCTGCTATCGCAACCCCTTTTTTCTTTTTACTCCACTGTTTCATTTCTGTGATCCCTTCTTTTTTTCATGGATCCCGTTACCGAACTCCATATAATATTAACAATAAACATGGCAATCGCGATCATTCCTGCCATCAGTAATGTCTGTTGGAAATAATACGCCGCCTGCTCTCCCTCCGGATATAAAATATGATATACGATCCGATACATTCCCGCACCCGGAACCAGTGTCATATTCGCAGGAATCAATATCATCGTCACCGGTGTCTTAAATACTCTCGCGCACACATTTGCGCCTACAGATATCACCGCTGCTCCAAAAAATGCTCCCAAAAGTTCCGAATGTGTCATTGCTCCCACCAGCAGGTATACAAACCAGCCGATACCACCATCGATTCCCGCCCATAAAAAGAATTTCTTCGGCACTCCTAAAATTCTGGCAAAGCCGTACACAGCAGCAATCCCGCCGATACTCTGTATAATCATGTCTGTCATTGTCTTCTCCCCCTATCTTCCAAGGACTGCTGCCATCACAAACAATCCCATACCGATGCCGATTGCAACCGCCAGTGCGATCACAAAAGCTTCAGCCGCCCTTGCAAGCCCGGAAAGATAATCTCCATGCAGCGTATCAAAGACCGCATTTGTGATAGCCGCTCCCGGAACAAAAGGCATGATACAGCTGATGATCAGAAGATCTGTATCATAGGTTCCCGGAAGTACAGCAGTCAAAAGGCCGATGGCAACTGCCACGGAGAGAGAACACACGATATTTTCCACAAACATATGCATATGTCCTTTTTTACATGAAAACTGCACCACGGCTCCGACCAGGCCCACAACTGCTGCCACGATCGCTTCCGCCCAGTTACTGCCGAACATGACGGCAAATCCACCGGTCAGAAAGGCAAATGCCGACAGCTGTATCTTCGGCGGTTCTTTTTCCTTCCACAGTGCCTTCATCTGTTTAAACGCCTGTTCCAGTGTAAGATCATCATTACAAAATTCTCTGGATATCTGATTCACCTGGTCAATTTTTTCCAGATTTGTACCATGACTCTGGATCCTTCGCACAACAGTCAGCGAATCCATAGTCGGATCATCCAGCGTGGCAACAAATCCTGTCATCATCACCAGAACCTGTACTGTCTTCAGATTCGATTTCTTCAGGATCCGGTAGACTGTATCTTCCACCCGATATGTCTCTGCCCCGTTTTGCATCAGGATATCCCCGGCAAACACCGCCATATCCAACAACAACTTGTAATCCATCACATTTTTGCTCACTTTCCCCTGTTTTCTTTTCTTCTTTCATACGAAAAAAGTTCCGGTACAATATTCTTTGTACCGAAACTTCATTATAACCTATAAAAACAGATTTGCAAATAGCACAATCAACGGAATTGCAATTAAAGTTCTTTCCATAAAGATCAGGAATAATTTCCACAGATTTAACGGGATTTCACTCTTGATAATAATGGTTCCAACCTCTGTCAGATATATAATCTGCACCAGAGAAAGTACACCTACGATAAATTTGGTTTTTACCGAACTGATGCTTCCAAGAAGCAGTGCCGGAATAAACATATCGGTAAATCCTACCAGTGTAGCAGGTGCCGCCGCAAAGGCCTCTTTCACCCCGAACAGCTTCATATATAATCCCATCGGGTAAGAAATCCAGTTGAACACCGGTGTGTAAGTTGCAATCACCAGTGCGATCGTTCCCCATGCGATCACAATCGGGATCAGATCAAAGACCATACCCATGACTACTTCCATACCACTTGCTAGCAGACCTTTTACTTTAAATCCTTCTGCACGCTTGCAGCTGATCTCCAGCGCATAATTCAGTATTCCTTTTTCCTGTGGCACTTCCTCATGTAGCTGTTTTCCCGCCTGTTCCTGATAAGTATCCGGGATTGTCCGGATAGGTGGGATTCTCGCAATGATCACTGCCAGGATGATTCCTACCAGGCAGATACACAGATAGAATGCCGGGAACAGATTCGAGATTCCTACGGTATCTGCAACCAGCAGACAGAACGGAATGGATACCAGGGAGAAGTTCGTCATAATATAACCGGCCTCTCTTTTTGTATAGAATCCTTTCATATACTGCTCTCTGGTCAGGATAACTGCAGCATTAGACGCACCGAACCAGGAAGCAATCAGATCGACCGAAGCTCTTCCCGGTACATGAAACAGCGGACGTACTACCGGGCGCAGCAGTACACCGAGAAATTCCATGATTCCACAGTCCGTCAGAAACGGCAGGATAAAGCTGAATCCCAGTACGATACAAAACAATGTACCGCTCAGGCTTACCATACTTGCTCCGGTATCCGCAGACAGGATAAATTCCGGTCCTTTTCCCAGTACCACCATCGCGATCACAATCGCACCGATCACCTTTGATACCAGATACAGCGGTGTCGTCGAAAATGCCTTGCTCAGATAATGATTCTTTCGGATCCAGTCCGGTTTACAGATATAGTCATATACCGTAAGAACCGCCGATCCCACAACGATAACCAGTAAGATATACGGCAGAGAGCCTCCAAAAAGGCTCTTTAAAAAGTTTTTAAGATAATCCAGTAAAGTCGTAAATGATTCCCCCTGCGGAATCGGCACCAGAAACATGGCGATTCCAAATGCGGAACCAAGAATAAACTTCAGCAGATTCTTCGCATTTACATGATTTTCCTTCATTGTTTTTCCTCTCTTTATTTTATTTTCATAATCTGTTATCGACACTGTCTCCTGTTTCTCCAATTCAGATTCACTTTTCTCTTATTGACCCTGCTTACAGTTCGTAATCCACGCACCATCAGCATTCCAGTGCTTCCACATCTTCCATTGCCTGATAGATCATATCTTCTGTCACCTCATATGGAATATGTTTCATATCCGGTCCCTCCACCGTTTCTTTCAATACCGGTGCAAGAATCAGCCGCTCCAGTGGAACCTGCATTTCCCACAGTGTCGTTGCAATCTCCAGTTTCTGCAAAAATCGCTTCAGCTTCCGCGCCTCATCCAACTGACCATCTACCGCCAGCTGCACAAGCACCCCGTAAGCTACCACATTTCCATGCAGATAAGTTTCCTCAAATCCCGGAAGTACATCCAGTCCGTAACATACCGAATGGGCGATCGCACAGTTATATTCATCCAGCACCAGCAGCGATACCAGCCCGGTACTTACGATATTGGCAAGCACCGCCTGTTTGAGTGCTGTCGATACTCTGTCTTCCTGACAGTCTTTCCACGCCTGAACGCCATATTCCATAAGCGGCGTATAACACATATTGCTGATTTCTCTTCCCAGTGCCGAGCTGTGTTCCAGCTGATCTCCCCGCGCAGCAAAATGGCACTCGAAGTATTTTCCAAGGGTATCTCCCATTCCTGCCTGCAAATATTTTGCCGGTGCTTTTGCAATTACTTCCAGATCAATAAAACAGTGTCTCGCCGGATGCTCATAAAAATAAAAACTGTCAAACGCTCCATTTTCTTTGTATACAACAGAAAGCGCCGTTGTTGCCGCACAGGTCGCCGCGATCGTCGGCAATGTAAAGACCGGAAGTCCTGTCTCATATCCGGCTCCTTTTGCCGTATCCAGCGCTTTTCCACCACCCATACCAAAGATCATATCCACCTGTTTTTCTTTTGCATATGCCGCCCAGCGATGAATATTTTCATAAGTACAATCTTCCCCAAAAATAACCGTCTCCACAAGTTCCATATCTGTTCCGGCGATTGCCTGCACCAGACGCTCTTTTCCCGCATGCAGTGCTTTTTCCCCACCGATCAGAAGGATCCGTTTTCCGTACAACTTGCACACAGACGGAACTTCTTTCCATGTATCTGTCCCAATAGAATAATTACAAAAGAAAACTTTTTCTCCATTCATTATTTCAACAACTCCTTTAATTTGCCAAGACGCTCCAGTGCCTCATCAATCGTTGCTTCCTCTCTCGCAAAATGCAGACGGATCAGATGGTTTACATCCTCCTTAAAGAAACTGGATCCCGGTACCGCAGCAACACCGATATTTTTGATCATCCACTCACAGAATTCCAGATCCGTATAGCCCGCAAACTTCGGCAGATCCAGAAACTCCTGAATATCAATCAGCACAAAATACGTTCCCTGCGGAACATTATGTTTCAATCCGATCCGATCCAAACCATCCAGGAAATACTTACGTTTCTTTGTATATGTCTCCAGAAGTTCAGTATAATAGTTCTCTGGAAAATTCAGCCCTACCGTAGCGGCTTCCTGTAACGGTGCAGCTGCTCCGACAGTCAGGAAATCATGAACTTTCTTCGCTGCCTCGATCACTTCTTCCGGTCCGATCAGATATCCCAGTCTCCATCCGGTAATAGAATACGTCTTTGACAGAGAATTGCAGGTGATCGTATGCTCATACATACCCGGCAGAGATGCCATGCAAGTATGATGATATGGCGCATATACCATATGTTCATACACCTCATCCGTTACCACGAACGCATCATATTTCATTGCAAGTTCACCGATTCCCATCAGTTCCTCTCTGGAAAATACTTTACCACACGGATTTGACGGATTACATACGATGATCGCCTTCGCCCCCTCCTGAAATCCTTTTTCCACCAGACTCATATCAAAATGATATTCCGGCGGAACCAGTGGAATGTAGATCGGATCTGCTCCGGATAAAATCGCATCTGCTCCATAATTTTCATAAAATGGAGAAAATACCATAACCTTATCCCCTGGATTGCAGATGGTCATCATCGCACACATCATCGCTTCCGTACCACCGCAAGTCACAACAATCTCTTTCTCCGGATCAATCGTCCGTCCAATCGCCCGTTCCTGCTTTCTTGCAAGTGCCTCCCTGAAGTTCTCTGCTCCAAAGGTAATCGAGTACTGGTGCGGCCCCTCATAAGCTGCCTTCGCCAGTGCATCCATAATCTCCTTCGGCGGATCAAAATCCGGGAATCCCTGAGAAAGATTTATAGCTCCATACTCATCACTGATTCGCGTCATTCTGCGGATCACCGAATCCGTAAATGTCTGTACCCTGTTACTTAATCCTGGCATAGTATGTTCTCCTTTGTTTTTTTCGGTTACTGTTCGTTCTATTCACAGCAATTTACCTTTTTTATCTTCTGTTCATACATATCATGTTACTGTTCACTCCGTTCCCAGTAACACGCTTCACGCTCTAGCCTGTTTTGTCCTGATATGGACTTGTGTTTCTTTCAAGCCTCGTCTATAATAAAGTATACCGTTACGGTATAGTCAATAGAAAGGATGTATATTTATGCAAAAATTTTCTGTTCCATGCATAAAAACAGGTGGTTTTGCAAAATTATGCAATACAAACAAGCGTACACTGATCCATTACGATGAAATCGGCCTCTTTTCCCCAGCCTATACCGATGAAAAAGGCTACCGCTATTACAGTGAAAATCAGTGTGATACCTTCTTTACAATCACCTGTCTCAAAGAAATCGGCATGCCCTTAAAAGCGATCAAACAATACATTGACCATAAAAATCCCGTAGATCTGCAGACTCTGCTGTTGCAACAACAAAAAAAAGTAGACGCGGAACTCGAACATCTTCGTCGTATTCGTCAGGTAATCGATACCAAGCTTCATCTGATCCATACCGGTGAACATCTCCACTTTTCTGATTCAGTTTCAACTGTAAGTCTGGAAGACTTCCCCGAAGAATATCTGATCGTCAGCCCCCCGTTACATACCAGTGACCACGAAAAGATCTTTTCTGCCATTTATCAGCATATCGCATACTGCAACCACAATCTGTTAAATGCCGGTCACCCCTACGGTGCCATGCTCTCCACCGAGGAACTGTTACAGGGGCATCAGGATGTGTACGCTCATTTTTTTACCAAGGTGATCCAACCACCAAATGGTCACCCTTGGATGCTCAAACCAGCAGGAAGGTATGCAGTCATCTATCTCAAAGGCAACTACTACGAAGCTGATCATGCTTTTCAAACTCTCCTGGACTATATTCGTGAAAATAACCTGACACCTGGGACTTACTGTTATAAAGAAGCGGTTCTGGATGAAATGGCAGTAGCGCACGAAAACCAACTAGTAACCCGAATATCCATACCAGTATAATACAAAAATCCCCGGAAGATAATCTGGTCTTCTGCCAGAAAAATCCTCCGGGGATTTATATGTATTGTTTTTATTTCGTCTCTTTGGTTTCTTCCAAAACCGAAGTACAATGCGGACATCTGGTTGCATCAATGGCAATCTCTGTCTTACAATAAGGACATTTCTTCGTTGTCGGTGCAGCCGGTTTTTCTTCTTTGTTATGATTCAGCTTTTCAGCCGCACTATTCATAACTCTCATAATCGTAAAGATTACCAGTGCCATGATCAGGAAATTCAACACAGCTGAGATAAACTTACCATAATTCAAAGTAACCTCGCCTAAAATGTTCCATTTCAGCTGATCAAAATTCATACCACCGAACAGTCCAAGAATCGGATTAATGATATCATCAACCAAAGAAGATACGATACTGGTAAAAGCACCACCAATAATGATACCGACAGCCATATCCATCACATTTCCACGGTTGATAAATTCCCGAAATTCTTTGATAAACTTCTTCACTCTTCCTTCCCCCTTCTTTTGTATTCGCTGTACAAGCTGTTTTTATTATATAATTCCACAGTTAAAATGACAAGATATAACAATACAATAGCAATCAAAATCTGTCCGCTAGATCAATGATTGATATGGAATACAAAAAAGAACAACAATAACTGTTGTTCTTACTATACAGGGGATGAGGGATTCGAACCCCCATCGACGGTTTTGGAGACCGGTGCTCTACCATTGAACTAATCCCCTATATAAACTTTCTCAATATATACCTTCAAAACCGCATACACAAAACCAAACCAATTCCAACTTACCGTTTCGCTTAGCTTTCTAAGCTATTAGGTCAAGCCCTCGACCGATTAGTAGCAGTCAGCTCCATACATTGCTGCACTTCCACCTCTGCCCTATCTACCTCGTCGTCTTCAAGGGGTCTTACTTCTTTCGAATGGGATATCTCATCTTGAGGGGGGCTTCACGCTTAGATGCCTTCAGCGTTTA